>MDSZ01181923.1_pt1 | contig 24324 bp, 17 predicted proteins | sample 811201 | NCBI WGS metagenome assembly MDSZ01 (sample SAMN05326647, study PRJNA326480) | marine metagenome | isolation source: seawater | place: Indian Ocean: North | collected 2010
AAAATGGCAATTCAAACAATCCCAGGTTTAACTGGCTTTACTTATGCACGTGTAGCGTCTATGGATGCACGAGCTGTAGGTAAGCTGACTGACGCAAACCACTTAGAGTCTTTTCACTCTACAGAGCCTGCAGATTATGATAAGAAAATTATCAGTCTGTATACTCAATCTTCATTGTATAGCAATGATTTCCTAGACATGATCAATAAGAGTACTCCTTATTTCATTGATACAAACAGTGATGCTTGGAAATGGAATATCGCTGTACCTTACAAATTCCCTAAAATTATTGACATTCCAAAATCTACCCAAGATGTAATCGATGCTGGTGGAAAAGTTGGTATTGATGGTCAAGAGTTTGAGCTTATCTTAAGTTCTAACGAGTTCTCTAAGAACGCTATCATTTCAGTTGGAACACGTCAATATGGACCACGTTTCTACGTAATTAAAGATCCACAACCATGGAATATGGGATGGATTTATAAATTCGTATTAGTAAGTGATAACCCAACTGTAGATCACGTTAACCCTACATTCCTTGCACAAGGTAATGAATTAGAGTTGATTGATGCTGCTATCGGTGAATTTGATCAAGATTTATTAGGTCTTCCTAGATTAGGTGAAGAAATCACTATGTTCGAATCATTAGGTTCTGCATATGGATATGAGCACAAAATCACAGAGTGGGCTGATGACAAAATGTTACGTGATGCTTCTGGTAAGCCACTAGATATTTTAGTATATGCTCCACAAAGACGTAATCAACTTCCATTGAGAAGACAAGACATCAAATGGGAACCATTTATTGAGTTCTGGATGCGTAAGTCTATGTTAGAATTAAAAGTTAAAAGAATGATCTGGGCTTCTCCAGGTACTGTAAAAACTGGTGGTTCTCAACAAAACTTAAAAAGAACTTCTGCTGGTGTATACCACAGAATGAGAAATAACGGAAACTTAGTACAGTATAACAGAGGTGAATTCTCTGCTAACTTAATACGTGCGGTTTTCGGTGATCTATTCTATCGTAGAGTCGATGTTAAAGATCGTAGAGTTAAGATGTATACTAATGAGGCTGGATTCGATGTATTCCAACAAGCTCTTAAAGATGATGCACTTAATTCAGGTCTTACTTTCGTTGCAGATTCTGGAAACAGATATCTACAAGGTGAAGGACAAAACATCACTTATAACTTTGCTTTCGATGCAATGGTTACGAGAGAAACAGGTCGTGTTGAATTAATTCACTTAAAAGAACTTGATTTACCACAAACTAATTTAGAATTTGGACAAAACATGAAGTCTACACCTGTATTTATGGTGTTTGATGTTTCTCCATTATCTGATGGTGCAATGGTAAACAACATCCGTGAAGTTCGTATGAAGGGTGCTCCTTCTATGACTTGGGGTTATATTGATGGAACTCGTTCTCACTTAGGCTTTGCTAAGTCTCAGGGAATGCAGTCTGCTAATAAGTTCCCAGGATATGAAATCTGGATGAAAGATCGTTGTGATGTATTCATTGAGGATTTATCAAGAACTGTACTTATTGAGGAAATACCACAGTTCTAAAAAAAGAAGAATCAGGTGATTAAATTCACCCTTCTCAGAGAAAGTAGTCCCCTCACCCACACTGTCCCTCCTCAAGAGGGGACAACCTTCTCACCAGAGTGATGATTAAGTTCTACCCATTCAATTGGATCACTCTACAAATTATAATAAACCAAATTAATTAATTAACTACATTATGGGTAAAATAGGAAAAATCTCTACGATTAAAAAAGAGTATAATAGCAGTCAGTTGCAAACACTACAAAGTGGTTTAGCATCTCAGGGTATGACAAGAATTCCTGGAACAGGAGTATTTAAGTATCCTTACAAAGAGTTAGATGGTAAGTACAGAACAGGATTAGATCCTGAAGCTGGTTACATTAAAAGAATTCAAGATCCAACGGAGAAAGAACTTGAGATTGAGAGAGTTACAAAACTTAGAGATAAGCTTCAAGCTGCTCTTGGTGATGTAGACTTAGGACCAAGATCAAAGTTCTGGAACTATGGTTTATCAACAGGATTGAATGATAGCTTACATGTTAAAGCTGTTAAACTTTTAGATGGTGATAACTTATATGATTTAAGTATCCCTATTCAAGAGCTTTCTTTTGCCTGGTTAAGAGTGCATCCAACAATTGCATCTTCATATCAAGCATGGGAAAGAGGAGAGTTTCCTGCAAATACACAATTCTATGTTGTCAATGATGAAATAGAAAGTGCTATTGTTTACAAGAAGAAACAATCTATCAACAAAGCTATTATCAAGTTTGACGCTATGAGTCCTGATAAGAAAAGAAAAGTTGCAAGATTACTAGGATTACCTGTAACTTCCAATACAAAAGAGGAAGTTGTTTATAACCAAGTAGACAATATGTTAAAACAGTCAGAGATGAAGTCTGGTGCTTACAAAGGATTAAATCCTGTAGAAGTATTTAACAGATTTGCTGACATGAAAGACAATTTACTCCATATAAAAGATTTAATTAAGGAAGCTATACAACATTCTATCTACCGAGTTAAACCAAGTGGCAAGATTTATGAGGGAGACTATGAGGTAGCAATGGATGAAGACGAACTAGTAAAATACTTAGTTGATGAAGATCATCAAGACGATTTACTAGTACTCGAAAAGAAATTGAAATCTAAGAAACTAGCTGCGGTATAAGTGGCTAGTTTTTAAAACTAGTTAAATATGATACCAGTCGATAGTTTATTATACAAAATTGACCAAAAACTAAATAAACTATCAACTAACGAGCATCAACAGATTGCACTAGAAGACAAAATCTTGAGCTTGAATGAGGCTCAGATTAAGTTGATAAAACAAAAAGTTGATGGTTTTGCAATTCCTAACAAGTTAGGATTTGATGCCTTTAAAAAAAGGTATGAAGATTTACAGAATCTAGTTATAGATTTTACCAATCAACCACTAGACTTAGTGGAATCAAACAAACAATTACATCAGTGGGATGCTGACCTTGATCTCCTAACACCTAAATACATGTTCTATGTAGATAGTTATGTTCTAGCAGATAAAGGAAGATGCAAAAACCGTAAGATCTGGATTAACAAAGATCTAAGTAAACACGGAGATATATCTTTATTACTTAACAACGATCACTACAAACCCAGTTTCGAATATCAGGAGACATTGAATGCAATATCTTCTAATAATTTGAGTATATATACGGACGGTACATTTACCCCCACTAAAGTATACATAGCATACATGAGATATCCTGTATACATAAACAAAGCAGGATATATTATGTTGGATGGAACACCATCCTCGGATGTAAATTGTGAACTAGAAGAATATCTAGAGGACGAAATTGTAGATTTAACAGTTCAGAATCTAGCTATGTACACAGAGAACGCTGCTGCTGTACAAAGTGCACAATTTAGAATCCAAACAAATGAATAATTTTAACCTTTTAATACAAATTTTATGAGTACATACGCTTTAACCACATTATTCGTGGTGCCAGTAGGGCAGACATCTGTTCCTAACTCTGGTTCGACTCAAGACCTGACAGCAGGTCAAGTAGGTTTCTTTAAAAGTGACTACAGTGTAGCTTCAGCAGGTAACATTGCTGCATCTCCATATTTCTATGTAGCACAAGGAAGAGAGAACACCTACCTTCAAGGATCTAAAAGATCTGACAAAATTAAAGGATGCCCAGGTGAGGGGTCCGGAGTTGCAACTTGTAACTCGAATGTAACAGAATGGTATAAAGTTTCTGGTTGTGCAACAGCTGCTAATCAGATTACTGACATCACAGACTTCAAAGTACAATGTGGTGAGATCGTTACTGTAACACTGAGAGCTTTTTCTTCGTATATTAATACGTTATACTTCAACGGATTTACACGTTCGGTAACTGTACAAGCACCTTGTTGTGATTGTGGTGGTGATCCATGTGTTGATGTTGATGTAAATGCATTAATTAATTCTCTTATTGCGAAGTTCAATGAGAAAGCTCCTGGAAATAACCCAGATAACGTTTCTTTCGATAGCTTCTTTACTTTCGAAAATGTTGGTGGAACAATCTTAAGAATTCATGGTAAGCCATTAACTAAGTATGGTCAGCCTTGTGACATTGCTGCATTCCCATTTGAGTATGACAGAATGTACTTCAATTCTTTTGTATATGAAGGACCAGCTACAACTGCTGACTTTATTGTTGCTGACAAATGTAATATCGTTGCTACATCTTCTGTAATCCAAAATTCTAGCTACCCTTCAGGATTATCTGCTGAGTGGAAGCAAGCTGAAATCAATTACTATAGCTACCAAGCTGGGTACTTGAAGTCTCTATATAGAATGGGTGGATACAATGAGAACTTTGAGTCTTATGTATCTGATGGAGTTGTTTATGATAGCTATTACATTCGTTTCAACGAATTTGACAAAGCTGCATACCAATGGGGTGACTACGTACATATGGATAACATAGTTATGATAGCCGTACCTAACGCTGACACTGATGGTGGAAGTGGTATTGCTGCAGCTGTAGAAGCTGTTTTAGTTGCTGCTTTAGGAGCAGTGGTTGATAATAATACTTGTATAACTACAACTACTACTACAACCGCTCCGTAACAAGAGAGTTACATAAAACAATACTAACCTAGAATACCAGAGGTGAGAGGATTAACACTCAATCCTCTGGTTTTCTTTTTTAAACAAGACTTATATGGCAGCCATTCTACAGTTAGATCTTATAGTACCCCCTAGTTACAGTGTGAATTTACTTGCTGTTACAGATGCGTCAGTCTATCCAGATGACCCACCTATTGTATCAGCACCTTCTATTGAAATAGAAATACCGGGATTTGGGACAAAAATCTTACCTTTTAAACCTTTAGAGACAAATGTTTTTGCATCAGATACGTTAGGTATTACTGAAGTTGGGTGTAAACAACCCCTACCTGATGGGATCTATAATATAAAATATTCCGTTGCACCTGCATATAAGAACTATGTGGAGAAAACTATCATGCGTGTAGATAAACTCCAAGAAAAGTTTGATAATGCATTTCTAAAACTCAATATGATGGAGTGCGATGGGGCAATAAAAAAACAATCAAGCGTGGATTTAAACACAATTAATTTCTTTATACAAGGATCGTTAGCTGCTGCTAACAATTGTGCTGAAAAAGACGCAATAAAACTATATAATCAAGCAGATCATATGCTTGATACATTTATAAAATCAGATTGTGGTTGTACAGGAAACAACTACAAAGTAAACTTTTATTAATATGGCACAGTGTGCATCGTGTGGAGCTAAGGTGGGATGTGGATGTAGATTAAAAGATGGTCTATGTGCTCACTGTAGAGCTAAATTAGAAAAAGAAAAAGGTAAAAAGTAAGACAAATATGTTACAACCTAGATTAACGAATTGTAAGGGGTGTGCAGACATTCCTGATTTACTCAGAAGAATAGATTGCAAATTAGCAGAGCTTGGAAGCAACTTATACAACAATGTTGTATTTATGTTGAACAAGCCTATTGAGCATGCAGCTATCTCAGAGTTACTGGTATACAAACGTGTACTAACTTATAGGTATTGTGACACTCATTATGCTAAAGACTGTCATGGTGTAGATACAGAAACTATTGCTAGTAACGTAATTCGTCTTACAGCTGGTTGTGTGCCACATTGTGGTGAGCCAACGGTATGTGAAATAACTACATGCCCAATAACTCCTTGTCCTAATCCTACAACTACAACAACTAGTACGTCAAGTTCAAGTACAACTACTACAACGACTTTAGCACCAACCACAACAACAACTACAACTCTTAACTGTAACTTTAGTGGTGTGATTGATTGTAATATTACAACAACTACTACTACTACAGCACCTCCTACTACAACTACTACCACAAGTTATTTCCCAGATCCATTTGGTGTACCATGTATTTGGTCTACTAATGGTGGTAATCCAGGTTTAGTTGGTGTATATGACTTTGATACAAACACAGCTACAGATGTATTAGTTCCTAATGACTTTAATGAGACAGTAGGTATTGAAAGACCTCTGTGTGCTACAGAAGATAAACTATGGTTAGTTAGTATAGTTGATCAAGGGTCATCAAGATTTCAGAATAAGGTATATATTAGAGAATGGGACATAGATGGAACTACACCAAATGCTCCTACATTAACTTATGTAAGAGAGATAACAGTTCCTACAGGACAGTTTTCTAGTTCAGTTAATCTTGGAGGAACTTCTGTATGGGCTATAACTGCAAAAGATAATGATACACTTATTATTGGAACAGGCTATAGACACGCTCCAGCACCACAAGAAGGTACTGGTGGAGAGGGTAGAATGTATCTTCATGAATTTAGTATTGCAGCTGCAGGAGATATTACAATTGCTGAAACTGATATATCTTCTGCGTGGGCAGCTAGTAATTCTCAAGATAGTGCAAATAAGATAAGTAATATTACTTATACAAATTCAGGGCAGTTAGTAATGGGATATAGACTAGATCTAAATCCTGATGGATCAGGTTTTGCAGGTGCTGTAGCTAACTACATCAAAGTGTTCCCTGTAACTCCGTCTAATCCTGAATTTGAACTATATAATCTAGCTATTGCTTCACGGATACTACAGAACAGTGGATATCCAGAATTTACAAATGATTATACAGGAGTAAAAGATGCACCTTTCTGGGGTGTAAATGGATTAGCACAAGTGTTACATCCAGAAACTTTAGAGGTTTACACAATAGATCAATTACCTCCTTACAATTTGACACTTGCCACTAGTGTAACCAGTTCTAATGACTGGTTAAGTTCAGCTACACATTGTTCTAACATTGAATTTGAAAATGCAAATGATTGTGGTGGTACTTACTTCCCTCCTTTCTTCTTTGATGCAGAAGGTAATCCAGCTACACCGTTTCAAGGAGGTGTATATGATCCTACTCCTCAAACATTTACATTTGAAGGAATGACTTGTACAGCAACTCTAGCAGGGAATGTAGACGCATTTACTCAATCACCTCTTGGTACAACTCAGATGTTTTTAGGCCAAGCTTCAAATTTATCTTCACCTTGTAGTGGACTTCGATTACCAGAATCTAATTATCCAAATGGACCAGCTGTATCTAACAAAGTAAACGGTGATAATTTTAGTATTACAATTAATTTCCCTGTACCAGTTAACAACATTCCAATTAGAGCTGGTGTTCTAAATAGTAATCCAGATGGTACAGATGATGGAGTATCAGATGTATACTATGTAGAAACTAATGGTGGAACTCCAACACTTTCTATAACTCAAGGATGTTATGTTCAAGCTGATGGTAATAGACTATGGGGTGGAGTACAAAATCCTTATGTACCTGCTGAAGCCCCTCTTTTTAATGAAGGGGATGGAGAGTTTAAAGTTACTGCTCCTGCTAGCTATACATCCATGACTATATATGGTAATGCACCAAGTGGTGGACAATTACTTTTAGGATGTCCTGACCCAGCACTGAATTGTAATAGAATATATGGAACTTTGGAGGTATATGACTGTAATGACAATCCTGGAGTATGTGCTCCTCAAAACAACTTTCCAGAGGCTTCAGATCCTAGATACAGGATATTGCAGTCACACGATGTTGTAACGGGCAATTTAGAACCAATAGTATTACCACCAGGAAGTGCTTTCACAGTTCCTAATAGTTGTGTTAGTGAAAATTATCTGGTAAATACAATCAGCATAGATGATGACCAAGGTCAATGGGTCTATAAGTATGTAAGACTTTATTATGATACATCAGCAACTGGGGTACCTGAAAATGTTTCTTGGGATGGAGTAATTTATGAACTTGATCCAAATGATTTACCTGATTGTTCTGGAACCTGCAGGTTTCAAGGGGGAGTGTCTACAATCAATGATGATACTTTTGTTCTTAATTATAGGTTATCCGGACAACAAGGTAAAAGGGTGTTTGAAGCTTCATTTGTACCAGGATCTAATATTTTAGCAGTAAGTCTAAAATTCATAATACCTGAACCATTTAATGGAGGTAGTGAGCATGTAGTAACTCTTAATCAAGATGGAACACCAAGTAAATATATAGGTTTACGATCAAATGAACCTATAGTAGTTTCACAATTTGATTATGCTACAGGTAACTTTGAAGGTGAGACTATGTTAACTGGTCCAGGACTAGCTGAAAACTATAGGACTGTAGGAGACATGTCTGTAATTGGTGAGTTCCTATACATTACTGCAAGACGTTTAGATACTAATACCACTGAGTTATGGAAGGTTAGTTTCGATACACTAGAATGGAGTGTTGCAGAGTCTGATGATAGTTATAATGGTGGAAGTGCAGGAAGTAAACCAAGCTGTAGAATAAGTGACGGATTTAATTTTTCAGGTACTACCACTACAACTACAACAAATCCTAATACAACAACTACTACAACCACTGTACCTCCAGGTGTAAGAACAATATTTACTAGATTTTATCCTATTGTAACAAATAATTAATTATGATATTAACACAAGACATATTAGATAAGATTGAAGAATTGAGATTACAATATCCGAATGCTACATCTATTGGATTTGGAAAGAAACAATCTAATGGTGTAGAAACTGGTGAGTTTGCTATTATAGTGGGAGTGAAAGAAAAGAAAGACATTTCTGTAGTTCCTGCCGATGAGTTAATTCCAGTTGAAGTTATTGTCAACAATCAAAGCTTAAAGACAGATGTAACAGAAGTATATGCAAACTTTGTTCTAGGAACATGTTCTTCTACTTGTGGTAACATTAATGCTGGACCAAGTAATGCAGCTAATAGAGCTACTGTAAGACCTATTCAAGGAGGTACCTCCATGTCTAGTAGAAACAATAATAATTCAGTGGGAACTTTAGGAGGTATAGTACGTCATACAGATAGTGGATGTACAGTAGGATTAACAAATAATCATGTTGCTATAGATGATGCGTTCTTTACAAGTGCTAGAGATGTAAACGGAGTTCTAGAAAATGATTATGATCCAGTAAATAGAGTGTATCAAACCGGAGAACTAGGACCTAGTACACCTACATCTAATAACTTCGGAGTAAGTTTAAGATATGTTCCTATTCATCCTTCAAGCACAGGACTTGTGAATCAAGTAGATGCAGCTATATTTTCTATTGATGAAAGTGCATTTTCAATATCACAATCTTGGAACCAAGTAGGATTAGAATCGATACTTGGAAACAGTGCTCCACCTTTTGCAAGCACTGGGGAACTAGATAACTTACTAGCTACTAATCCTCGTCTTTACAGTTCTGGAAGAACAACTGGAGCAAAAGGATTTGTTCCTGACTGTCCTATGACAGTACATGCAACTGGTGTTAGTATTCAATTATCTTATAGCCTACAAGGAGTACCTACATTCTGTCAATTTAACAGAGCTATTGCATTTATAAAACCAACTCAAGAAGAACCTAATGCTCAAAACCCTAGTGAAGTTTGTCCTTATCCTATATACAGGGGTGATTCAGGATCTTTCTTACTAGCAGATATAAACGGAACAATAAAAATAGTAGGACTTTGTTTTGCTGGAAGTGAGAATGCTCAAGGTGTAGCTCTTATAGGTTACGCATGTAGAATAGATGATGTAGCAGACCAGTTAGGAATAGAACAATATGTAGACACAGCATCAACTGCTGGAGTTATGGTAGACCCAGACACTATTGAATATATAACTATACCAGGTCAAAGCGATGAAAAGTTTATTTTATGTGAAAACGAAGAATACTGGCAAGTAGGATTTACAGGTTCACTAGAAGCTAACTGTGGTGGTAATACTACTACAACAACTACTACTGCTCCACCTACCACTACAACAACAAGTAGTTCAACTAGCACATCTACTAGTACCAGTACAAGTACTACTAGCACGTCTACTAGTACCTCTACGAGCACTTCTACGAGCACTTCTACTAGCACAAGTACAAGTACTAGCACAAGCACCAGTACGTCTACTAGTAGTAGTACAACAACCACATCAACTACAACAGCATTTGCAATGACTTGGGAGTTTGAAGGTTCAGATCCTGGTACTACTAAGTCATGGAGAGAATCAACTTTAGAAATCTTTAAGAATGGAGTTTCAGTAGTAGGTCCTGTAACATTTGATCCTGCTACCCCTACAGGTAGTGGAACATTTAGTGTTAGTCCAGGAGACAAGATAACTCAAAGTCTTGAAACAGATAATAATCCTGCATCATACCCACAATATGCACTACACGAACAATATAAAGGTAGTGTATCTGGAGGAGTGAGTTTATTAGATGATGATGCAGGTTTTATAGCAGCTGGTGCATCTAGAACAAGTACATTATCTTTATTAAATATAACTGCTACTCCAACAGATCCTAAATTACAATATAAAGTAGTTATCACTGCTGCTTCAACATCGAGTATTACTGTGGATATAGAAGATGCTTGGGATGCAGCTAGTCCACAATACGTATCTATTACTGATACCACAGATTCTAGTATAGGTAAGTTTTTTGAGAAAGATGCTAATACAACAAGTAATGCTGCATCTCCATATACCAATGAGTACTTCCAAGAAGGTCACGTGTATGAACTAGCAATGAGTTACAAGAGAAGTAGTGCAGGAGATGATAATACAATATTCCAATCAGCAGTAGGAGCAGGTGCTTCGTTAGTTTCAGACACTACCACCGGGACTGCTACAGCTTTAATAGGTCCTATCACTACTACATTTAGTCCAACTAATGTAGGTAGCGGACCCATAACAATAACATTTACACAAACCTCACCATAAGGTGAACAAATAAAATTATAAAATTATGTCAACACAAAATTGCTCAAACTGTTACAACGGCTGTACTGAAATTACTTCAGACAAGTGCGTTAAATATACAGGTGTAGACGTTCCTATATTAGGGATACAAAATGGAGACTCTCTATCTTATGTAGAGCAAGCCCTTATTACCTTTTTAGGTGCTGCACTTGATGGTACAGGTATCCAACCTGTAGTTGCTCCTTCAGATATATGTCCTGTAGTACAGGGTAATCTAGATGAGTGTAATCCCTTATCTTTAAATAACTATCTAACAGGTATTATTAAAACTATATGCGACTTAAATGATGAAATACTACAATTACAACAAGAAGCTAATGGTGGAGGAAATCCAAATTTACCTGCCTACGATGTAGAATGTGTATCTGGAGTCACAGATAACACTAGCACTCGAGATGTTTTACAACAAACTATATCAAAATTATGTGAAGTTGAGCAATCACTAAATACTTTTATTACAGATGTTACTACTAATTATGTAAAAATTGTTGATATAAATACGTACATAGAGAACTATTTGAACAATAATCCTCAACAACAATTAATCAGTAATAGAATGGTTCCTTATGCTGCAGTTCCATACTTTGGTGCATTAACTCCTTTTGACTCTTCAGGAGCTGGTATAGGTGAGTGGGATAGAATATTTCTATGTAATGGAAATAACGGAACACCAGACTTAAGAGGAAGAGTAGTAGTTGGAGCTACAGATATGGGAGGAGCGAACATGGATGACACTGTTAATCCATCTGTTGCTGGTAATCCAAGTTACAATCTGCAACAAATGCAAGGAAGTAATCAAGTAGTATTATCAACAGCACAAATTCCTAGTCATAATCATGCTTCTACTACAACATCATCAATTAATCCTCCAAGTCACTCTCACTTTACAGTAACTTTACAGAGCTCAGGAAATACTAATCCACCTGCAAACACCAATCAAATTTCACAAGTTAATTCAACTGGTGGTAATTTAGGATATGCTCTAAGAGGAAACGATGGAGCTGCAACAGTTGGTAAATCTAGTGAAGTTTCACAGACTATTGATGTAAACGTAACTATAGACCCTGCAGGAGGAGGACTCGGTCATGATAATTACCAGCCTGGAATCGGAGGATATTATATAATTTACATACCTTAATACTAAAAAAAAATGGCATACTTACCTACAAATCCTTGTTGTACAGATATAACACTAAACACCGCTTGTGGATGCACTAGCACAGCAAGTTGTTCTTGTGATCCATGTACAACAAACGTACATTATTCAAAGTCTATTACATACAATGGACCGATATTACCTTGTTCAAATGCAGAACCATGTGATGATTTAAACGTTGTTTTGTCTAAAATTGACGAACTTCTTTGTACCTTGAAGAATCAATCAACTGCAAACACACAAGAGATTGCATTAATGAAACAAAACATAATTGATATAAATAATACATTAACCACTTGTTGCCCATAATATGCAAGTATTTATAAAACTAACTACGGCAGGAAATAACACTGGACCCTTCAATCTATTTTCAGATGCGGATGGGTTCACCACTGCTTTTGAAACTGGTGTTAGTAAAGCTCAGCTGTTAGCTGGGTATAGTATAGGAGTAGTTCCTGCAGGGACCACTATAATAAAAGTAGCATCAGATTCTTTGTGTGATAACAGTTTTGATATTATATTGCAACAACCAACAACAACAACAACGAGTACTACTAACACAACAAGTACAACAACCACAATACCACCAGTATAATTATGGCTTTAATAGAAATAACATTAACGATAGACGGACAAGCAGGACCATTTGATTTATTTTCAAATGTGGACAACTATGCTGCACCTTTTGATACACAAGTCCCTGCTGCAAGTTTAATCGCTGGATATATAGTAGTTGCACCTGCAGGAACTTCAACTGTAAGAGTTTGCTCTACAGGTGTTTGTACTAATTGTGTAGATATTCCTACCAACTGTCCTACTACAACTACTACAACTAGTTCTAGTACGTCAACCACTACAAGTACTTCAACATCCACTTCAACGACTACTACAGAACAACCTCCTAATAAATTTAACTGGGAGCTGATAACAAACACTCCAAATTCTCTAGTGGCAGCAGATCCACAAAGTAGTAACTTAAAGATAGATGTTAACGGAGTTAATGTAGTAGATGCAACTATTACAGGTAATGCTTCTTCACAAAGTGGAACAATTGCAGTATTTCCAGGTGACGTAGTTTCTGCTACAATAGATAGTGATAGAATAGGAGTGTACAACTTTATTAACACTATTGTAAAAGATGGTGTATTATATCAAGCACAAGATGTATGTAGTTTCTGTACAAATAGTTTCACAACTGTTATGAGTCCAGATTATACAGGAGCAGGAGTTGATGTAGACTTTAGTTTTGTTGCTGATACATATAAAGAACTTACAACAACAACTACAAGTTCTAGTTCTAGTACTAGTACTACAACGACCAGTACTTCTTCTTCAACAACTACAACTACTACAACATGTGATTGTTCATTAAATGGTGCAAGTGCAGTTACAACAGGAACTACAACTACTAAAGTTCCTCCACCAACAACAACCACTACTACTAGTGCTCTTTCATTATTTGCAGGACTAAGATCTTCACAGTCTGATCCTAACTTACAGATAAGTATTTGTGAATTTGATTTAGTAAACTTTGTTTGGAAGAATGGTGCAACAGCAGTTCCACAAGTAGGAGAATTCTTGTATGTAAACTCAACCGGTAGTGCAGGAACATTTAATGGAGGAGGTAACTATTGGCATTATGAACCATCTATTGCAGGTCCTGATCCGATTAGTTATTCCATACAGGTAAGTGCAGGAGGAGAGATAACTTACGCAGCACCTTGTAACGCTTAAATAAATTAGATATGGCTTCAACAAATATAAAATTAACATCAGCAGGAGTCTGTTCAGGTCCTTGTGATCTTTATTCAGATGCAGATAATTATGCAGTCGCTTTTGAAACTGGTATATCTATCACTGTATTAACAAGTGCACTTGGATATACTACACTTAATGTACCTGCTGGAAGTACAATTATTAGAATACAAAATAACAATGCGGACTGTAGTAATTTTGTAGATACTCCTATAACAACATAATATGGCAATACTTATACAAGCTAGTAACGTAGGAAGTGATGCAGGACCTTTTAACTTATTTTCTCAAGTAGATGGTTTCACACAGGCTTTTGAAACAGGTATAACGTCAGCTCAATTACTGATAGGATTTGTTTCTTACAATGTTCCTGTGGGAACTACAGTGGTTAGAATAATATCTAATAATCCTGAGTGTCAAAATTATGAAGATATAAGTGTAAGTTTACCTCCAGTTTGTCCTAATCAAACAATAGTTATTTCTATCTGTAATAGTGGTGCTACTATACAAGATAACTTTGATATACTTTTAAACGGAGTAACAATAGGATCTGTTGATTTAAGTGCAGCATCTCAAGATGGATCAGTAATGGTTGCTAGTAATGTTCCTCAAATTATAACACAACCAAACTTTGTTTGTCCTCTCAGTAATATGGCTCTATCCTTTTTTGATCCATCTCTTATATCTTACAGAAATGAAATAAAGATGGTAAACACTCAAAACAATGGAAACGGTAACATAGGAACACTTAACATAAGTAATTACAGTGTAGTAGGAAATCAATTAGAAACTCCTTGTAATGTTGATGACTTTGATTTTAGTGGAGTTTCAGGAGATGATTTTGAATTTACATGGATTCATCAAAACTGTTGTAACGATCCTGTATAAGATATAAAAAGTCCTTTTTGTTGGTTTTAAGGACTTCTCCTAGGGGCTATAACGCCCTTGGGAGTTTTTATTTATAACCAAACTAATTATAAAGAATAACCCTGATGGTTAAGTTTTTTATGTTAAATCAAATAATTTCTCTATCTTTGAGATATTTTCTAATTAAATACGATATATATGTCTGAGAATCAGAACCTTCTTGATCAGCTAAAAGAGCTATTGAGAAGAAAAAGAAGTGAACAGTGGTACGCTGATAAATTAGGTATCACAGTTGACGAAGTAAAAGAATTAAAAAAAGAACTAAAAGGAAAAAAATATGATGAGGGGGAAAAGTTTTTAAGCACGGCCACTAACAGTAAACAATTTGAAGATGCAGTAAGAAAAGTTAGTAATGAACAAGGGACAATAGAAAGCACAATAACTCTAGACTTTGAACCAAAAAGTGATAAAGAGTTAGCTGAATTACATAAAATAGACCTAGATAGATACGTTATTACAAACTATTGGTCTAAGGTTCTTCCCAGTGGGAAGTTCACATCTTCAGTCTTTTCTAGAAGAAAGGGCCCGAAAGATTACACAGCTGATGATTTCAGCAAGTTCTTAGAGAACTATAAATCAAACTACATTCCAATCCCTTCACCAGATAAAGATCAATCAAAGCTCTGGGCAGATGTTGAATTATCCATTTCGGATTATCACTTAGCTAAGAGACATGTAGATGGAGATAACGATCCAAGTATTAGAGTGATGAGATTCTTTGATGTTGCAGAGAATCTAACAGAAAAGGTTAGATCAGTTTATGATATAAACAAGATAGTCTTTCCTATATCAAATGATTTCTTTCACACCGATAATTATCACAAGTCTACTACTAATGGTACTCCTCAGGATATAATGATGGACTACGCTACAGAGTATGAACAAGGATTTAATGTTCTAGTTGATACAATCAAAATGCTAAAAGCAAACTGTGAGCATGTAGAAGTTATACTTGTACAGGGTAATCATGACAGAACAAAGGGTTTCTATTTGGCTCACGCTTTGGATATATATTTTAAAGCTGATGACAATATAACTTTTGTAAGAGAAGACGGTCTGGTAAAAGCTACTGTAGTAGGTAATACATTTATTGGTTTCCATCATGGTAACTGTAAAATTGATGCCCTACCTCTATTGTTTGCAACACATCCAACTTATAGTAAATGGTTTGGAGATGCTACATATAGAGAAGTACATACAGGTGATAAACATCACTACATGGCTAAAGAGATAAAAGGGGTTAGAATACAGCAGATGCCTAGTTTATCTGGAGCAGATAGATGGCATAAAGATAATAATTTTGTACACAGTGTACGAGCTGCTTTAGCTTTAGTCTATGATAAGAAGGTAGGTAAGGTAGCTGAATTTGAAGAAAGAATATAATGGCACCAAAATTAAAACCAAGCACAAAAGAATATTTAAGAGATTCAAATGGTAGAATGCTTCAGAAGTGGGAATGGAAACATTACACAGTTGCAAGTACTTCTACTGCTGAACTTAAAAAACTATTAACTAATCCCTCTATGACAAGAAAAAAGAATGTCATACAGAGAGAGCTTGACAAGAGAAAATTATGGCAACATTAAGAAAATTAGTTTCAGACGTTCGTGGAACGCATAAAATTTTATCAACTGATGCACTTATCACAGACAGAGTTATTGCTTCTGAGATAAGAAGTCAGTCTCAGTTATTGATAAAAAGAGAAACTAATTTAAGAAAGTTATGGGCTAGTGATACTTTATATACCACTATTCCTTGTTTAGAAATGAAAGAAGTGCCTATTTCTGACTGTTGTGAATTTGCTGATGATTGCAATGTAGCTAGAACAGTTAATAAGTTACCCAGAATATCAGAGGGTAACTATCAATATGTAATACAAGGAGTCTACTCTATCAATGCGATGGGTGGAAAAGGAACTAAACTAAAAGAAATAACAATAAATAGATATCTAAATTTATTAAAACTACCTGTAGTAAAAAATGAATACTACTTCTGGATATCAAACGGATACTTGTATGTAAACAATCCTTTATTGAAAGCGATAAGAATAGCTGCTTTCTTTGAAGAAGATGTACCAAGTGAAGTTATGTATTCAGATTGTGAGTGTGGAGGTGTAGAAGTTACAGATGAAGAATATTGCAAAAACCCTTTGGATAAGGAATATGCTCTTCCTGGCTACCTAGAGTCTTCAGTTCTAGGACTAGTATCTCAGAAGTTACTAGCTACATACTTCCAAATTAAAACCGACATGACTCAAGAGGGTATAGATGGACAAGCTCCAAATGCCCAACCGACTCAGTAAAAAACTATATATGTCAAGAGTAGCAGTTGACTGGCGAAGTGCAAGTAAAGATAATTACGAGGACTTCTGTAAGAAACACCCCTTAGTATCCCTTACTTTCGATGAGTGGAGAAATATTGTTTATGCTTTTAATGAGTCATTCAAATACTACATCTTAGAAACAGGAGAGAAAGAAAAACTACCAACAGGTTTTGGAGAGTTTTCAATAAATAAGAAGAAAAGAAAAAGAACTAAAGGAGTAAATGGAAAGGAGTTTATAAATCTTCCTATAGATTGGCAGAAGACGAGAGAAAAAGGAAAGGTTATTTATAACTTTAATTACCATACAGAAGGATATTTTTTTGGATGGATGTGGTTTAAACAAAGTGCTAGATTCAGAAACTCAGATCTTTGGTACTTTAAACCTTCTAGAAGAACTTCTAGAGATCTATCTCACTATTTAAAAGCAGACTCTAAATACCAACATATGTATCATGAATGGAAAAAATAAGTTATGTCATACTATTATAAATACGATTTTGTATCCCCAGAGCCTCTATACGCTACAGTAAAAGAAGAACTTAAAAGTTACTTTGATACTGGTGCTGTAGATGATTTATTATTTCCTACTTACTTAGACAAGTGTTTAAGAAAGTTAGGTAAGACTACCTATAAAATTACTACCGAAGCATTGTTTATAGAAGACTTTGAAGCAAGGTTACCAGATAATTTTCATGCGGTAAGAGAGGCATGGATGTGTGCTGTGATACCAGGAAATCCCTATCCAGCAGCATCATCATTCTACACTCAAGCAGCTAATGCTACAACTATTCAGGTGGCCCCTTTAACTATTGGTGGCACTCCATGTAACAACCCTAAGTGTCAACATCCTAATTGTGATGGAACATGTATGCCTGAAGTAGTACAAGCAGTCTATAAAACAAATAGTGAAATACCTAGAGCTTGGAGAAGAACTTATCTTCTTAAACCAGGAAACATATCTACACGTAAACATTGTGATGTAAGTTATACAGACTCTTGGGACAGATATAATCAATCTGCTCTATATGGTCGTGAGTTCACACCTGGATCATCTAGTTATGATTCTTTTGATATAAGAGACAATAAGTTTGTAACCAACTTTAGAAAAGGTATGGTACATCTAGTATTCTATGCTACAGAGTACGACAACACAGGGAACCAACTAGTTCCCGATAACTATCGTGTAAGAGAATACATTGAAGCTTTTATTAAATTTAAAGTATTTGAAACATTAACTAACCAGACAAATGATGAAACTTTTAATCAACTACAAACTAAGTTAGCTTACCATAAGGCCATGTCAGATGAGGCTTATGTATTAGCAGAGATTGAAATAAAGAAACAAACGTCCTACGAAAAACAGAGAAGAGTTATAAGAGATCTTAACAGAAACAACAAGTACGAACTTCCTAACGCTATGTCTCAAGCATCAGGTAGATACTCTAATCTATGGTGGAGACGTAATGGATGGTCTAGTTAATAAATAGTTTATGGCTACTAGAAAAGAAATAGAAGACGCAAAAAAGAAACAAGCTACTGCGGCTAAAAAGGATGATAAAGCTCAGAAAGGGCAGGTAAGATTAGAATATAATCAAGCCACCACTGGTCTTAATATGGACAGTACAATAAACCAAGTTAAGACAGGAAGCCTAACTTATGCTTTAAACGCAACAGTTGAAAACTTTGATTCTAGTTCTGTAAACTATCAAAATGAACCTGGTAACGAACCATGCTTCAGCTTTCCAGATGGTTATGAATTAATTGGAAAGCACACTATCCCCGAGAAAAAGAAAAACATATTCTTCTTAGTAAACCCAGTTCAAGGTAAGAGTGAGATTGGCTTCATGTTTAATAATGATTGTCAATATCAAACTCTTGTAAATGCGGATTGTTTAAACTTTAACCTTAATAATCCTATACATAAAGTAGTACACAGAATAACAAACTGTACTACAGAGATATATTGGACTGATGGATTAAATCCTAGAAGATATCTAGACATAGATAACGTCCCTTACGAACTAATAAGTGGATCACCTAATTGTGGTGATGCAGTGTATAGTAATAATCTTGATTGTAATCAATTAAAGATACAACCTAACTTTAGTATTCCTTTTTTAGATGTAGAAGAAGTAGACAACATTGGACAGTTAACTGCTGGAGTCTACCAGTTTGCAGTACAATATTCAGATGCAGCTGGTAACGATTTAACTTCTTACTACTCTGTTACTAATCCTTGTCCTATTGCTGATCCTTTAATAACCAGTGTAAACTTTGACTACCCTGTGGGTAAGTCTATAAAAGTAAAAGTATTTAATCTAGATACGACTGGACAGTTTGAGCACTTTAACTTAGCTGTAATTAAAACTATAAATAATATTACTTCTGTAGAACTAGTAGGTACATACAGTATAACAGAGGACGCAGAGGATATTATATATACCGGAACAGATCAAACTCCTATTCAATTATCGATTGCTGACATCTTTGAAAAGTATCCATACTATGATGTAGCACAAGACTTGACTTCAGCTCAAGATACTCTGATTTGGAGTAACCTTACTTCAGTAGACAGAATAAACTATCAACAAATAGCTAGTAAAATAACTTTACAGTGGGAAACTTATAGAATACCAGCGAGTGAAAACTATGCTAATGAGCTAAATGCTATAAACTATCGTGGGTACATGCGTGATGAAGTTTATGCATTCGATATAGTATTCTTATTAAAGAACGGAAAACAGACAGATTCATTTCATATACCAGGTCCTGAAAACTTAAATCCTCAACCAGATGTACCAAGTACAAACAATGATTTTATTGGAGAACCAGATTACTTTAGTGCAGGTATAGGATATAGCCAATACTGGAAAATATATAACAACGCTTTTGTAGTGGGAACATCAGCTCCAGGAAATTCATCAGCTAACTACAAAGGACCTTGGGAGTATGGAAACTTTGCATACTGGGAATCTACAGAAGAATACCCATGTAATGATGATGTGTGGGGAGATTTGGCTGGAAAGAAAATAAGACACCATAAGTTTCCAGATGTATTAGTCAGTCCTATTATAGAGAATGGAGAAATAGTATATGATGGAGACAACATTGCTCCTGTAATGCAGGATGATGCAATATTTCCTATAGGAGTGAGAATAGATAATGCTCAGATTTTTAATCTTATACACAACTCTAATCTTACTCAAGAACAAAAAGATGATATTGTTGCGTATAAGATAGTTAGAGGAGATCGTAGTACTAACAGATCAGTAATAGCAAAAGGTATTCTTAGAAATGTAAATAAGTATGTTAGAGACGATGATGAATACTACTACCCAAACTATCCTTACAACCAGGTTAGTGGAACAGATTCTTTTGTACAGGAAAATAACAATGCATGGAATGGAGATGGACAATCTAAACCTTATTTAGTATATCTTCCACCTGATGCAGAGATGGCAGAGTGTAATCCAAATGAGGAAAACTGCGATAGATTCACAATACCTGAACTAGAAAATGTGGGAGTATTTACATACACTTCTGTAAATAATGGAAAAAGAACTGAAGCCTATATAAATAAAGGGTGTGTTATAGAAGTTTGTTCTAGAACAAGACCCGTCTGGTTAAAAGGTAGAATGACCATTGGTCCAGGAGACTATGATGTATGGAGACTTACGTCTGCATGTAGAACTGGTGGATATAGAGCAAGATGGTATAATCCATTTAATAACATAAATGCTGACTTTAATATTAAATCGGAAAGATGGGTGTATGCTTTTTGTGCTTTTGATATAGGGAATGTAGCAGAAGAAAATGTAATTACACCTGTTGACCCCTTACTAGATTATGATAGTATTGATCCATTTGTGTGGTTTGGTGGTAATCAAGGCCTTGATCAATATGGACGTACACATGCATGGAAACCTACAGCTTTTGACCAAGCACCAAACGCCAGTCCTCAGATTGGAATTAACCCCATAGCAAACTCATGTGAAGTGGATGAGGCTGGAAATGTTACAGTAATAACAAACCCAGATTATTTAGTAACAGAAACTGTTGGTGATTTAAATAACACTGGTCAATACACAGCACAAAGTTGTGTGCAACCTGAGGAAGGGCAGGATGAAATAGCATTTGGACTACCTACTAATCCTAATCCAGTTATATGGGCAAGAAATACGGATCTCAATAACCTAGGTCCAGTAGGTTATGAAGTCTTTAGACCTGCTGATAATCTTGATGAGACACTTAATGGAGGACAGTTTTTTCCTGGATTATTTGGTAGATTAGGTAGAAGATCTTGTTTACAATGTGATAAAGATATACCTATTACACCATTAGAGGGATTAGATGCAGAAGAAGCTAAAAACATTTTAGACAAAATGGTGTTTAATTCTCCTGATACATCTTTCGGGCAACCTTTCTTAGGAAGTGTAATAAAACTAGAAAGTGTAATGTTTGGAGGAGGTAAAGCTCACTTTGTACAAGTGGAGGATAATGCTAAGTACAAACTTATTACTAAAGAAGCTCAAGAAGATGCATTAAAAAGTTCAGAAGATATAGCAGATCTTACCAATCCTTTCAATGCTGGAGTTATGTTTACGGTGTATCAATCGTATCTAACTATATATGTAAATGGTATTACTAGAGCTAACTATGGAATGTCTTTCAACTCTAGAGCTAACTACGATTATTCTTTTCCTATTGACAACAATACAGATGGAGGAATAAAACAAAGAGAAATAGATCTGACAAGATATCTCATACCAGGAGTCCAATCATTTAATAACAATGACTATCCTATAAACAACTGGAATAGAGAATCCTCAGTTTATATAAAAACTAAACAGTCTGGTATAAATGATGTTGAAATAAGTAACTTCCCTTTACCACAGAATACTCCAAGTTTAGCAGCTCCTGATGGAACTTCTAGTATGGTGGAGTTTTCTAGATTTAATATAGGTGAGGTGGGTAATTGTGATAAACCTGAAAGAGAAGAAGACATCAAAGTTGTTTCCTACTATGGATCAATGAAGAACATTATACCTAATCAATGGGGTCAGATAAACTCGTTTACTAGAATAGATACAGGTTATAATAAATTAGTATCACCTGCATCAGGAAAAGACACATTCTTTGGTGGAGATGTATTCATATCAAGGTTTAGTTTTAAAACTAAGTTACCGTTCTTTATAGATAATAGAGTGGGTGCACCTAATGATTCCGATGTATTCTATGATGAACTAGGTAATGTTGCTTATCCTAAGTTCTGGCATTCAGCTAGATCTATTTTATCTGATTATGTTGCTAACGCTGGTAGTAGTGATCAAAAACTTTTAAGAAATATAATTTCTATAAAAGCAAATAACTTTGATTGTCCTAACAATCCAGCTCTATATACATCTGGACCTGGTTCTTTAAGAACATTCTATGATGGATATATGTATTTGTTTGCTTATGGTATTCCTAATTTCTATTGTGAAACTATATATAATACAGATCTAAGACAGGCTTTTAACACTAAGGAAGGAGACTTCTGGCCACATGTAAGTTCAGGTATACCTGATGATTGGTTACAAGAAAAGAATGTACCTATTGCTCAAGACAATACATATTATTATAATGTTACATTCTCTAAACAAAATAAAGAGAATGTATTTAGTCAACTACCTCCTGATTGGGAAGAAGAATTATGTTTTACTTTCTTCCCCTTTAGAGCTATTTACTCTGACACCCAAGGAGATAGTGCAGATAATAAGGTAAACAACTGGTTAGTATACAGAGCCCTTTCTTTCCATGACTTCCCACAGAACTATGGTAATCTTACATCTCTAGATGGAATGATGGACAGAGCTGTACTTGCAAGATTTGATAACAAAGCACTGCTTTATAACAAGTTATTAACAATTGATACTAGCAACCCACAAGCAGCATATATTGGTAACCCTAGATTATTCGATGGAGCTCCTCCTGTAGATTTTGCAGAAACAGATCTAGGTTATGTAGGATCTCAAAACAAGTTCTTATTAAAAATTCCATATGGTGCAGTTACAGCAGATGCTAAAAGAGGACAGATATTCTTAATGTCTGGAGCAAAAGCTTTAGATCTTACTAAGTTTGGATCTGGTGTAAATAGATACATGACAAATCATTTACCGTTTGAGATATTAGAATACTTCCCAGATGTAAATACAGATAACCACTTTGCTGGAATAGGATTACATGGAGTATATGATAGTAAGTTCGACAGGATTATAATAACTAAACTAGACTATATTCCAATTAACGATGAAGTTCAGTATGATGTAGAGGGTAACTATTTCTATATTCAAGAGACTGAGTCTACTAAAAAAGAAGTTTTCTTATTTGATAAAGAATATTTCTGTAATAAATCTTGGACTATATCTTTTGACTTCAGTACAAAGAGTTGGATATCTTTCCACTCTTACCTGCCTAACTTCTACATTGGAGAAAATAACTTCTACTATTCTGGTATAAATAACTGTTGTACTAATTTTACAGCTATTTTAGAAACTCCAGATAGAAGTAGAATTGATAAAGAAGATCCTCAATTAGAAGTAGTAGTAGGTGAATTAGGACCTCCAGTGGAGCTAACAACAACTACCACTACAACTGGTAATCCTTTATTTACAACAACTACCACCACTGCATATGTTCCAGATTGTGACTTTGATATTGCACTGGTAGAAGAGTTGGGTTGTGAAATAGATGGTGTAGGATACATAACAGTACCCGACCCTACAACTACAACTATATGCTCTAGACCAAGTGGACTAAATGCAAATTATAGATTTGTAGAAGGATATCAAACAGTGGGAGGATCTCCAGTTATAACTAATCAAACACTACAGAATGCATGTGCTGCACAGTCGTTAGTTGCAGGATCAGCAGGAGCAGTGTTACCTATAAGTTTCCCTGTAGAGTTTGATGCCCCTTCTACTGAGGCATCACAAGCTCCAAACTTACTAGGAAAAATAGTATATTTCTTATCAGATAATAGTTGTAATGTAGTACCAGATGGATGGTATAGTTTAACTTTAGAACAAGACCCAGGTGCAATTGTAGGATTAGGAACAGTATACTATATTGTAGATGGACAAGTGGTAAATGTAGAAGAGTGTACTACTGTTACAACAACAACTACTTTCTATACAGGAGAACTGGAAGAATGTGCAGGATTATTATTGAACACGTCAGCTAACGAAGTACGAATTTATAATACACGAGGGGAAGGTCAACCAGACTA
>MDSZ01139421.1_pt1 | contig 24315 bp, 23 predicted proteins | sample 811201 | NCBI WGS metagenome assembly MDSZ01 (sample SAMN05326647, study PRJNA326480) | marine metagenome | isolation source: seawater | place: Indian Ocean: North | collected 2010
CTGCCTTTTTCACTACTTCAGAGTTATTAAATTGTTCATCAAATAAATTTTCTGATAATTGTTCATTCTTTAACTCTTCTTCTGTCTTCAACGCACTCTTAATTTCATGGGGAAATACATAATTACAATAAGCTCTTGAGAATACTCGGTAAGTAGATGCAACACCAAATATATTTTCACTATCATCATTTTTCTTCTTCATTCTTTTTGCTTTGTTCATTTTTTCGGTTTTGTCTGCTTCTAATTTACGTATTTTTTGATATTCATCAAATTGATAGTCAGAAAATTCGGTTTTTTCAATAAAATAAGTATTTCCATCTTCTGTTTTTAAGAGTTCAGGTAATAATTCTTCTTGGGCACTTCTGAAATAAGAGGTTAATCCCAATATACGTTTTTGAAATACATTCACATTTTTAAGTTGAGCAGTTTCAGTATTTATAAACATATTTATAAACCCATCCGTATCATCAGGAAGAGTAATATATTTATTTTTAACAATATCGTTTTTAGAAACTTTAACTATACCATTCTGGTCTTTCTTTTCTAATGCTTCAATAACATTATTTAAAAAGGTTTCTTGATCAACATTACCTGCATCATCATATTTTACACCGTTATATTTGTTCATAATTTCATTTGCACCTCCATAATATGGATTCATCAAATTAGAAATATTTGCATCAATACTTTCTTCTTCGTCCTTTGTATTTTCCTTTGTATATAATAATTCTCTTGCAAATTCGAGTCCTTGTTTCTTAGTTTTGTTATTTTTTGCCTTTCCTCCCTTTTTGCGTGTAGTACCTTTTGCTACACCTCGTTTTTTCACATTAATAAAGCCAAACGGATTTCGTGTAATTTGTAAAGTGTCGTTGCTATAATTAACATAATCATAATTCTTAATTTTTGCTGCTTCTAATTTTTTCATAATAAATTCTTCATTCATCTTTTGTTGATTTGCATTATTACTTCTTTGCCATGTGATGGGTATCGAAAACGATTGCACATTTCCTCGTAATATATTAAACATTACTCCCAATTCATTAGGATAATTAATAATAGGTGTACCAGATAACAAAATAATCTTGGCATTCTCGGCATTCATTAAATAATTATACAGCATGTAGGGAATTGTATCCTTTTTCTTTAACTTATTGACAACACGACTTACAAAATTGTGTGCTTCATCAATCAACACAACACAATTATCGAAAGGATTTCTTTGAAAGTTATTTGTAATCAATTCCATTTTTTTCATATTTAAACCATTATAATTGATATCAAAATATTTATTACGGATCATTTCATTCAGCTGTGTATCAATCTGTAACTGTTCGTCGGTTGTTAAATCTACAAAGTTTGGCTCTTTATTTACATTTATTAACCAAACACCTCGTTTTTGATTGCTTTTTTTCTTGTTAATAAATTCATGATCTAAATTTAACGCTCGTGCTAAGACACCTATTACATAATCTGGACTTCCTTCTGTATCGAAAAAACTCCAATATTGATTTTTTTTATAAAGTGCATCACCGCATTTTTTCATTTCACTAAAAAAATTCATTTTCAAAGAAGCAGGGGTCATGACAAAGACGCGCTTATTTGATTTCATACCTTCTGCCATAGCAATAGATGTACATGTTTTACCGGATCCCAATCCATGATAAATTAATAAACCTCGATAAGGACTATATAAATTTAAGTAATCACGCACTACTTTTTGATGCGTTAATAAATCGAAATCAGCACTCATATCTTTTAAATCACAACTAACAAGATTTTTATTATTTTTTAATTCTTTGCTGAAAGGCATAAATAGATTTGTTAATTTATTAATAAATATTCGCCTGTTATGCATGTAATAACTCGAAGCTTTTACAATTATTTTTTCTTTGGGTTGAGGTAATCCTTCTTCTATTTTTTCTTCAAACTCTTTTTCTTCTTTTGATTTTTTAGGTTTCTTTTCTGCAAGTTCATCTTTTTCTAATTCTTGTACAATCCTTTCGAGATCATCTTCTAAATTTTCTTCATTTTCTTTTACTTCAACGCTTTCTTCTACGTCTATTATTTCATCTTCTTTGTCCTCAGCCTCTTCTTGTTTTTCTTCAGCCTTTTCTTCTTGTTTTTCTTCAGCCTCTTCCTCCTCAGCCTTTTCTTCTTGTTTTTCTTCAGCCTTTTCCTCCTCAGCCTCTTCTTTTTCTTCCGGAATAACGTAATCTGTATTTTTCAAAACAATCTTTTTATTCGTAATTACCGGAACTTTTGGTTTTTCTTCTTTATCAGAGATCAGTTGTTTATCCTGAACTACAAAGTTCTTTTTAATTTTCTCTAGTACCCTTTTTCTTTCTAATTTATTATCACCTTTATCATCTGAACCAATCTTTATTTTAATAGGATTATAAATTTCAGCATTAGGTTTTGTTGCCAAAGTAACTAAAGGTTGAAATGTTCTATGTTCCATAATATATTATATTCTTACAAAATATATATTTAATCTCTTTGTAACATAAAATTGATAAATTTTTTATTATATCAAGTTAATGAATAAAAAAATGGAACTATTTCATCTTAATACACCACTTGAAGGAAAGATCATCAAGAGACCTTCTAAACTATGCAAGACACCTTACGTAGCTGATGTTATGCTTGAAGATCATACCGAAGAAATTCTTGGCCATAGCCCAGCACTTGGTTGTTGTGGACTAGCCGACAAAGATGCGACTGTTGTGCTTACGCAATTAGAAAGTAAAAAAACAAAATGTAGTCATCGTGTAGAATTAGCAAAATTTCAAGAAAAAGGACATACAATATATATTGGAATCAATCCCAAGTTAGCAGAATATAGTGCATTTCATGCATTAGAAAAAAATTACTTGCCCTTTTTAAAAGATGTTCAATCGTTTAAAAAAGAAGTGACCTATTTAAATTCCAGGTTTGATTTTTCAGGAATAGATAAAGACGGCAGAACATTTTATATGGAAATTAAAAATGTTCCCCTAGCTGATTACGTAGATGTAGCAAAAAAAGAAAGAAAAAATTATAAAAAAGAAATAGAAGAAGGTATATTTGATCAAAAAATTTCTTACTTTCCAGATGGTTATAGAAAAAATAGCACCGATGTAGTGAGTCCACGTGCACTAAAACATATTCAAGAACTTGAAGAAATTGTTTTAACAACTGATTATAGAGCAATTCTATGTTTCGTTGTTCCACGAACCGATGTAAAACAATTTCAACCATCTAATATTGATTTAACATATAAAGAAGCTGTACAAAAAGCATACAAAAATGGAGTTGAAATTAGAGTTTTACAAGTTGAATGGGATAAGTATGGTCGTGCCTATTATGTAAATAAACATTTACCAATTGTATTATTTAATGAATATGGTACATATTAAGCATATTGTGGCTTTCTATTACAAAACCAACAAATATAATAAGAAAACCCTTTTTTCCTTTCTTGTATTAATGGTACTTCTAATACAGATAACATTCGCTCATGAGTACGTGACCATTTCATAGAGATATACTATTAGTAATAGCACCAAACGTTTAATACTTTTTATATATTGTTTATAACTCACTACTATTTTTACATCTATAACAAACGAAACAACCTTTATTACTTACAAAAGTATCCATAAAGTTACGCCAACATGCAGGATGATAATATGAAGCACAACGTTTTTTACACTGGAAACATTCCATATTATTATATATATAAATATTTTTAACTATAGCCTCATCACACAAAGGACATATACGAGTTGGTGAGTTGGACTCTTCAAATAAAGAAAATAAATTACCCATTTAGTTAATATGTGATTTTTCTTTTAAATATTTTATTATGTAAATACGTAATAAAATAAATCATTTAATTCCTGTTGAAATCCGCTCTAACAAAATTCCCATATTTTATTAAAAATTATTCTTTTTCAGAATTTTTGTTCACAAGACTATCATATAATGTATACAAAGATACACCCAATATAAATATTTGTATAATAAACATAAGAACAGATGTAGCTAACCATGTTTCTAAATTAGTAAATTTAGTATTAAGATTAAAAATACGAATAAATAAATAAAAATTCAATAAAAAAGAAATAAGCAACAAAATAATTGATACAAACATTAAAATAAAATAACTTTCTCTATTCTTATCATATGTTGTACGAGCAGCTGACAAAGATGCAAAACCTATAGAAGTATATAAACCAACATTACGAAAAGAAGAATGAAAGTACATAGCTACTTCTTTAAGGGTTTTGAAACCGTTATTTTCTGAAACCATTCTACTATATTATAATATTATATTAAAAAATTGATATTTAAATTACCTAATTGAATACATATACAAACCAATCATGTTAAGCCAAAACGATATCAGTTATTTCACAAACCGCACTAACTCAGTTAGTATTCATTATAAAGAGGATACGCTTAGTCACGACAACTTAGAATATAAGGAAAACCTTGATTTTAAAGATCTTAAATGTCTTTCTCAAGAAATGATCAAAAATAAAAATATCATGTCAGCATTAATAGGTGAAAAAATGTTGCTTCAATATCCAGATAGTAGTAGTTGGAGTACAACTTATCATATTGAATATGTTCGACTAAATAGTATTATGAATAACCCAAATCCAGAAACAGAAAATAGTGATGTATATTGGTTTAAATTTAAAACTATGTTAGAAAAGCCTGTAGATTTCCTTGATAATCTTTTGTATTATCATGAACCATATACATTCTTTTTAAATAGAAGAGATTCATTCGGGCAACATGATCCAGCGTATAAAATGTGGGTCTCCGAATATATTTACAATAAATTAAAAAATTTGGTTCCTCATGAAGATTAAATTCAGAATGTATTTAGTTTTTGTATAGCTTCTTCACAAGCAACTTGCTCAGCTTTCTTCTTAATTTTATGTAATCCTTCTCCCAAAAATACTAGTATTTTACCATGTTCAGACATATATTGATGTATATCTTCATAATTCGAAAAGTCAGTTAATGGAACAGAATCGTGATGTTTTACACTGTGTATTGGTTGCCCTAAACACAAATAAACACCCATTCTATAACCATTTTCTGCATCATGCACATCTACTTCCATGTATTCAGGAGTGACCTTAAACTCTTTTTGAATTTTCACTTGTAAAATATTCTTATAATTATCATCGTTTCGAATCAAATTCATCCAATCTACATGCTTTTCAAAAATCGCCTCTACAAATACTTGTACCATTTGAAATCCTGGACCTGTAACAAACAAATTCTCAAACCACTTATCATCATCTTTTATAGATAATTTATTGAAATCTAAAAACATCGCGCCTATAAACGATTCAAACAAGCACCCCAGCTTTTTTAAATTAGTACGAATTAATTTGCTTTCAGCATGTTTTGATAACACAAGCCAATTATGCAAACCCATTTCGTATGCAATACGTCCAATAGATTCATTTTTCACAAGTGCGATTTTTTTTTCTGTCATAAATCCTTCATTTTCTTTAGGAAATCGTCTATACAAATAATATTTAGTTATACACTCCAATATACCATCTCCTACAAACTCTAATCTTTCATTTGACTTTGTAAATAGAGGTAAACAATCGTCTGGTTTTTCTACAATAGTTATATTATTAGATTCATTTTCTTGATCAGGTCGTTTAGTATAAGATCGGTGAATAAAAGCTCGCTTATACAATTCATAATTATATATTGGTACATTTACATTATATTTACTTAAAATATTTTTAATGTCTTGATCCTTGATAAGTTTATTTAGGGGATTGTATGGATCAAAAACATAAGTTTCCTCTCCATATTCGTTGGTTTCAATACGTATATCTTCTTCAAGATTCATGGCTTTACATAAATTATTAATTATTTTTTATTTCAATTTTTTTGCTTTTCAAAATAAAATATATTTAGTAAATATATATAATGGTTCTAAGCACAACTAAGAAAACAAGCTCTATTAGCAGTATTACAAATCAAAATCAAGGAGGAGGAAATAAAAAAGCTGGTTTACCTAAGCACTTACGTGACTCCTGGACATCTATTGCTTTCCACGGACGCACAAGCTACGGTGTTCAAATGACTATGCCTATTTCTGCTACAACAAGTGTATCTAAGCCTATTTCCTCTGTAAAGGGAAATACTTACTTTAGAATAGTCTAAGTAATTAGCAAAAAAACAATATAATAAAAATTATTATATTATTTTAATGAAGGTTATTATCGATATTCGTGAAAAAGATCTTTATGAGAAATGCGCTTCAATACTATGTAATCAACAAACCGCATCAACGATTTCTTTATTAAAAGAATCATTAGATTTAGGTGATATATTAATTACTACAGATGACGACAAAACCATATTACTAATTGAAAGAAAAACTTTTACCGATTTACTTGCTTCAATTAAAGATGGACGATACGAAGAACAGTCTTTTCGACTACTTAATAGTGAACAATATATACCACATTCTATTATTTATGTTTTAGAAGGAATGTTTGCAAATGTAAGAACAAATTTAGAAAAAAAAATTATCTACTCTGCACAAACATCTTTACAATACTTTAAAGGATTTTCTACGCATCGAACGTCTAGTGTATCTGAAACAGCTGAATGGTTATTATACATTTCTGAAAAAATAGAACGAGATTTATCAAAAGGGAAAGTACCTTATTATTTAACACCTCAGTTCCAACGTATTTTTAAAAAACAAGATATTGAGAACCAAATGGTTGAAAGCGAAACTAATTATTGTACAGTAGTAAAGAAAGCAAAAAAGGAGAATATAACTGTGGAAAATATGGGAGAAATAATACTTTGTCAAATACCAGGAATAAGCTCAACTACTGCTATTGCTATTATGGAGAACTATTCTGATTTTGCTTCTTTTTATCAAGATTTACAAAATAATCCTGAATTATTAAAAAGCATTCAATATGAAAGTAAAGGAAAAACAAGAAGGTTAAACAAAACGTGTATTGAAAACATAGAAAAATTTTTATTAAAAAAAGAATAATCTATAATAATATAATGAATGATGACAAAAATGAACTTACTTTAGAAAAATTATTTACTACACCTATTCAAAATCCTTTTTCTTATAGTTTAAATTTTGGAGATCCTCCGAAAGGAGATTGTTATGAATATCTATTTGAACAATTTAAAAAAATATTTGTAAATGGAATCATTTACACAACTGATCATGTTCCTATTAAAACAAATGATGGACAAACTATTCACATAGATAAAGTTAAAAAGGAACAAATCGAATTGGTTAAAAAGTACATGTTAAGTGTTGGAATAGAAGTAATTTATAAAGAATTTACCCTAGAAGATAAGGATTACTATATACGCGGCTTATTATATGATATTCAAGATATTGAAAATCTTAATATAGATGTTGTTATTGATTGGAAAACACAATTGATTAAAAGCGCTTGTATTAATGTTAAACAAGAAAATTTTGAAGAATCTATGCGTAAAATTAAAAAACATCCTTATGCGAATTATTTTTTAAACCTTTATAAACCTGAAAATAATTTAAAAGATTTTGTTATTAAGTACGTTACAAAAGAAAATCCGAAAATTATGCATATTATATATTTTGAACCGGCAAAAACAACTGATTATCATTACTATCAAAAACATTTTGATCAATTTGATAAACATGTTCGTTAATAAGAATCGTATCCATTATGGAAAAAGGGGTTTTCTTGAAATTCTTCGTTTTCACATTCATCATCAAAATCCTTTTGCAAATCCATTCTATATGTTTCTGGTTCTTCTGGATCTTCTGGTTGTTGTGAATCTTCTGGATGTGACTCTTCTGGATCTTCGTTTTCTACATATGTAGAACTATTATTACTATATTCCACTCCTAGACTACTATCATTATAAATATAATCAATACAATTACTACAATAACCCATAAATATTTTTTCTCCGAGTGAGTTTTCTACCGTAGAATACATATGGCAGTTAGCACACTCTGGACCTGTATTTGGTATATTGTTAACTGCGCATTCAATAGGAAATTGAATACCAAAATGTACACCTTTATAAGTATAATAATACCGATTATCCAAAACTGTTTGACTCATTTATAGCAGAAAAATATATGATAGTATTGTAATATTATTTAGATTATATCAATTTTTTGTGTAATAGAATAGTTATAGATTAAGTATTTATTCAATAAAAAATAATTTTTATAAAAATATTATTTTTATTTAGTTGCGCTTTTTATAAGGAATATTTTGTTTAAACACCTTTTTGTAAACTTCTTTGGGGATTTCATATGATTCATCTATTTTGGGAAATTTCTTTGGATCACTATGTAATGGACCGTAAAGAGATAAATAATATGGTTTTGAAATACTATATTGAGTATTGTATTTCATAATTTGCCTACACGCAAATGCAGATGAAAAGAATGCGATAAAAACGAATAACAAATACATAATGAATTACAAAATAATGGCTAATTTATTTATATCAATTTTTTAACTATAACATTTAAGTGTTCAAAATTGTAAATTATATTGTGAAAAATATGCATAAAACGATTTATTATTCTAATAATTATATACTTACACAAATCATATAAATAATTTTTCATGCTTGAATGTATCTATTTTATGTTTAAAAGAAAAAAGAGAAACTCTATTTTTCCAGAGTCTACACCAATTTTCCCGTCTAATAATACAAAAATATTACCATTAAGTTCAAAAAAAAATGATAATAAAGAATCGTCTTGTTGTTCTTATAGTTATTTTTACGGAAACTGTAAAAAATGTAATAAATAAGTATTTATAGCTTTATAAATATTTATAAAAAGTCTTTAGGTGGTCCTTCAGGATGCTTAATATCTTTAAAATGAACTACTTTAGGATTAAATAATGTAGGCTTTGTTATTTCACGCTTTGCGTATTTACCACTATCTACCATTTGATTTGTATAGGTGATTCCAGCCCAGTTTGAATCCATAGGATTATCACTTATTTTGTTTTTCCCTGTCATATCATGAACCGCATCCAAATTTGTATATTCACCGATAAACAAGTTCATCGGATCAAAACTAGGATACATATTTGTATTATAAGGAGGATTATCACGAGAAGCATCTGTTTCTTCTACAACATTTGTATTTGTAATAAAATCTGTAGGCAATCCTCCTTCTTGATCAAATGGATTAGGACGGATTCGCATAACAGTTTTTCCTTGTGTGTTTACTTCTTCTTTTAAATATAAAACAGGACAATTGTTTCCTTTGCGTTTCTGAATCTCCACGTAATTAATATATTCATCTAAATTAAAAAATGGAATTGGATTCTTGGGCCCCTGGGGTTTCTTTGTGTTGTATAACATTAATATGTTTCCTTCTTTTACCAATAAATCAGGACATCCATCCGCTCCTTCCATATTTTCTTGAGTCGATGGAGCACCAAAGTACATGGTAACATAAAGACCTATTAAAAATATAACTATAAGAAATACTAAAAAAACGATGTTTATATTTTTAAAATTATTCATTATATATTTACAAAGGATAATTTATTTAGGAAATGAAATATCTCTATATTATATATAATGCCACCTAAATCTAATAAGAAAAGTAAAAAGAAAACAGAAAGAAAAAAGAAAACAGAAAGGAAAAAGAAAACAGAAAAAAGTGTTAAAACATTAAAACGTGCGATTTCACCTGGTTTCTTAAAAAATCTTAAAATATATAAACAAATCAAGAAAAGACAGCCTAAAAAAAGTAAAAAACCCAAAGTTGTCATTTTTCTAATTTATGCTAAATGGTGCCCTCACTGTATTCATATGAAACCAGCTTGGGATTCTATGAAACATGATTTACTAACAAGGTCTTCTGATAAATATGATATAGAAGAAATCGAACATTCTGAACAAGAACAAGGGTTAAATAACTTGCAACAAAAATATTTAATTAACAGAAATGACATACCTATTATGGGATATCCTACTCTTGGAGGAATCAGAGAAGGTAGAGTATATAATTATGGAGGTGGAAGAGACGAACATAGCTTAAAAAATTTTGCTGATAAACTCTACAACGGTTTGGTTGAGTAAATATGTCTTACTATTACAAAGTTATAATAGTAAGAAAATTGATAAAATAAAAATATTTTAAACATGTTTAAAAATAATTTACAATCTATATTATGAAGAAAAAACCTGTAGTAACTAAGAGCTTTCGCTTGTTTGATTTTCATGTATATGATGGTTACGTAGACGAGACCGCAAATAGCGATAGTGATGCCGAAAGTTTAGAAAGTCTAGAAAGTGTAGATAGCGAAAATGTTGAAAATATGTTTTTAATTCAAATGTTTGGTATTAATGAAAAAGGGCAAACATGCTGTTTATATGTAAAGGATTATTTACCATTCTTTTATATTAAAGTTACAGATGATTGGGATGATTATACCGTTAGAAAGTTTATGCAACATCTCAAAAGAAAAAATACGTTGAGTGAAAATGTGAAAGACGCAATCGTTTCTTGTAAACTTGTTGAACATTATAAATTATATGGATTCTCTGGTGGTAAACTGCACAAGTTTATGAAAATTAGTTTTAGCAATATGAGTGCTATGAAGCGTGTAAAACACTTGTGGTATATTTTTGAAAATAATGAAAAGGGAGAATTTGTCAAAAAGACTCTTATTGATTATTATTTTGAAAATACAAAATTAGAATTGTATGAAAGCAATCTTCTTCCATTATTGCGATCTTTTCATATACATAATATTAGTCCTTCTGGTTGGGTTTCATTTAAAACAAACCAAGTTTCTAAGCTTTCTGAAAAAACGACCACATGTACAGTTGAATATGTATGTTCAATAAAAAATTTACATCCTCAAAATGATAAGGAAACTCGTGTTCCTTATAAAATATGTAGTTATGATATTGAGGCTAGTAGTAGTCATGGTGATTTTCCCGTACCTAAAAAAGATTACAAGCGCCTTGCAACTAATATAATAGATTTGTTTATTCCAAAGCTAGAAATACAAACATCAGAAGAACAACTTGAAAAATTATTAAAAATAATTATATTGACTGCATTTGGTTTTAGTAAATTAAAAGATGTTGATAAAGTGTACCCAAAAAGAGAATTTAGTCAAGATAATATTAAACAACGTATAGAAGTACTTATTAACAATCCTTTTGAAAAGGCAAAACATTTAAATAAAGAGGAAGATAATTCTGATTTAATTAAAATTAATGATATGTTTGAGCAATTACATAAATTTCAACAAAGTGCAGGAGAAACAAATGAAGAAAATGATGGTCAAATAGGTGATTGTGATGAGATTGAAGCTCCTCGTTTTCGATATAAGAGAAGAGGACCAAAAGTAAGTAAAAAAGATAAATTGATCCATATTTTACAAAGTGATGTTTATAAACGAGATGAAAAGATTCAATTAACAAACGAAATATTAACCTATTTATTTCCGCCTTTGGAAGGAGATAAAGTGACTTTTATTGGATCAACTTTCTTAAAATATGGTGATACAGAGCCTTATTTGAATCACTGTATAGTGCTTGACTCATGTGATCCAATCGAAGGATGTGAAATAGAGAGTTATGATACAGAAAAGGAAGTATTGCTTAATTGGACAAAACTGATTCAACGTGAAAATCCAGATATTATTATTGGATACAATATTTTTGGTTTTGATTATAGCTTCATGTTTAATCGATCTGAAGAACTTGATTGTTGCGAAGAGTTTTTGATGCTATCACGTGTCAAAGATGAAGTTGCAGCAAACTCTATTCCAGGTACAATTGGAAAATATAAGATGGATAAAACCTTGTTAAAGATTGCAAGTGGAGAATATGATTTACAATATTATAAAATGAAGGGGCGTTTACAAATTGATATGTATGCTTATTTCAGACGTGATTTTAATTTCTCATCCTATAAATTGGATGATGTTGCTGGACAACTTATTTCAGATAGTGTCAAACATATTGAAAGTATTGAGCATGATACGTTTGGTAAATGCACAGAATTGTATAGTAAGAATTTAATGGGTTTACATGCAGGAGATTTTATACATATTGAATTAAGTGGATTTACAAGTGATTATTACGATAATGGAAAAAAATTCAAAGTATTAGATATTATTAAAGACAAATCTTGTGAAGTCAAAGGAAAAACTGACACATATAATGTAATTATTATTGATACACACATAAATATTGAAAATTCAAAAACAATCAAATGGACGATGGCAAAAGATGATGTTACACCACAAGACATTTTTCGACTAGCAAATGGTAGCTCTAGTGATAGAGCTATTGTTGCAAAATATTGTATTCAAGATTGTAACTTGGTTCATCATTTGATGAACAAGATTGATGTTATTACCGGTTTTATTGAGATGTCTCGTATTTGTAGTGTTCCTATTAGTTTCCTTATTTTCAGAGGTCAAGGAATCAAATTAACTAGTTATGTTGCCAAAAAATGTAGAGAGAAAAATACTCTTATGCCTGATATTGAAAAATCTCAAGATAAAGACGGTTATGAAGGTGCCATCGTATTGCCTCCAAAATGTTCCATGTATATGGATAATCCTGTAGCATGTGTAGATTATTCTTCTCTTTATCCGTCTTCTATGATTAGTCAAAACTATAGTCATGATAGCAAAGTATGGACAAAAGAATATGATTTACATGATAATCTTATCAAAGAAACGGGCGAAAAAAGAGGCGGTAAATATATTTATGACAATCTAGAAAATTATCAATATATTGATGTTGAGTTTGATACTTACAAATATGTTCGAAAAAGTGAAACGGCAAGAGAAGAGAAAGTGATTTGTGGAAAAAAAGTATGCCGTTGGGCTCAACTTCCAGATAATCAAAAATCTATTATGCCTTCCATTTTGACAGAGCTATTAAAAGCAAGAAAGGATACACGAAAGTTAATCAAAACAGAAAAAGATCCTTTTATGCAAAATATTCTAGATAAAAGACAACTGGGATATAAAGTAACAGCTAATTCATTATATGGTCAATGTGGTTCTAAAACATCTACCTTTTATGAAAAAGATGTTGCTGCTTCTACAACTGCTACAGGCAGACTTATGATTACTTATGCAAGAAATATTATTGAAAACGTATACGGAGATCTTATTTATGAGACAAAACTAGGTACTGTAAGAACCAAGGCAGAATATATTTATGGAGATACAGATTCTGTGTTTTTCACCTTTAATCTAGAAGATCCCAACACAGGTGAAAAAATCCGAGGACAAAAAGCCTTGGAAATTACAATCGAAATTGCACAAGATGCAGCAGAATTATGTAGTAAATGGTTAAAACCTCCTATGTATTTGGAATATGAGAAAACGCTCATGCCCTTTATTTTGTTATCAAAAAAGCGTTATGTTGGAATGCTCTATGAAGAAGATCCTAATAAAGGAAGTTTAAAATATATGGGATTATCATTAAAAAGACGTGATTCATGTGATTATTTGAAAGATATTTATGGAGGCATTCTTAATATATTGATGAAGGATAACGATGTATCCAAATCTGTTAAATTTTTAAATAAATGTTTAAATAATCTTATTGATGGTAAAGTACCTATGGATAAGCTAGCTATTACTAAGGCATTACGAAGTGATTATAAAAATCCGAATCAAATAGGCCACAAAGTACTAGCTGATCGTATTGGTGAAAGAGATCCAGGAAATAAACCTAAACCAGGAGATAGAATCAAATTTGTCTTTGTTAATAATGATAATAAAAAGGCTCTTATGGGAGAAAAAATAGAAACACCTGATTATATAATTTCAAATAACTTGAAGATTGACTATAATCATTATATTACCAATCAGATTATGAAACCGCTACAACAGTTATATGGTTTGGCACTCCATCATTTATACCATCTGGATCATCAATATGCTGCACTTAAAAATTACTATAAAGAGATTGAAAAATTAAAGAATAATTATTCAGATCTAGAGGAATTTAATAAAAAGAAGGAAAAATATTGTTCTTCTGCTGTAAAAACACTATTATTTGATAAATTTTTACAAAAGATCTATAACGAAAAACATAATATTCAAACAATCACCTCATTTTTCAAAAAAGTATAAATAACTTAAATAAATATTTATATATTTAATATGGATCATTCACATGAAGATTTAAATAAAAGGCTACAAATTCTTGCATGTAAACATAAAACATTTTTTAATGCTGACTTGAATTATAAACAAAATTTAGCAAAACAAGTTTTACAAAAACTTCAGTTGGGTAAATGGGCATATATTAATAATTGGATTGAAAAAAGTTGTCAAATAGAAGGTTTGTTACCTACTGATTCGTATGAAATACAGCAAATGGCGTCTATGAAAAAATTTAATATGGGTTCTATAGCAAAACTATGGTTAACAACGTTTATAAATACACCTCATATTTCAAAACCTAATAAAATTATTGGACCAAACGGTGAATATTTAAACGGTCCATTTTCTATGGGTATGAATGCACCAGGAATTCAATTTGATCTTTTTTGTGATCCTAATCAAAATGATACTAAAAATATATATAAAAAAAGTGCAAAACAAGAAAGTGTGTGTTTGGTTCTTGGAGCAGGAAATCAAGATTTTCTTACTTTGATTGATATCTTTCAACGTGTATTTATACATAATGAATGTGTTATTGTTAAACATCATCCTTTGCGTAATTTTTTATATGAACCATATTCATTAATATTAGAACCTCTAATTTATGATGATATCGTATTTATGATAGAAGATGAAAATATTGATAATTCAATAGCATTAACAAAACATTCTTTGATTACTCATATTCATTTTACTGGAAGTGAAAAAACCTATAATTCAATCAATAAAACATTACGATTTGCCAAAAAAAATTGGAACGTTTCTGGTGAGTTAGGTTGTGTTACACCATGGGTTGTTTTTCCAGAGAAATGGACAGAAAATGAAATTAAGAGTGCAGCAAAACAGATTGTAACTGCAAAAAAAACAAATGGAGGTTGTAACTGTTTGAGTTCTCAATTAATTATTTTACCATTCAATTGGGAACAAAAGGCTGATTTTATGCAAGAATTGACTAGTGAATTATTAATGCAAAAAACAATTCCATCGTATTATCCAAATAGTCTTATAACAAAATCGGATTTTGAATTTATTTATAAAAAAGATAGTACAATAATACCTTCTAATAATAAATTAGAAGGAGTAACAGAAGAAGATAATATTTTCATTATTAATTACGGGTTGATAAGCAATAATCGACAAAATGATTACTGTTTAAAAAATGAAGCATTTGGTCCTATTTTAGTATTGGCAGAAGTTGAAAATGATAATTTAGATCACTATCTTGATAATGTTATATCTATTCTGAATTCAGATAAAGTGTATGGATCTTTATCATGTTCATTATTAGTTCCAAGCGCTGTACCTGATAAATATGTTGATTATTGTATATTAAATTTAAATTACGGTACAATTGCAATTAATACTTGGAGTATATTTGGATATACAGCAGCTGCTATGGGTGGTGTATGGGGAGGTTATTATAAAGATATAAAGAGTGGTTATGGTCGCGTTGGAAATATTTTTCAAAATGAATTTGTAACGAAAACAATTGTACGAAATAACTCACTAGAAAATTCTCAAATTGATTTATCAAAGTTACCACCAAAGTTTATTTTAGACTTATTATTTGTATTAATTGTTAAAACAAACAATTCGTTTGATGTAGCTATTGAGTTTGTATTTTTTCTATTTGAATATTTAATTATTACCATTATTAATTTTAACTGGAACTATATATTAAAAGTCAATACCTTGATAAATAATTAATTTATAAAATTATAAATTACAACATATAATTTTATTAATTTGGAAATTGAAAGTTTGTAAACGCTTGATTATTAGATGTATCAAAAAAGCCATGATATACTAATGGTACACTAACTGAATATCCAAGAGTAGGTATACTTGAATTTGACATATCTGATATTAAGTTATCTAATATTTGTCCTACTCCATTTGAAATATCTTGTATAAAGTTCTCATTTATTGTTTCTTCATAATTATCCAAATCAGAATAATTTGATACTTCCGATAAAATACTTTCTACTCTTTCCATCGGATTTATATTTAATGGACTAGATGGATGAAGAGAACTTACTGAACTTGTAGTAGTCATACCAGAACCCGAGAACGATCTTGTTAATCTAGGATTAATTGGAGAAGATGGATTACTGTTTTCTTGCCTTATATCTGAATCATCACTACTTGTTGAATCCCCATTATTTGGAACATAATCACGAATATCATATCTACAAACTGGACAGCGTACATGTTCTTGAAACCAGTTAATTAATGGTTCATCTTTAAAATTATGGCCACAAGGAATAATTTGTATTAAATTATCACCATCTTGAAAATCTTCCATCGTAATAGGACATCTTCGATTTAACAAATCTGGTTCTGAATTATATACAAAGCGTCGGGTTGCTGTTTGTATTTCTTCATTTGTTGGACGTACAACTACATCTCTTAATTCAGGTCCAAGTCCACCAAAGAAAAAGCGTCCATCTCTTTGTGTAGGTATTCTTGGTGAAAAGAAAGGTCGTGTTGCTCTAATATTTCTTGATAAATCTGAAATATTGAATATTGTATGTCTGCGAGCATTTAAACGTGGGTTTGGTCTATTAGGTGGCGTTGAATTCATATTTCTACGCAAACCACCTAATCTATTTTGAAACGCTACATTTCTTCTAGCTATATTTTCAGATGGATGACGTCTTGGACTAGTTGATATTAATGGTATGTCTAATATATTTTGTCTTGGACTGTTAACCATAGGATTTATTAATGGGTCTAAATCTGGTACTCTTACGTCTCGAGTTTGTTGTCTACCACGTTGTTCTTCTTGATTTCTCCTATCAGTTCGTTCTAATCTATTTAATCTATTATTTAATTCGAGTCTATCATGATAATCTCGTAATAATAATATTAAAGAAAGCATATTCAAGTTAAATATTGAAAAAGTTTCTTGATGTTGTCTATATAATGATATATAATCATTTGTTATATTTATTATATCTTGGCCTGTTATGTCATGATTTGTATTATTATTATTATTATTATTTTGTTGATTAGAAGCTTGAAATGGCAAATTGGTAAACTCTTCTTCTATTTGCCTTCTAATATCTTGAAAAATTGATTCTAAATTATCCATAATAAATAATATATAAAGACATTTTTAAATATATTTTAATAGAATATGGATCTATCTAAATATAAAAATAAAGGATATATTGGATTAGAAAACCTTGGAAACACATGTTTCTTAAATTCGTGTTTGCAAGTACTTAATCATACATATGAGTTTAATGAATTATTGGATAAAAAACAACCAATAAATAAAACAGCTGATGCAGTAATATTTACGGAATGGAATGATCTACGGAAATTAATGTGGAGCAATAATGGATTAATTAGTCCTAAACGTTTTGTACTAAAAGTTAGAGAATCTGCAAAAGCAAAAAATAAAGATTTATTTACTGGTTTCATGCAAAATGACTTGTCTGAATTCTTGCTATTCTTTATGGAGTGCTTGCATAGTTCAATTTCGAGAGAAGTCATATTTAATTTAAACGGAAATGTGAAAGAATCTAAAGACAAATTGGCGATAGTATGCTACAAAATGCTTCAAGAAATTTATAAAAAAGAATATTCTGAAATTATGGAAATGTTTTATGGAATTTATGTTTCTGAAATACGAAGTAAAGAAACAAATGAACAATATAGTGTCGTACCACAAAGCTATTTTGTTCTTGATCTACCCATATTTATTAATAATGAAAAACAAATGATAGCGAAAAATCTATATGGTTGTTTAGATTTATTCACATATCCAGAATATTTGGAAGGCGATAATGCTTGGATGAATGAAAAAACAGGTAAAAGAGAAAATATTCAAAAAAGAATGATTTTCTGGAATTTTCCGCCTGTATTAGTAATTACGCTTAATCGTTTTAGTATAGATGGAATGAAGCGTATTAATAATTTGATTGACTTTCCTATTAACGACTTAAATTTAAGTAAATACGTTTGTGGGTATAATGAAAAGTCATATGTATATGATTTATTTGGTGTATGTAATCATTTTGGAAGTGTATCTGGAGGACACTATAGTGCATTTGTAAAAAATTATAAAAATGAATGGATTCATTACGATGATGAACATAATGAAGTTGTAAATGATTTATCAAAAATCGTTAGTTCAAATGCTTATTGTTTGTTTTATCGTAAAAAAAATAACTAAATATAATATAATATGGAAAGTGAAAATAGTTCAACAAAAGATTTAGAAAATAATCAACCTACAAATACTACTGAAACTTCCGAAAATACAAATGCTGATTTCAATAATATGATAAACTCATTATTTACAAAAAATAATCTTATTATAGTGCTATGGTTTTTAGGTGCATACATGGTAGTTTATTTAGGATTACGTGTATTTAATACAAAGAAAGGTGAAGAATTTAGCTTTCAGAACAGTGTTAAGAAAATTGTAGATTTCTTGGTTGTTATTTTACTTGTTTTTATGTTAATTACGTTTTTTTATGTAATGTCAAAAGAAGAACAAAATACAACAACAGAAAAAACAAAAGATCAAATGGTTAAATTCTTAGATAGTCCTTATTCTATAGTTCCTGTTATAGCTGTACTTGCTGGATTTTACTTGTTTTTATTCTTAGCACGTATACCTAGAGGTGAAAATAAGCCATTTACCGTATCTTTTATTGAAGGAGTATTATGGGTATCTTTAGTAGTAATTATTATTGTTCAATTTTTCAAACAAGTTTTTAATATGTCGATATTAGAGTTTGTTAGTGAAGTAAGTACTCTTGAAACACCTGAAGTTGAAGAAGAAACTCCTGCTCCTGCTAATTCTGAATCAGCAATACCTGAAAACTGCCCAACACCAGCAACTACTGATACAGCAGATCAAGTAGATCCTAATGCAGAAGTATTCCATGTTGGAAACAATAAATATACTTATCAAGATGCACAAGCTGTATGTAAGTCTTATGGTGCAGAATTAGCAACATATAAACAAATAGAAAATGCTTATACAAAAGGTGCTGAATGGTGTGGTTATGGTTGGTCTGCCGATCAAATGGCTCTCTTTCCTACACAACAAGCAACATTTGATAAGCTTAAAAAAGTAGATGATGAAGCAGGTTGTGAAGCAAAAGAAAGCGGAAATAGTGTACAATTTAATTGTGGTAGACCAGGTATTAATGGTGGTCATATTGCTAACCCATATATCAAATTTGGTGTAAATTGTTTTGGAAAGAAACCAGAAGCAACTGATTCTCAATTAGCGCAAATGAAAATAACAGAAGATAATTTTCCTAAAACTCCTTATCAAAAAGAATTAGATGCTAAAGTAGATTTTTGGAAACAAAACAAAACAGGAGCACTTGATATTAAATCGTTTAACAAAGAAAGGTGGAATCAATAATTTATAACTAAATAAATTTATAAATTATGTATTAAATCGTTTTTCCATCCGCTTGATCATATCATCATTATAAACAAAATTACCTGTTGGTACATAATTATCAATAGGAGTGTATTCTTTTTTCTGCTTTTCGTTTGTTGGTTGTGTTCTATCATTCAACAATTTAGAATTAGGATCATCATTCTTTTCTTCAATTTCTTCTTTATTTAAAACGTTACCTTTTGAATCTATTACAACACCTGTCTTCTTTTTAACTTCACTACGAACATAACCAGGTATATGATTCTTCCAACTAACCCATAATGTATTAGGATGCATATATTTTACTTCAAACCCATTTTCTTCTAGTTTTACTACTAAAAATCCAATACAGTCTCCTTGATTATATAGAGGTTCTCCAAATAAATATTCAGGAACTGTAAAAAATACAAATTTGTCTTTCTTTGATCGAGATGTATATTGAATACGTTTATGAATCCGATTTAATATTTTGTTAAATATAGATAACTGTTTTAGATCTTTTTGTTTATTTTTTTCAAATAATTCATCAATATTCATTTTTTGAATTTGATCATCTTCGTTGTGAAACAATATATTTGACATAATTAATATGACATAAGAAAAAACATAAAAAAATAATACTAATTTTTATATATGCAAGATATTAGTAATAATATTATTGAAAGTAAAATAAACCATATTGTGATATCAGGTGGAGGAACTATATTTTTTCCATTTTATGGTTATTTGCGCGATTCTAATAAAAATGGATTATGGAATTTCGAAGATATAAAAACAATCTATGGTACTTCTGCTGGAAGTGTTCTAGGCGCAATCTTATGTTTAAATATAGATTGGGATCATCTTGATGATTATATAATATTACGACCATGGAAAAACATTATTCAAATAGATTTAAATGATATTTTCAGACTATTTGAAACTAAAGGTTTCAAAACAAAAGAGTTTATGGAAAAAATATTTACTCCTATGCTCGAATCTAAAAATTTGAGTGTTAATATTACATTAAAAGAATTATATGAATATAGTAAAATTGATTTACACATTTTTACAACTGAAGTTAATTCATTTCAAACAATAGATTTAAACCACAAAACACATCCTGATTGGTTACTGGTAGACGCTGTTTATGCATCTTGTAGTGTACCCATTCTGTTTAGTCCGCTACAAAAAGATGATCTATTTTACTTTGATGGAGGGTTACTCAATAATTTTCCCATAGGGGATTGTTTATTGAATGAAAAATGTAAAGAACAAGAAATACTATCTTTGGATATTAATATTGAATCTATTTATAAACCAATATCAAAAGAAATTGGATTTTTACAAATATTACTTTTTTTGATATTAAATATTTTATACAAAATATCTAATCGTGCTATTTCACCAATATTAGATAATACAATAATAATTGAATTAGAAGATCTAAATATGGAAAATTTAAATGCAATTATTGATAATGCAGATAAAAGAAGAAGTATGATTCAAATTGGATCTGATTTATTCAGCCAACATAATATTCATGAAACTCTCTAAAGCAGAAGATGTGATCTTAGAATCAAATTCAATCACTTGATTCTTTTTCAACATCTTTACAGTTGGAAAAGATTCAATTTTATATTTATCCATCATACTAGCTACATCACTATCGCTTTCATCCGTACAATTTACATTTACACATTTTATCTTATACCCATTTAGAACTCGTTTATCATTTTGACTTACAAAAGCATCCCACTCAGGTTTTGCACTTTTACAGTGAGGGCACCAATCCGCATTAAAGAACATTACGGTAGCATCCTCTGTTCTTAAATTTTCATTTGCTACATCTTCAAAACGCTTTTGTTCTTCTTGTTTTTGTCTATTTTGTAAATAATAAAAAGCAACAATAATAAATATTATAACTACAACTCCCACAACAATATAGAAGTAATAAGGACTCAAAGCTTTTTGAACAGAACCTAATAAACTAGCCATGTTTATATACTTTCTAGATATTTAAAATTTAAAATTTAATCGAATTCTTTTTTGTGTTAGTAATATAACATGGTTTCTAATAAAAAACGTAATTATACAAAAAAAAGAACAACAAAAAAGAATTGCGTATATAGCTCAGAGGACTTTAATGATAAAAATGGGATGTTAACCGCAGTATGGGGTCCTGGTATGTGGCATTTTTTACATACGATGAGTTTTAACTATCCTAATCAACCGTCTAAAGATCAAAAAAAACAATATCGCAACTTTATATTAAATTTAAAACATGTATTACCTTGTGGAAAGTGTAGAGAAAATTTAGCCAAAAACTTTAAATTTATGCCATTACTTATGAAACACATGAAAAACAGAGCAGTTTTTTCAAAATATATTTATAATTTGCATGAAAGAATAAATAAACAACTTAATAAAAAAAGTGGCTTAACATACGAAGATGTCCGAGAACGTTATGAACATTTTAGAGCAAGATGTGTATTTCCAGGAATGCAGAAAACCAGAAAAAAGAAAGATCTAGGTTGTGTTGTTCCCTTATATGGTGAAAAAGCAAAATGTGTTTTACAAATTGTACCAGAAGAAAAGAAATGCGATACTCTACAGATTGATAAAAAATGTATTAAAAAGAAATTAGACCCTTAATTCTTATGTATTTAGTAAAAAGAAATATAACAAATTATATATAATAATAATTTAAATGAATTCTTCTGAATATAAAGATGATGAAACCCCTATACTTGATGAAAAAGAAACGATAATGAATGAAAAAGAAGAAAAAAAAATTCCTTTTTGGGGAGAAGATCCTAACGTTTTATTTCAACAAAAATATATTTTTGAGTTTTTCCCTGTTGAAAGCATGACATATGAACAAAAATTGAACGCTATTTCACGTACTGTTTTAGTTCTTTCTATTATTGGTTTAGTTATTTCAAAAAGTGTACGTATTTTAGTAATAATTCTTATTACTTTTGGTGCTATTTTCTTATTACATTATTACCACAATAAAGAAAAAGATAAAAAAGAAAATACAGAACGTTTTGCCAATCTAAAAGAAGGATTTGAAAATCCTGCATTAGAAGTATTAGAAAAGAAGAATGTCGATATTCCTGATCATGTTTTTCAAGAACCCGATTCTTCCAATCCATTTGGTAACGTTTTAGTGAGCGACTATGATTACAATCCTGATCGTAAACCTGCTCCTCCTGCATTTAACAAAAATGTCAACGAAAAAATTCTAACACAAGCTAAAAAGTTTGTAAGTGAAGCTAATCCTGATCAACCTGAAATTTCCGAAAAATTATTTAGCGATTTAGGAAGTAATATGCAATTTGAACAATCGATGCGACAATTTACATCTAATCCAAATACAACTATTCCTAATGATCAAGGCGCTTTTGCTGATTTCTGCTATGGTAGTATGATTTCTTGCAAAGAAGGTAATGAATTTGCTTGTGCACGTAATTTAACTAGACACACAAATTATTAATATATAAATATTTTTAGTTATATATTATTTGTATTTAGGCTATTTCCATTATATTAAAGTTCTGTTGATTATAAATTCTCTATCTATAGTATAATAAATGTCAACATTAAAGCTCAATAAAATTCATCATACTGACCGTATTGGAACTGACCATACTGATTTAACACAAGATAATGTAAGCAACATGAAATACGCAAACCATAATTTAACCAATTTTGTTGGAAACCGTTTATCAAACGACCATGTTCAATTCGCTATTCCTCATCCTGCTATGACCTTTAATGGTCTTACAAATGGTAATGGATTAAGTGCTGATTCTACACACGATGAATCAGGTCTTTTATTGAAGGCTGGACAAGAACGTCCTGTCGAGAAGTTACAATTGTTTCAACGTCCCTTTGCTACCGTTCCTTATTTAGGAAGAGGAAGCGTAGATCCTACTTTAGAAAGTCAATTAATGCAAGGTGAACCTATTCATGAGAAAAAGAGTGTTTCTACAATTATGGAGAAATCTTTTAATGACTACCGTTTGTTTGTTTTAGACGATGAGGCCAAGGATAAGGCTACCAATCCTGCCTATAAGGTTGAAGAGGCAGCTTTAGACGGATGGGTCCGTGGAGGTATGATTACTCGTGAAATGACAGTTGAAGAGGCGGCTCGTAAATCAAAAAAATAATTTAGCAAATATTATATGTATATATTATATAATATTTGAAATATGAGTGATACTGAATCAATTACTAATGAGACTATTAAATCTGAAGAAGGAGGACCATACGATGCGGGGATGTCTGTTGATGATGGTACTACCATTATAACAAAAGACGGTGACAGCGGAAGCGAAGAAGAAGAAGTAGAAAGCACAGACGTTGCTGGACAAGAGAGTCAGGGATCTCTGAAAATGGAAGATTTGAATGTATCTAAAGAAGGAAGTCAAGTAGACCCTGCTCAAGCCACACCAACGAATATTGAAGGTGAAGGTGAAGGTGATGACGAAAGTGTAAGTTCTGAAGATTTGGCTTCTGGTGAAGGAGAAGCCGGTAAATACGGCCCAGAAGACCAAATAAAGTCCGCAGCCACATCAATGGGTAATGATGATGATAGTTTTAATATCAAAGAAGACTCAATAGGTGACAGACTTGATGCTTTACCTGATCCAAACAAAGTTAGTGTTGGGATGGCCGAGTTAAATGATAATCTAAAAAGTGTAGCTACAGTATCCGATATGAAAGTAACAG
>MDSZ01046704.1_pt1 | contig 24306 bp, 21 predicted proteins | sample 811201 | NCBI WGS metagenome assembly MDSZ01 (sample SAMN05326647, study PRJNA326480) | marine metagenome | isolation source: seawater | place: Indian Ocean: North | collected 2010
AAAAAAAAAAAAAATATATCGATTATATACACAGGCAAAAATACTCTTACTGGAGGAAGGTTGTTAAAGTTATCAAAATATTTAAAAAATGAAAAATTTTTTATGACATATGGTGATGGATTAGCTGACATTAATTTAAAAAGTTTATTAAAATTTCATAAAAAACATAAAAAATTAGCTACAATTACTGCAGTTAGACCTCCAGCACGATTTGGAGAATTGATTTTAAAAGAAAATAAAGTTCTTGATTTTAAAGAAAAGCCCCAAACAAGCACTGGGTGGATAAATGGAGGTTTTTTTATTTTCGAACCAAAAATTTTGAGTTATATAAAAAATTCAAAAACCATTTTAGAAAGAGAACCTATTGAAAGGCTTGCTAAAAATAATAATTTAATGGCTTATAAGTCAAATAAATTTTGGCAATGTATGGATACTATAAGAGATAAAGAGCTGCTGAATAAAATTTATAAGAAAAAGAAAGCACCATGGACAAAAATATATTAAAATTTTATAAAAATAAAAAAATATTAGTTACAGGAGCAACCGGCTTTAAGGGGTCTTGGTTATGTTTGTGGCTAAAAATACTTGGAGCAAATGTTTGTGGTATTGGCTACAATCCTAATAAAAATAAAAATTTATTTTATAGTTTAAAGTTAGAAAGAATAATTAATTTAAAAATCACTGATGTTTGTAATAAATCAAGCTTAAATAAGGTAGTTAATAATTTTCGCCCGCAAATTATTTTTCATTTAGCTGCCCAGCCATTAATTTATGAGTCTTATTTAAAACCATACTCAACATATTATATAAATTCAATTGGGACTTTAAATATTTTAGAGATAACCAGACATTCAAAATTTATTAAATCATTGATTTGTGTTACTTCTGATAAATGCTATGAAAATAGTCATTCAACTAGAGCATTTAAAGAAGATGACAAATTAGGTGGAGCAGATCCTTATAGTGGCTCTAAAGCATGTGCAGAAATTATAACCAATACATATATCAAAAGTTTTTTTAATAAAAAAAATAAATGTGGTATTGCTACTGTTAGAGCGGGAAATGTAATAGGAGGAGGAGACTGGTCTCCTAATAGGCTAATACCTGATACAATAAATTCTATTCTCAAAAACAAAACTATTTATCTAAGAAATCCAAAATTCAACCGACCTTGGCAGCATGTTTTGGAACCTTTGTTAGGATATTTAATATTGGCAAAGAAAATTTACAAAGAACCTAAAAAATATTCTGGACCATGGAATTTCGGAACACCAAAAAATACAATAACTAGTGTTTTAGAAATTGTTAAAAAAATTGTAAGGTTTTGGGGACAAGGAAAAGTAAAGTTTAATAAAAAACAAAAATTTTATGAACAACAAAACTTACAACTGGATATAAAAAAAGCAAAAACAAAACTTAATTGGAAACCTAAATATTCAATAACAGAGAGCGTTAACGTTACAAATGAATGGTACAAAAAAGTATTAGTTGAAAAACAATCTCCTTTGGAAATTACTTCAAAGCAGATAAAAGATTTTATAAGAAAATAAGTTTTTACCTAATTTATAGATATATGAAAAAAGTAAGCAATATTAAAAGTGAAATAATAAGATCCAAAGATGGAAGTATAATTAAGATATTATCAAAAAAAAAACTTCATAATTCTTGGAAATTTGGAGAGATCTATATCTCAAATTTTAAAAAAAATATTATTAAAAACTGGAATTTTCATAAAACACAAACTTCATCATTATTTGTATTAAAAGGAAAAGTAAAAATAGTTGTTCTAGATAAAAAAAAATTTAAGGTGTTTAATTTAGATGAAAAAATTCCTAAAACTCTGATTATTCCATCAAAAACGTGGTATGCTTTTAAAGGATTAGATAAAAAAAATAGTTTAATGAATTTGAGTAACAAAGTACACAATCCAAAAAATTCAATCAAAAAAGAAATTGGTTATTTTAAATTTAATTGGAATAAATAAGATATGATTGGAATAGTTGTAGGCACAAGACCTGAACTGATTAAAATTTTTCCATTAATTAAAAAATTTAAAGAGAAAAAAATCAATTTTAGAATAATTCATACAGGACAGCATTATTCGAAAAATTTAAACAATGTTTTCTTAAAAAAAACTGAGAATCTTAAAATTCATTACAATCTGAAGGTTGGCTCCTCTAGTCATGCAAAACAAACTGCGATGATCATGGAAAGATTAGAAAAAATAATAAATAACAAAATATTTAGCTCTATCATTGTTTATGGAGATACTAATACAGCGTTGGCAGGAGCCTTAGTAGCAGCAAAATTTAAAAATATAAAATTAATACACATAGAGGCTGGTTTGAGAAGTGGTGAAATTAAAATGCCAGAGGAAACGAATAGAAAAATAATTGACCATATATCTGATTATTTGTTTGCTCCTACAAAAGTTTCTTATAAATTTTTAATAAATGAAAATATTTCAAAAAATAAAATTTTTTTAACCGGAAATTTAATAAGTGATTCTTTAAACCTTTTAATTAAAAGATTTAAAAAAAATGAATATTTTAAAAAACTTAATCTAAAAGTTAATGAATTTATTTTGTGTACTATTCATAGAGAGGAAAATATTGATAATATTAATAGACTAAAAAAAATTTTAATTAGTCTTGGTAAAATTGCTCTTAAGCTCAAAAAAAAAATTATCTTTCCTTGTCATCCAAGGACTTTAAAGATGATCAAAGTAAAAAAACTTCATTTAAATTCAAGTATTATTTTAGTTAACCCTTTACCATATAATGAATTTTTAAATTTATTATATTATTCCCATATAGTTATTTCTGATAGTGGTGGCGTTCAAGAAGAGTGCTGCTTACTAAAAAAAAGATTGATTACGATTAGAACTAAAACAGAAAGACAAGAAACTTTAGAAATTGGATGTAATAAATTATCTGATGTGGATTTTAAAGAAATTGTAAAAAAAATTAGACAATTACAAAATTCAAAAATAAAATGGTCTAATCCATATGGAAAAAATGTTTCAGACAAAATAGTAAAAGTTTTAAAAAAAATATAATGTTAAGTGTTATAATCCCTGTATTTAATGAAGAAGGTAATATTAAAAATTTAGTAAAAAATTTAGAATCAGTTTTAAAAAAAAATGATGAAATTATTATAGTTGATGACGCTAGTACTGATAATACTTTTAACGTAGTAAAACAATTAAATTGCAAGTTAATTAAACATGATAAAAATTCTGGAAAAGGTTCTGCAATTATAAATGGTATTAAGGTAGCAAAAGGTGATAATATTTTATTTATGGATGGTGATGGTCAGGATGATCCTTCTGAATTATATAAATTGACAGACAAAATTGAAAAAGGGTATGATTTGGTTATTGGGTCTCGATTTGTTGAGGATGAAACAAAAAAGATAACAAGATACACAAAAACAGCTTTATCAAATATAAATTGGTTTGGAAATAAAGCGCTTACTTTCTTATTAAATTTTTTATTTAAATTGAATGTAAAGGATACGCAATCTGGCTACAAATGCTTCAAGACAGCCTCTTTAAAAAAACTTAATTTAGTATCGAAAAGATATGAAATTGAGTCAGAAATGATAATAAAATCAAAAAAATATAATCTTAAAATATGTGAAGTACCTGTACATCGATATACAAGAGAGTATGGGAAATCTCATTTATTTGATATTCCTTTCGGTAGATTAATATTTACAATTAAAGTATTGAGAGTGATTATTCTTGGATATATTAAGTGGAGATGAAATCTTTTTGGAAAAATAAAAAAGTATTAGTTACAGGGGCTGATGGTTTTGTAGGTTCACATCTAACTGAAAAGTTAATTGATCTAGGTGCTAAAGTCACTGCAGTTGTAAGAGGAACATCATCAAATGCAACAAATTTATATGAATTTAAAAATTTGAGTAAAACTTATCATAGAAAAATATTTAAAATTATAAATTGTGATATTTCATCAACAGATATCATTTATCAAATAGTAAATCTAAAACCTAATATTATTCTTCATCTAGCTGCAAGCGCATATGTTCCTTTCTCCTTTGATCATCCTTTGGAAGTAAATGAAGCCAATGTTACTGGAACTCTAAATATATTAGAGGCAGCTAGACAATTGCCTAGTTTGCAAAAAATAATATGTACTTCATCTAGTGAAGTTTATGGCTCTGCATTGACAAGTAAGATAGATGAAAATCATCCTTTAAACCCTACATCTCCTTATGCTGCATCAAAAGTTGCAGCAGATAGATATTGTTTTTCTTATATGAGGACATATTCAATACCCCTAACAGTTATAAGACCATTTAATACTTATGGTCCAAGACACACTTATGACGTTGTGCCTAAATTTATAAAACAAGCTTTGTCAAATGAACCCATTACTGTTCATGGTGATGGAAATCAGTCAAGAGATTTAACCTATGTTTCAGATGCTGTGCGAGCTTTTTTAATGATTTCATCTTCAAAAAAAACTGATCATAAAGTTATTAATTTTGGTACCGGAAAAGATTATAATATAAATTTTTTAGCCAAAAATATAAAACTACTATCTAAGAGTAAATCAAAAATTGTTCATATAAAAAAAAGAGTCGCAGAAGTTAATAGATTAACTTGTAACTTTTCATTATGTAGAAAATTAGTTAAATGGGAACCGCAAATTAAAATTATTAACGGTTTAAAATTAAATATAGACTGGGCTAAAAAAAATTGGAAATTCTGAAAAAAAAAGTTAAGCAATCAATTAGCCCTGCAATTGAATGGTTGCTTTATTCAGGGATTCAAAATTTAGATAAAAAAAAAAAATCATATGGTTCTTTTAATGCCTGGTACAATCCAGATAAAAAAAAATTTTCATATAACTATTCTGAAATTTCAGGCTATTTGGTTACATTTATGTGCTTTATGTTTAAATTGACTAAAAAAAAAAAATTTTTAGAAAGAGCAAAGACAGCTGCAAACTGGTTAATTAATAACGCACAAAAAAATGATGGAAGTTTTCAATGCCTTTTTTTAGTTGATAATAAATTGAGACATTTGAAAAAAAAAGAACTAAGAACATATACTTTTGATAATGGTGTTATTATTAATGGTTTAGTCAATCTCTATAAAATTACAAAAAATAATAAATATCTTAGAGCATCAATTAAATGTGCAAATTTGATAGAAACAAAATTTACAAAAAGTAATGGAGAATTATCACCAATTTATGATTATAAAAAAAAAATTTTTTATGAAAATAAAGAAAATTGGTCAGAAAAACCTGGACCTTACCATGTGAAAGTATCAATTGGACTGGTAAATTTATATAATGTTACTAGAATTCAAAAATACTTAAATCTAGCTAAAAATATTAATCATGCGTATTTAAAACATAGAAATAATTTCGGAGATTTTATATCAACAAAAAAAACTACAAACTTTCACCCATTTTTATATGCAATAGAGGGTTATTGGTCGACTTCAAAATATATAAAGCTAAATAATTTAAATAAATTACTTAAAAAGTCTATTTTATGGTTCATTTCTAAAAGTAAAAATAATCGGCTACCAAGATTGAAAGTAAATTCAAAATTTTTTTATAGTGAAAGAATAGATATTTATTCTCAAGCATTGAGAATGCTTATTTTGTTGAATTTAAATAAAAAAAAAATTATGGGTGAAATATTAAAAAAAATTGTAAACTATCAATTTATTACAAAAAATAAAATTAATAATGGATCCTTTTCTTGGGGAAAATTTAGTGATGGAAAAAAATCCAATCATTCTAATTGTTGGGTAACTGCCTTTTCAATTCAATCCTTATTAATTTTTTCTAATATAAAAGCTAAGTCTCTTTTAAAAAAAAATCCTTTTTTGATAGTTTAAAAAATTACTTTTTTTATAATCGAAAAGGTAGGATGCATTGACCAAATGTGTAAAAAAGAAATAAATGAAAAAAAGAATATTTTATTATTAAATTTTTCTTTTAGGTCGATTTGGTATATTAAAAGTGACAATAAAAAAGGAAAAGATAAGCTTGTTAATCTTATTAAGTTTTTTCCTATATCTGGACCACCCAATATAGGCTGACCAATTAACATTATAATTGGCAATGAAAAAATAATTGTTCTAAAAATATTAAAATTTTCAAATTTAATTTTACCAAAAAAAAATATTAATAATGGGAAAAAACTTAATAATGGAAATGACAAGAAAATTAAAAACCTTTTTATTTCATCTAAATCAAAAAAGTTATAACTAAATATATTGATAACATTTCCAATTGGAAAAGGTGATGAGGTCATATTGGTGCTTAAAATTTTAATACTTGTGAATATGATTAATGATAAAATAATGAGTAAAAAGAGACTCTTTAATTTTTTATTAATTAAAAACAAAAAAATTGAAGTAATGATTAATGCTAATCCACTTTGTTTTAAATAAAGAGAAATAGAGCTAACAATTATTAATGGATTATCTTTTTCTTTGATGAAAAAAAATATAAATAAAAAACTAAAATATAAAAATATGAGGTCCTGAAGTTGAATATAGTTAAAAAAATAATATCTAATCAAATATGGATTAAAAATAAATAAAGAAAGATAAATTATTTTTTCTTTTGTATTTAATTTAAGTGCATTAGAAATAATATAAATAATATGTGCAATTAACATTGAAGTTAATATGACAAAAATTTTAAATAAAATTTCTACTTCAATAGATGTTAAATATGACAAATATCCAACTAAATACGGAATTAAAAATCTTTGTGAAACATGTTTTTGTAGCTCATCGACTTGATATGGGAAATTTGGAGAATTTTCATATATAATTCTATAACTAATTATATCAGCCTGATTTGCTTCATTAATAAGATTATCAACACTTAAAAAATTAGTTGTAAAAAAAATAAATAATATCGAATAAATGAAATAAGAAAAATAAATTTTTTGATTAGTTGTCATTTCTAATTATTTTAAAAAAAATTAAATCAATAAATAATCTTATAATTCTATCAAACCCTCTAGAACGAGGTATTTTCAAGAATAAAAAATTTATTCTATAATCTTTGAGTATAAAATTTTTATTAAGTAAAAATTTCATTTTTTTATAATTCATAGTTTTAATATTCAAAAGTTTTAACAAGGTGTTTTTTAATTTATTTTCATTATTAGACGTAAAACCAATTAGTGTATAAAACATTAATATCTTTATTCCATTTATTGGTTTGTTTCTAAGTTTAGATAATATTTTAAAATAAAAAAAAGCAACCCTACTTACTGATAATTTTACACTTAAATCTGTGCTTACAAAATATAAGATCTTACAATTATTTTTTAAATATTTCAGAAATTTATAATATTCATCAATATATTTTAAAAAATCTTTATATTTCATATTGCACATTTCAAAATGAAAACCAGAAACTAAAATTTTTTCTTTTTTTTTTATTCTTTTTAAATTTTTCCATGAATCTCTAAAACTTAAATTTTCAATTTGATGATTTTGAAAAGTATATCGAAATGTCTTAAGAATATCTTTGCCAGATCCGATAATTAATATTTTATTTTTAGACACAGTATTATAATAGTATTAAATGAAATTTATTTCATCTGCAATTGTTGGTTCGGGAATTAGTGCTTTAATTTCTCAAATTGTAAATTCAAAAAGTAAAGTTTTATTTTCAGGTAAAAAAGAGTTGATTAAAAATCATAAATTTTATGAGTTAGATACCATTGGTGGAAATACTAATATTTGGGGAGCATATGTAAATTTGAAAAGGCTAAGCGATTTTAAAAAAAATAACAAAAAATTTAAAAATTTTATAGAAAAAAATAAGTTTTTTGAAATAAGAAAATTAACTTTAAATAAAAAATTTAAGAATGTTGGATTTATGAGCCTCAAGAATTCAAATACACCTTTTAGAATTAAAAAGAATTTTTTTAAAAATAAGATGCATTTTAAACTAGATTGTATAAAAATTGAAAAAAATCAAATTATTTTGATAAGCAATGAAAATAAAAAAATTTTGTGTAAAAAATTAACTTTATGCATTGGTAATATAAATCTTTTAAAAGTTCTTTTAAAATCCCATTTCATCAATAAAAAAGATAAAATTTCGTTTGAAGATGGAAATATTTCATACAATTTATTTGGTTTTATAAATAATAAAAAGAATTATCATATTCCAATGACAATATCTCAAATATTTAAGAAGCTTTTTATTTTACCTTATAAGTATGATCAAAAAGAAAAATACAGTAATTCAATATTACAAATTTCAAATTCAAAGTTTATAAGATATTATTTTAGTGTTGAAAAACTTCTCAATGAGGATGAAAAATTAATACGTGGTTTTAATTCTAATCACATAACAAATTTGAGAATAAATAATATACCCATCCAAAAATTTATTCAAAAAAAACCAAAAAAATAAAGGTTTTTTGTTCAGGTACAATCAACAAATATCTACCCGGATCGATATCTCAAGATTTGATATACAATGCTTTTAATAAGTAATATTACGATTTCTGAGTTAATTATTATTTTAATTTCAAAAAAATGTTTTTAGAAATAATTCCATTATTTTCATTAATTACATCAATTTTTCTTTTATTAGGGATATATTTTTATTCTATAATTATAAGTGAGACAAAAAATTTTATATTTTTAAGATCATTTTTTGGCGATAGTTCATTTATATTATTTTTTTCTTTTTTAAATTTTATTTTAATATTATCAAATTTTTTCATAATTTTTTTTGGTATCAATCCAAACATTATCAAAATAATTTCTTCATTTTTTATTTTTTCAGGGGTAATTGGATTAAAAAAAATTTTAAATAAGTTCTTCTTTTTAAAATTTGGAAATAAATTCATTTTATTAAAATTATTATTAATTCTATTTTTTCTTGTTGCTTTATTTCCTATAACTGACCCAGACTCATTTGATTATCATATGACAGTCCCAAAATTAACTTTAGAGGAGCAACAACTTTTTATTAAAGATTTCTGGCTTCAGTCAAATTTATTTGGATTTGGAGAAATACTTATAATGCTTGGACAAGCTGTGAACAGTTTTAATGTTTCTCAACTAACTCAATTTTTTAGTTTATTGATGATATCTACGTTAATAATAAATTATAAGAATGAATTTGTTGATTTAAAACAAAGAGTGTTAATTATCACCTGTATTTTAATTATACCCACTAATTTGTTTTTAATTTTTTCCTCAAAACCTCAATTATACTCGATTTGCTCAAATTTTACTGCTTTATTTATAACTTTATTGATTTTACCAAAAATAAAAAAAGAAAAAGAATTTTTAATATTATTTATTCTAATTTCATTATTGAGTCTTCCATCAACTCAGTTCAAATATTCTTTTTACCTAAGCTCAGGTATAATTTTATTTATTACATTACTTGAGTCATTTAGAAAAAAATTTCTTATAAAATGTTTAGCAATATTTACACCTATTTTATTAATTACTATTTTACCAAGAGAAATATTTGAATATTTAAATTTTTCTGAAAATATAATTAAAAATTTTTTCAATCCTGCTCCTTATAGTATATTTCAAGAAAATTACGTTAACTCCTTAAAAGTTGGCCATGGAAACAATCCATGGATTCCAATATGGATATTTCTTCCAGTAAATATTTTGCCAGACTCATTCACTGTTAATCTTGGACAAATTACTAATATCCTAGGTTTTTCAATTTTACTTTTCATTTTTAATACAAAACTTAATAGTCAAACTACAAGAATTATTCTGTTATCAAGCTTTGTTTACTTTATTTTAGGTATAATTTTTGGGCAGCCTAGCGGAAGATTTTTTTATGAACCATTTTTATGGTTGTTCATAATATGTCTTTTAAAAAAAAATCAAGAAAGTCTTTTTTTTAAAATTTTTAAATTCGGTATAAATATTCAGGTTATTTTTATTATAATTATTTTATCTTATTCTTGTATAAAATTTTTACCAGGAAATTTTTCGAATGATGCTTATAAAAAAACTTTAAGATTATATGCTGATGGATATCAGTTTTATGAATGGATTAATAAAACTTTACAAAAAGACTCGATTATAATAAGCACACACAGATCACAATTTCTATCAAGTCACAAAGTAGTTACTTATGAATTAAGATTGTATATTGATGATGATATACAGAGAATTAAAGCTCTAGAAATGTATAATTCAAATAATCCTACACATATAGTTTATACTGGCAATGAACTAAATGATCAAAAGGATTTTCTTCAAAACTGTAGAGGTAAATTAGTTCATTTTAAAAAAGATGTTGGTAAAATAAATTTTAGAAATCCTTTTAATGATAAAAATGAAAAATACGATGGCTATATTTTCAATTATGATAAAAATAAGGTACTCGAATGTATCAAAATATTAAGAAACAAATGAGAGTAATTCATATAGTTGAAGAAATTTCAGAAAAAAATTTTAGTATCAATAATATAGCGAGACTTTTATCTAATTATAAATCAATTAAAAAATCAATAATAGTCACCCCAAAAGGCAAAAATTATTTAAATGACCATCAAATTAAAGAATTAAGTTATTTTGAAATATCGGGTTTTTTAAAAAATAATAAACCAGATGTAATCCACATTCACGGTTTATGGAAATTTTTTTTTCTTATTTTTATCATTAAAGCAAAAAGTTTGAGAATTCCAGTAATCGTTCAAACACATGGAATGTTACTAGAGGAGGCAATGAAAAGTAAATCAAGAATTAACTTTATTTTAAAAATTATCTTTATTCAATTTTATAAAATTTTTAAAGATATCATAAGTTTTATTGCTGTTACAAAAACAGAAAAAAAATCTATATATAAAATTTTCAAAAAAAATAATATTATTGTATTGCCTAATCCTATTTTATTTAGAAATATTCGTTTAAAAAGTAAAAAAATATTATCATTTTTTGGAAGAATTAATAAACATAAAAATATAGAATTGATGATAAATTCATTCATTTTGTCTAATTTAGACAAATCATGGAAATTTCATATTTATGGAATCAATGATGATAAAGAATACTTTCTTAGATTAAAAAAAATTATAAATAATAAAAAATTTGCAAATAGAATTTTTTTTAAAAAGCCAATATTTAACTTAAACAAAAAATTGAAAAAAATGTCAGAAGTCTATCTAAATTTTTTAATATCAAAATCTGAGGTAATGGGTTTAAGTGTGTTAGAGTGTTTGAGTGTAGGTACCAAAAGTTTAGTAAATATTAATTTTGATTATCCTAAAAATGTTTCAAAATATCTATATTTTACTAAATTGAATGAAGAAGAAATTGTAGCAAAGATTAAAAAAGTTTGTTCATTATTCAAAAATAATTATAGAAAAGAAAATCTATCTTTTAAATTTAAAACTATTTACACAAAGCTAAATATTGAAAAAAATTATTTAAATTTTTTGAGGAAAAATTTATTATCTAATTAAATGTCTATAAAGTTTTCAATTATATTACCAACTTATAATTGTAATTATTTAGAATCTGCAATCAATTCAGTTATTAATCAAAGTTATAAAAATTGGGAATTAATTGTAATTGATAATAGCTTATCAAATGATGCTTTGAAGATTATAGAAAAAAAAAAAGATAAAAGAATTAGGTATTTCAAAATAAATAATAAGGGTGTTATTGGAAAGTCAAGAAATTTAGGTCTTAAAAAATCTAAATTTCCCTGGATTGCTTTTTTAGACTCTGATGATATTTGGTATAAAGAAAAGTTAAATGAGGTTAAAAAAAAAATTTTACTTAACAAATTTGACTTCTTTTATCATAATATGCACATACAAAGTAACAGTAAAAAAATAATTAACAAAAAATTATATAGATATAATAAAAAAGATTTGACTAATAAATTTGAAGATTTGATTATAAATGGCAACGACATAATTCAGTCAAGCACAGTATTGAGAAAAAAATTAATTGAAAAAGTAGGATATATATCTGAAAAAAAAAATTTAATAGCTTGGGAAGATTTTGATTTGTGGCTAAGAATATCTAAGATTACAAACAAGTTTTGTTTGATTGACAAATGTTTGGGAAAATATTTTATTTCGGATGATAAAAAAATTAAACATGAGAGATTTTTAAAAAATATAAAAAGTTTTAATCAAAAATTTCGTAAAGAAATTAAAAAAATAATGAAAAGAAAAGAAATAGATAAAATTTGGTGGATAAATTATGCAGAAGCTTTAGGTTACTACAATAAAGGGGAATATTTTAAAACAAAAAAAAAGTTGAGAGATTTAAAAGTTGAAGATAAGAAAGTTTCTTTAAATATAATGTTAATAAAATTTAAAATATTTTTAAAAGAATTAATCTAATTTTTTTCTATCGATCAAAGATTCTAAATATCCAAAAATTATTGGAATCCAATCAATTACAGGCCTAATTTTTGAATATCTACCTTTTTTAGGATAATTCATTTTTACACTAGCCTCACAAGATTTTATATTTTTTGAAAGTAAAATCTTTCCATAAGAATAATATTCATAACCATAAGTATAATATTTTTTCTTATTAAAGAGAGAAAAATTTTTTATTACAGTGTTTACTCTAAATGCTCTAAACCCACATGTTGCATCAGTAATCTTTCTTTTAAACAAAAAAGAAAAGAAAAAACTTAAAACTTTGATACTAAACTTTCTAAAAATAGGATTATTTTCATAATTATCTTTCTCAAGAAATCTTGTACCTGAGACATAATCTATTTTTTTCTCTAAAATAGGTTTCAACATTTTAGGAATATCAAAAGGGGACATTTTAAAATTTCCAGCTAAATGAACTAAAATATCATATTTTTTTTTGTGTGCAATTTTTAATCCAAGCAAAAGAGAATATCCAATACCTCTATTCTTTTTTAGTTTTATTGATTTAAAATTCGAGGCACCAATTATTTTTTCACTATTGTCATTTGAGCCATTATTAATTAATAAAAAATTAATTTTATTTAAGTCTATTTCTCTAAATTTCTCAATTTCTTTAAGAAGAAGTTCTAGCCTATTTTCTTCATTATAAATTGGAATTATGCAAAGAATTTTCATATAAACTTAAAATTATGTATTACAAAAATAATCCAGTTGCAATAATTGGTTGTGGTTATTGGGGAACTAATATTGTAAAAACCTTAATATCACTTAAACTTAATAAGATTTATTGTTACGATAAAGATCTCAAAAATCTAAAAAAAATTAAAAAAAGATTTAATAAAGTAATCCTTTGCAAAAATTTAAATTATTTATTAAAAAATGAAAATATCAGTATAGTTTTTATTAGTGTACCAACATCTTTAGTTTACTTTTACGCAAAAATATTTCTTAAAAATAAAAAAAATGTTTTTTTGGAAAAACCAGTATCCAAATATCCGATTAAGATTGCTGAATTAATTAAGCTTTCAAAATCAAATAAGGTCAAAATTATGAGTGGATATATTTATTTATATAATAAGTACATTCAATATATAAAAAAGACGATTGAAAAAAAATCATTAGGTCAAATTAAGTATGTTGAATTTAATAGAAAAAATTATGGACCTATTAGAAATGATGTTTCATCATTATGGGATTTGGCATCTCATGATATGTCAATTGTTAAATACATATTTCCAGGAAATATCAAAAAACCAAAATTCTTAAGAACTTCTATTACTAAAAAAAATATTTTTGATAATTATTCTATAAATTTTCACATCAAAAATATTATGCTTAATATAAATGTAAGTTGGTTATATCCTGAAAAAATAAGACAAATTTTAATTATTGGATCAAAAAAAATATTAATGTTTGATGAATTAAATATTACAAAACCCATAAGAATTTTTGATGTAATTAAAAAAAATATATCGACGATAAATTTACCGACAGTTTATTTTAACCCTCAAAAGGGCATAAAAATGAATGAACCCTATGTTCCTAAATTTGGAAAAGTATCACCGTTAAAAAATGAATTAGAACATTGTTTAGAAGCTTTTTTAAAAAAAAAGAAAAAACCTCTCACTGATGCAAATTTTGCTTTGTTAATTGCAAAAAATTTAAAAAAATTTATTTAATTCTATTTAAAATTCTGCAGATTTTTCTTAATTCTAAGCCTTTCAAATTTGGGGAAATAGGTAAACTAATGCCATATTTTGCCAACCTTTCAGCATTAGGAAATTTTTGATTTTTAAAAAATTTTTTAACAATTTTTAACTTATTAATGGATATTGGATAATGTTCACCAAATTGAATTTTATTTTTTTTAAAACTTTTTATTATCTTACTTTTTAATTTGGTTATTATTACATATTGATGATATACGCACCCTGGTCTATATCTAATTTTTTCTATACTTTTATTATTTATATTTTTATTATAATGCTTGGCAATTTTTAATCTTTTCAAATTATTTGATTTTAAATCTTTTATTTTATAATTTAAAATTGACGCTTGAATTGTATCAAGTCTTGAATTTAAACCTACTACATTACAGTCAAATTTATTTAAAGATCCAATATTTTTAATTGTTCTTATTTTGTTAAAAAAATTTTTATTATTAGTTGTCAAACATCCCCCATCACCATATGCCCCTAGGTTTTTTCCTGGATAAAAGCTAAAACATGCAATATCTCCTATTGAGCCGATCTTTTTTTTGGTACTAAAGTCAAAAGCGCCGTGTGCTTGGGCAGCATCTTCTACTAAAAATATTTTTCTATCATTAATTATTTTTTTAATTTTTTTATATTCAATAGGATTTCCATAAAGATGTACACCAATAATAACTTTCGTTCTTTTAGTAATTTTTTTTTTTAGATCATTTAAGTCAATATTTGAACTATTCTTTTCTAAGTCGACTAATTTTGTTTTAATATTTAAATTTAATGGTGCAAGTAGTGTAGACTTCCATGTCATTGAGGGAATTATCACCTCATCATTTTTTTTCAAATTTAAAGATTTTAAAGCAATAATTAATGCATCAGTACCGTTACCTACAGTGACACAGTATCTAGCTGAACATAATCTTGCAAATTTTTTCTCAAATTTTTCTATCTCTTTACCATTAATGAAATCATTAGCGTCAATAATCTTAGAGATCTTTTTTAAAATCTTATTCTTGTATTTTAAGTCTTGTTTAGAAATATCAAAAAAATTAATCATATGTACTTAAGATAAACTTTTTTTTTTGAAAAAGAAGAACTAATAATTTTTTTTCTATTTAAAAGAGGTAGCTGAAATGGTGGGAATATCAAAGCCCTTACTTTATTATGAAATTTAATAGTATTAATTTTTTTTTTTAAAATTTTCTCTTTTTTATAATTCACAAAAGATCTACTAAAATAAGAAGATTTAGAATTTATTTGTTTTCTTAATTTATATTTTTTATGAATTAAATCGTATAAATTTTTTTTTAAGATAGTTAAAGAATAATCCATAAGCTTATTATAATTTTCAATAGCAGTACTGTTTAATTCTATTTTGAATTTAGCTTGATCAATAATATCACCCGTATCTATTCCCTTGTCTATTTTGTGGAGTGTTACACCACTTTTTTTTTCACCATTTTTAATTTGCAAATAATTTGTATGACATCCTCTATATTTTGGTAATAAACTGAAATGTATATTGAAAAGTTCTTTACTTTTGAATTTTTCAATTTTTAATAATTTTTCAAATTCAATAGATATCAGAATTAAATTTTTAAGATTATAAAGTTTTTTTAAATTAGTTATTTTTATAAGATTTTTTTTGGCATATTTTCTGAGAGACGGTTGCCAACCGTCTTTACCATTGTCATTTTCATTTGGAAGAACGAGTATGTTTTTTTTATCTATTTTTTTTGATATAAATGATAGTATCTCTACTGAACATCTATTTTTTCCTGCAATACATATCTTATTCATTTTGATAGTAATTCTAGATTTAAATTATCTATTTACAGCTAGTTTTAATATTTTTCCAGTTACTTTTTTTAAAGATTAAGATAAATACTTATTAATTTAAAAATAGCATCATGGTTAAATTTCATGAATATGTTATTCATAAAGATTAAATTACAAAAATAAAAAAAGTTTTTTCTAATTAAAATAATTTTTTAAAAAAAAACTAATGAAAATAAATAAAAAAGAGTACATTTTCATTACTGATGGCTATAGAGGTGGTGCTAACACTTTTATGAGAGATCATATGAATTATTTAATAAAAAAAAAACAAAAAGTCATTTTGATTGACAAGGACCCAAAAAAAACATTTGAAAATTTAAGCTCTAAAATAATCTCCTATAAAGTAAATTCAAAATATAATAATAAAAATTTAATTGATAGTGTAAAAAAGATTATTAAGTCAAGTGAAAATAAAATTACATTTTTAGTAATTACAAACTTTGTCTATTTAATAAAATTTTATTTTTTTTTTAAAGAACTAAATAAAAATAAAACAAAAATAATTCTTACGATTCATAGCGGTATCTTTAATATGACTTTAAAAAGTTATTTAGGCGGACTTTTGTTTTCTTTACTTTATAAGAGAGCAAACTATCTATTTTTTGGCTCAAATTCAGCCAAGTCATGGTGGGTAAAAACTTACCCTTGGATGAATATTAAAAAATCTTTAATACATTTTAATGGAATTAGCTTGAAAAAGAAAATTTTAATAAAAAGGATACCAAAAAAAATTCAAATATCATTTGCTGGTAGACTTGAGAAAGAAAATAATCCAGAATTTTTTTTAGAAATTGCTAAAAAATATTTAGAAGATAATAAGAATGCTGTATTTAATGTATTTGGTGATGGACCTTTACTAAAAAGTTTAAAGAAGAAATACAAAACCAAAAATATAATTTTTCATGGGTGGGTTGATAAAAAAAACATATATAAAGTTACAAATTTAATAATTGTAACATCTCCTATAAATAATTTTCCGTATGTTGCTTTAGAAGCAAAAAGTTATGGAATTCCAGTAGTTTCTTGCAGCAGAGGTGATATTAAAAAAATAATTAAAAATGGCAAAGATGGTCTTTTAAAATACACGTCCTCAAAAAAAGAAATGATTTTACTTATAAAAAAAATTGTAAATAATTATAAAAGATTTACTAAAAATGCTCTAGAAAGATCTAAACTTTATGAAATAGACAATTCATGTAAAAAATTTTGGAATTCAATAAATGCATAAAACATACATTATAGGATCAGGTTACCTTTCATCAAAAATTTTAAAAAAATTCAAAAATTGTGAAGTTTTATCATCAAATCAATTTCTATTAAAAATCGATAAAATCAATAAAAGTAAAAAAAAAATTAACTTAATTATAAATGCTTTTTATTCTGCTCGAAAACTTAATAAATTAGAATCTTACAAACATTTTGTTAAAAAAAGTTTATTGGATATTTCAGAAGTTTTTGACAATATTAATCCAAAATTAATTACTAAAATTATATATACTAGTAGCTCATCAGTTTATGGTTCAATAGGTGGAAAGATTGAAGTTAATGACAAAAATAACAGATATATTTATTCATCATTTAAAATATCCGCTGAAAATTTAATAAAAAACTTTTGTAATAAAAATAAAATTTTTGTAGATGTTTGTAGAGTTTTTAATCTATATGGATCAAAAGATGGTTTTTCAATAATATCAAAACTTGCAGATTTAAAAAAAGGTAATAATACAATCGAAATTAATAATAATGGAGAGTCAGTAAGAGATTTTATTCATGTCGATGATGTTGTTTCAATTTATAAGAAATTATTAAAAAAAAATGACTCTAATATTTATGATATTGGAACTGGCAATGGAGTTAAAATTAAAGATATAATTCTCAATCTTAAGTTACCACCTAAAAAAGTTAGATTTAATAAAAAGAACAGTCACGAAATTGATATCTCCATTGCTGATAATACTAATCTTATAAAAAAAATTAAATTAACAAATTTTAAAAAATTGGAATATTTTCTTAAAATTAATGCTCTCCCTCGTCAAAAAAAATTAAATTCTAATTATTTGGAAAATACTTTAATAGGTTCTATCATCTATGGAGCCGGTTTTTCTGGAAGAGAATTATATAAACAATTAATTAAATATGATGAAAATATAGTACCTTATTTTGTTGATGATGATCAAAAAAAACATGGCAAAAATATTAATAATGTAAAAATTTTATCTTTTAATGAGCTAAATGAACTATCAAAAAAAATTCAAATAAGAAATATAATAGTAGCCATACCATCTTTAAAAAAGAAAGATAGATTAAATTTATTTAGAAAAATTTTACCTTTAAGTTCTAATATAAGTACATTACCACAAAAAAATTTTTACAAAAATAACAAAATAGACATTGATGATTTAAACGAGATTTCTTTAGATGAAGTTTTAGATAAAAAAATTTTAGAAAGTAATGATCAAAATCTAAATACTTTTGAAAAAAAAACAATTTTAGTGACTGGTGGTGCTGGAAGTATTGGTACAGAAATTACAAGACAATTATTGAAATCAAAACTAAAAAAATTAATTATATTAGATCACTCTGAATTGAATATTTACAGAATTAATCAGAAATTAAATTCAAAAAAATTAAAAATTATATTGGGAAACATTCAAGATAAAATTTTATTAGAAAAAATAATAAAGATAAATAAGGTGGACTATATTTTTCATGCAGCAGCTTACAAACATGTAAAATTTTTAGAAGACAATATTTATGCCGCTACTAAAAATAATATTTTAGGAACCCAAGCACTGATAGAATCAATAAAAGGAAAAAAGATTAATTTTACATTTATTTCAACTGATAAGGCTGTCGAACCTAAAACAGTTTTAGGTATTACCAAAAGGGTTGGTGAATTACTGGTACATTTCGCATCAAATCATAATGATTACAAAAAAACTAAATTTACAATTGTTAGATTTGGAAATGTGATTGGTAGTGATGGGTCTGCACTTCCATATTTTATAAATCAAATTAAAAAGAATCAAACAATTACAGTTACGGATAAAAAAATGCAAAGATATTTTATGACAATTAAAGAAGCATGTAAGTTAGTTTTACAATCAACTTTAATTGATTCTAAAAACAAAATCTTATTTTTAGATATGGGCAAACCTGTTAAGATTGTTGATATTATAAAAAAAATTTTTAATATTTGTAAAAAACCTGACCAAAAGCTCAAATTAAGATATATAGGAAATAAATTTAACGAAAAAATTTCTGAAAAATTATCCTCTCAAAATGCCTTCTATAAAACAAAGTTTAATAAGATAAATTTTATTTATGATAAAACTAAAAAAAAATCAGATGTAAATATCTTTTTAAATTTACTGAACAACAAGATTAATATTTATGATAATAAAAAACTGCTCAATATAATAAAGAATTTTATTAAATAATTTTTATTTTTTCTCCATTAATTAAATCTATATTTTTTCTAAAACATAATTTTCTAAAATTAAAAAATCAATATCAGTTCTAGCAAAACAATTGATTGCTTCTTCAGGGCTATTAACAATTGGTTCATTTTCATTAAAGGATGTATTGAGCAATATTGGAATATTGGTTCTATTGTAAAAACTTTGAATAAGTTTATAAAATCTTGGGTTCAAAGTTTTATCCACATCTTGCACTCTTCCAGTTCCGTCAAAATGAGTAATAGCAGGAACTTTTTTTCTTTTATCTTTAATGATGTACTCTACTGCAGACATATATAGGTTGGATTTTGAGGTTTCAAACCAGTCTTTTTTTTTATCAATCAAAATACTTGGTGCAAAAGGTCTAAAATTTTCTCTCTTTTTTATTTTTTTATTTATAATATCTTTCATTTTTGGATTTATTGGACTAGCTATTATAGATCTGTTGCCTAAAGCTCGTGGTCCAAACTCCATCCTTCCTTGAAACCAACCACCAACTTTATCTGCTAAAAGCATATCAGTTGTGACTCTAATCAAATCGTCAATATTTTCATAATATGAGGATCTAAAATTTTTTGAAAGATCTAAGCTATCAATAGATCCTTTAATGTAATTATTATCATAAGATATACCTAAATATGGAGTTTTTAAATTTTTTGGAATTAATTTGTTCAGTTTAATATTTGAAATAATTGCACTTCCAATAGCACCACCAGAGTCACCTGGCGAGAAAGGTATAAATAAGTTTAGATCTCTATATTCTTTTAGTATTTTACCATTAGATAAAGAATTGAGTGCACATCCGCCTGCCAAAATTAAATTTTTAGAATAATTTTTATCTATGTGTTTATTAATTAATTTAAATACGAAGTGTTCAAATACTTTTTGTACAGATGCTGCTATATCCAATTGTTTTTTTTCAATATTATCTGTTTTAAAATTTTCTGTGGTTCCAAATAAACGAAACATTTTTTCTGAAAAAAGCTGATTTTGATTTGGTATACCTTCAAATTTATAAGAATAATTTTTATCATGATGTAAAAAGAAATTAACGTTAAGTTTAATTTCATCTTTACTTAGAAAGAGATTATTTAAAATTTTATCGAAGTATACTGGTTCACCCATACAGGCTAATGCCATAAATTTATATTCTTCACCATAATTTTTAAATCCTGCAAATTGAGTCATAGCCTCATAAAAAACACCCAATGAATGAGGGAAATAAATTTTTTTCTTAATTTTGATAGATTTGTTTCTATCTAATTCAGAAATTACAACACTGCAGAAATCTCCAAAACCATCAATTGAAATCCCTGAAGCTTTGTCAAAGTCTGATGCAAAAAAACCTGATGCTATGTGAGATAAGTGATGATCAACATAATCAATTTTTATATCTCTTTTGAATCCAAATTTATCAATTAAATATTTTTTTATTTTGATCTTTTTTTGCAATCTATCAAAAATTTCTTTTTTTTTTGTTCCACTTAAATAATTTTTTATAAAATATAATGATTTTTTTATCAAATTTGATTTAGGATTTGTATTTAAAGTTATCACGTCTATTTCTTTTGGGTTAAGATTAGAAAATTTTAAACAAGAGTAAATTGATTGTTCTGGAACTCCAGCCCAATGTTTTTTTCTATTTAATCTTTCTTCTTCAATGGCAAAATTTAAAGAATTATTCTTAATAATACATGCAGCTGAATCAGCATGATTTAAATTTAATCCCAGTATATTCTTTAATGACATCTAATTATTGATTATCTTAAATTTCTTTTTATTCTTCTCAATTTAATAATTTCCTTAAGATTATTAAAATTAATTATCATAAATTTATCTTTAAAAAAATTAATATCTTTTTTATTTTCCCTACCAACTAAAATTTTGACATTATTTGAAATGCATTCAGTTATAAATAAACTATATATATTTTCATTGGAGGCTATTGTGTATTTCGATAAAGATTGAATTTTATTTATTAAGTAATTGTTAATTTTTCCAAAATTTTTAACATTGTTAATGTTAAGATTATCACCAACAACTACAACTTTATATTTTTTTTTTACTAAAGATAAAACAAATTTAAAAGGGAACGCATAATTTTTATTTTTATGTTTTCTAAAATAGATTAATAAATCATATTTTTTTTTAATTTTTTTTTTAATTTTATATTTTTTAAAACAAAATTAAATTTAGATTTTTTGATAATTTTTCTATTCAAATACTTTTTCAACAAACTTGTAGAAAAAACAATTTTATCGCATCGAATATTTAGAAAAATCTGGCTAATTTTATAAAAAATTGGAAAAATTTTAGATCTTATAAAATAATTAAAATTCTTATTATGCGAGTATGTTGCTCCTCCAGTAATTGGACCAAGAATTGTTTTAGGAGGAAGAAGCATAAAAATTAAAAAGTTCCATAAAGGTAAATAATTTAGATAACAAACTTTTTGATTTTTTAAAAAATACCACCAGCAAAAAATTATACCAATGAAAGGTGATATATATTTGTGAATATTTAAATAATTATTCATCATTAAAATTTTTTTATTGTGGATATTTAAATTTTGGATGAAAAGATGTGCAAGCCTACCTTCGCCAGTCGTCAAAGAATAGTCACATGTCCAAATATAAATATTTTTTTTATTCAATTTCAATAAATCTTGTTTTTTCAAAAATATTTTTATAAAATTTTCCGTTAATATAAAATAACATAGTTTCAAGTAATCTTTTAGATCTTCTAAAAAAATCTGATTTTAATCTCCATAAAAATTCATAATTATATAAAATTTTTGGAACTTCTTTTTCCTCACCTGAGGCTATTGAAACTGATGCTCCGATACAAATTATATTATAATATTTATTTATAGTTGATAAATAATATGCGTATTGCTCCTGTTTTGGCGTTGGCAGAGTAATTAATGTTAAAGTATTTCTTGGAAGAATTATTTTTTTTTTAATCTTTTTAATTTCTCCGTATGGAAGTTTTATATTTTCTATCTCTAATTTAAATCTATTTTTCAAATAATTAAAAGACTTTTTTGACAGATTGCCAATAACGATAATTTTTTTTATTCTTTTAGGTAATAAAATATTTTTTAAAAGTTCTCTACCAGGTATTTTTTTAAATTTAGAAATTTTTTTTGCCCAAACCCCATCAGGCCAATGATAAAGATCTTTGTAAGGGAATACAATACCTACAGCATAATATCCAAGAAATGCCAAGTTCATTCCAGAAAGAATAAAATTTTTTTTCTGCTGCAGTAGATTTTTTAGGTTATCAATAATTTTAAAGGAATTTTCGTAATAGTTTTTTTTATCAAAAATTAAATTGAATAATCTAAAGTTCTTATTGAGCTTAAAATCATCAATAAAGTATAATTGTTTTAATTTTATTGGAAATCTCATCAAAATTAAAAAAATGTTTGAATAAATTTTATTTTTTTTTAGGGCTCTTAATATTTCTAAAGTGTTGATTATATAGGATTTGACACCACTACCAGATATACCTCCGGTTCTCATTCTTACTACAATCTGATCAAAAAATTTGAAATTTAATCTATGAACAAAAAAATATCTAAGGAAAATTTCAAAATCTCCGGCAATCTTGAATGATTTATCATATAACCCATATTTCTTGTAAATATTTCGACTTATAAAAGAAGATGGGTGCGGAGGCATTAAGCCATACCTCATTTGAAAAACTTTAAAATTTTTTGATGAATAATATCTTTTTATTGAATGATAGTTGAAAAAATTAAAATAAACAGTTTCTCCAAAAAAAATATCAATTTTTTTGTGTTTAGAAGAAAATTTTACAAATTTATCAATTGTATTATTTGATTGAAAAATATCATCTGAATTTAATATACAAATAAATTTTCCTGAAGATTTTTTTATGGCATAATTTATTGACTCATAAATCTTAAATTTTTTTTTAATAAAAATTTTTTTATTTTTATTTTTATAATTCTTCAAAATTGAAATCGTATTATCTGTTGAACCACCATCTACTAATATATGTTCAATATTTTTATAACTTTGTGAAATAACTGAGTTTAAAGTATCACGAATAGTTTTTTCACTGTTTAATGTTATGGTTATTACTGTTATTTTCATATTTATAAAAATTATTGCATAATGAAGTATATGTTATATTAATCATAGCAAATCAATATGAAACTTAAAAAAGCCCTTATAACAGGTATCACAGGTCAAGACGGTTATTATTTGACAAAACTACTTCTTAAAAAAGGTTATGAAGTTCATGGTATCAAAAGAAGAACTTCATTAATTAATACACAAAGAATTGATGAATTTTTTAATGACAAAAATCTTCATGATAAAAAGTTTACTTTATATCATGGAGACATGACTGACAGTTCAAGCCTAATAAGCATACTTAATAAAGTTAAGCCAAACGAAATTTATAATTTAGCTGCCCAAAGCCACGTTCAAGTATCATTTGAAATACCAGAATATACAGCAAATTCAGATGCTATTGGTGTTTTACGTCTTTTGGAAGCAGTTAAAACATCTGGATTAATAAACAAAACAAAAATATACCAAGCATCAACATCAGAACTTTATGGAAAAGTAAGAGAGGTTCCTCAAAACGAAAAAACTCCTTTTTATCCTAGAAGCCCATATGCAGTAGCAAAACAATATGCTTATTGGATTATAGTTAATTATAGAGAAGCTTATAATTTTTTTGCATGTAATGGTATACTATTCAATCATGAATCACCCTTAAGAGGAGAAACATTCGTTACTAGAAAAATTACTATTGGTTTATCTAGAATTAAATTAGGTTTACAGAAAGAATTAATTTTAGGAAATTTGAATGCAAAAAGAGATTGGGGGCATGCCAAAGATTATACAGAAGCAATG
>MDSZ01031354.1_pt1 | contig 24305 bp, 29 predicted proteins | sample 811201 | NCBI WGS metagenome assembly MDSZ01 (sample SAMN05326647, study PRJNA326480) | marine metagenome | isolation source: seawater | place: Indian Ocean: North | collected 2010
AACTCAATCTGTAATGATAGAACCTTTGAAGCGCATTCCGCATCAACACTTGCTCGTTTTTGTCACGCTGGCGGTGTGACTCGAACGGGTCCCGGTCTCAATGGGCAAACACTAGGAGTCAGTTCTACCGGCTATGGTCGCAGTGGCGATATAACTGGATCAGGCGGAAAAACCGGCGCAGCATTTAAGACTATATACAGCAACAACTGTCGAAGAAATTCTGGAATCTATCAAAATTTAGGATCAGTTGTTCAATGTGAGGGAACCTTCGGTCGTCAGACAGAATTACATGTAGGATTCGCACCGTGGCTTTCTGGAAGAAAAAGCGATTTTCGTGGAGGCAATCATATACCTGAGAGTATGTTTTGTTTTGAAAGAAAGACAATGAACTATCGTGAAGTGTGCCATTACAGCTCTCATTGCACCGGCTCTTCGATATGTCAATTGACATATACTGCAGAATTAGGAAAACATACTACGACTAATCCAGGTTGGGTAGTTTATGAATGCCAGCAAGGTGATATGGATGGAAATCATCGATGCCGTAATAAACAAATAACTGGCGCTGGATTTAGGAATGGATCCGGCGGAGCCACGTGGGGACACAATGTTTCTGGAGCTGCTTGGGTTAATACTCCGATTCACAATTCACCTAATTACTGTGGTGGGTATTACCTTACTTATTATTTAAGATGTGCATTCGGCGAAGAGACATCATGCTACGAAAGTGTAAAAACCATGTCACACGGCGGACATCCGACTGCAGTGTGTGGTGGTCCTTGCTGTTGCGGTGGACCTGCTGGAAATGGTGCTATAATTTGGCGATATAGATAAATATAAATACAGATAAAGATCAGAGGAAATAATGGCAAAGAAACTTAGAACTTTACTACCCATGACTGACATGGCCATTGGCAGATACCGAGGTCAGAGTCTGTTTTGGTCTCCAAAACCTGAAGGTCATGCCTCCGGTAATGAACTTGCGCGAAGTACATATTCAGACGTAGGAATAACTCGTTATAATTGGATTGTACCTGAAGGCGCAAGTATTGGAACGTTTGAGATATGGGGACAAGGTGGTCATGGTGCGGGATCGAGATGTTGTCAGCAAGGAGTTGATGGAGGTTCTGGTGCTTATGCTAGAAAAACGATCAAGCTCATACCTGGAGACACTTATGTCTTTTGTCACCCGTTACATAATTCATGCTGCTACTATCGAGAAGAAAATTTGCAGTATGGCGGAACGGATGATGGTACTTGTTGCGAAGGAAGTACTGTGCCTGGATATGCAGCAGGGCCTATAAGAGGAAACCGAGTATTTGTTCTCGGACACGGATTATGTAATTTTTGTGCTGAAGGCGGAGAGCCCGGCGTAACATGTTGTTTTGTTCACGCCAACTATTTTGGAAATGATATGGTTTACAAGTGCGATATAGTTGCTCGTAGGATAGGAGATTCTGACGGCGATCCGTTACGTAGAGCGTGTTACTACGGCACTAGTCATGGAGCTAGAGGCGTCTATGGATCATATCAATTTAGTTGTTGTGGAGGCTGGCATGATGCATACATGTGTGGATCGCGAACAGGAACACCATATCCCGGAGGTCTTTTCATGTGGGGTAGACCTGCTAGAGGAGGACAAGTAATGGGTAACATGGGGATTGACTGTCAAACGTGTCATTCACTTCATGATGGTAGGTCTGGTAGAAAAAGATATGGAGCCATTGGAGGTGCTTGGTACACAAGAGCTCCAGGAATGGGAGGACAAACTTCAAACACCATTACTGGTCACTGCTTGTGTGGATCACAAGGAGCTTTTGGCGCAGTAAGAGTAATTTGGGAATAGCGAGGAAATAATGGCAAAGGTAAAAACCACTTTTAAATATAAAATTCCTGATCAAATGTATTTGACTTCTCGTAAGTTGAAGCGAGAGGCAACTTGGACATATGTTGGGGAAAGATGGTGGCAGGCAGATTTAACCCGTGACGGGAAGATAGATGATATGTCAAAGCTTAACAGTGTTAAAAATTTCACTCCTCGAGACGCAGAAGGCTTAACATCTATGATTATAGATGCTACTGATTCATCGGGTGCATTTCTTGCATGCATGTATTCTGGACAAGACTCAGATTTAAGCGATTCTGATAAATTTCCACATTTAAGTGTAACTTTGCCAAATGGTTTAGTTCACAAAGAGAATGATCCATCAGATCCTCTACACACGCATGTTAGAGAACATCTTAAATATGATTTTAACACTGAAACGTGGTCATGGGGGTCTTTCATTGGAGCTGTAGATCCAGCTCATGCTGGTGCAGCTGCAGATGATTGGGATGGACTACGTACGGTAATTGAAAGCACAAGAAAGTATTATACACAAGCTCAAGCTGATAGTGCATACTGGAACGGATTATCAACCGCTGAAAAACAAGAATGGGCAACATGGGATTCTGGCATGTCAGTATTATGTGATAAATGTATAGCTGACCCAGATGTATATCCATGGATGGTACAATGGCCAGATTGGCCTAATAAGGATAATCCTGAATCTCAAGGGAATTCTGAAGGTCCACCTACCTAATAAAAAGCATTATATATAATTTCATAGTTTACAACATATAAAAAATGTTGTATAATATTAATATACAATTCACACGTGAGGTGCTAAAAAGTGAGTCAAGAAAAAAGATCAACGGCCTTTTTCATGAACGGCGGCGCAGGCCGCGTTCTATCTTCAATTCCAGCATTTGAAGCATACGAAAAAGAAAATCCAGATGATGATTTTATCATTGTTTGTGAAGGCGGCATGGAAATGTATGCTGGTCATCCAACTCTTCATAAAAGAGCATACGACAATTGGCATAAGGGTCTTTTCGAAGAACATCTCAAACATAGAAATTGCAAGTCTTTAGAGCCATACAGAATTTGGGAATACTATAATCAAAAGTGTAACATTACACAGGCTTTTGATATTGAAATGAGTAATAAAGGTGTACGAAAACTTGATTATCCTACAATGTGGCTATCGCCAGCTGAGATTGCAGAAGGCCATAAGCTTGTTAAAGAAGTAAGAGAAAATCTTTCAAAGCAAAGAGTTATTGTATTTCAACCTTATGGCAGAAGTGCAAATCCTATAGGTGATACGATAGTTGATCCTGGAGGAAGATCTTTCAGACCAGAAGATGTTTTAAAGATTGTGAAAAAACTCCAGCCAAAATATGGCGTTATTATGATGTCAGAATTTCCTACAGATTTTCAGAAAATGGGCTGTCCAGATGTAGTAGCTCAACCAGAAGGTGCTCCTCTTAGAATTTGGGGAGGAATTATAACAGCAGCAGATGTTTTTCTTGGGTGTGATAGTGTCGGACAACACATTGCACATTCTACTAAAACACCATCAGTTGTATGTGTAGGAGCTACTTATCCTGAAAACATATCTTATGAAGATAGTAAAATTTTTCAAGTGCTAGATGTAGGAGCTGATAGAAGAGTTTATGATCCAATTAGACTTACTATGGAAGATCACCTTCATAGAAAAAATGAAAGAGTTATGGAGTTGAATGATTCTGCTATTAATGAAATAATCAAAGAGATAGATAAAAAAGTTACTGAAAACTTAAGAGGAAAATAATTATGGAAGAAGAACAGGCTGTTGAACAACCACTAGAAGTAGATTTGTCTCCTCCTGAGATAGATAGGGATGTGTGGATTGCCGCTATCAATAGAGGACATAATGCTACAGTGATTCTCATGAAAAATCATGAGATTATATTTGCAATTGAAGAAGAAAGACTTTCTCGTAGAAAGTATGATGGTGCACCTCTTGCAAGTATGCTGAAAATTTTAGATTATACTGACAAGTTAGATTATCTAGTCATAGTTCATACTCAAGATCTCGAAAGAACTGCGGGAAAATTAGATTTTTGTGGAGAAGACACATATACTGGAATGGCTAGAAAACTGCATCTTATTAATGAACACCCTGGGCGTGAACATCCTCAGATTATTGAGATTTCTGATAAGCACCATAAGATGCATGCCGCATGTGCTTTTTATAGATCAGGATTTGATGAAGCTGTTGCTTTGATCGCTGATGGCGCCGGTTCAGAGTTACCATACACATGCGATATAAAAGGACCTAGTTCGATTTGGGAGTATGAATCAATCATTGAATGTAACTATCCTGCGATATTTAGAACAAAATATAAGCATTTGGGTAGTACAACTACGACCTTCCCCTCTTATCATAAAGAAGCTGACGCTGGATTTATTGGCGAAGAAAATAATAAAATTGAAATCATGAGTGATGATAGAGGTGGAATCACTAAAGTGTACGAAGCTGTTACTCAGTACTTAGGTTGGCAGCCCATTGAAGCTGGAAAAACTATGGGTCTGTTTCCATACGGAATTGATGATCCTAACATGCCTCCATTATTCGATGAGCACGCGCCGAGTCCAGGTTCCTTTAATAGGAACGTATTTACTCCAAATACGCCCAATGGTGCATTTATTAATGCTAGATTCTATAATTCTCTTAGCACTACAAAAGAGAAAGTTGATGAGATCGGAGGTGACATCACTAAACTTGATGTCGGTAGATCTTTAGCTTATAAGTGTCAAATAGAAACTCAGAGAGAAATGGTTAAGCTCATCAAAAAAGCTGTTGAGATGACAGGTAAAACTAATGTTGTTATTTCTGGTGGATATGCACTTAATTGTGTAGCTAATTACGAATATCTCGATGCGCTAAAAGATGAAGGGATTAACATCTACGTAGAACCTATCTCAAGTGACGCAGGTACTGCTATTGGAGGTGCGTTATCATTCTATCACGCATTGTTTAATGACACAGAAAAAAAGTTTGGGCCAGTTAAAGATCTGTACCTTGGATTCGATTACAAGTATAAGATCGAAGACATTGAAAAGGCAATTGACGGTGTTGAAAAATATGAGATACGAGACTGCGATCATGACGGAGTTGTTGATCTTCTTACAGAAAAAAACATTGTAACTATATTTCAGGGAAGATCTGAAAATGGTCCGCGAGCTTTAGGAAACAGAAGTATTTTATTTGATCCTACGTTTAAAGATGGAAAGGATTATGTAAACTCTGTAAAAAACAGAGAGTACTTTAGACCTTTTGCTGGATCTATCTTACAAGATGATGTTCACGATTGGTTTGATTTGAGAGGCATGGAAGACTCTCCTTTTATGATGTATGCTGTTGATTGTAAAGACGGCGTTGCGGAAAAGATTCCTAGTATTATCCATGTTGATGGAACTTGCAGAATTCAAACTGTAACTGAAGAAGTCAATCCAAATTACTATAACTTGATAAAAGCGTTTAAGAAAAAAACTGGCGTACCTATCATCTTTAATACTAGTTTCAATCTTGGCGGAGAACCTTTAGTCGAAACTATTGAAGATGCTATTAGGACTCTAGTTAATAGTGATTTAGAATATCTGTATTTGCCAGAGATACAAAAGATGGTGTACGTACCAAATGATGTGGCTTAAAAATCCTACAGTAGATCAAAACTTTATCACGAGTAGAAAAAATGTTTTAAACAATGAAGCGATCAAAATTATTGATTCTTACATAAGTAAAAAGCAAGAACAAAAAGCAGAGGTATTGACAGCAGATTTATCTGCTAATAAAGAAACAGAAAAGCGCAGATTAAGAATCTCAAACATCTTATGGATTAATTCAGGTGATGATGAGACTAAAAATCTTTTTAATAATATAGCTGACGTTGTCAATAAAGTCAATGAAGAGTATTTTAACTATCGTCTTTATGCTTTAGAAAATTTACAATATTCAGTATATTATGGTGATGAAAACGGACACTATGACTGGCATATCGATGGATTGCACAAAGACACTTCTAAATATATTAGAAAAGTTTCTTTTAGCATAGGTCTTAATGATCCTAGTGAATATGAAGGCGGTGAGTTACAATTCTATCCTCAACACTATTATGACACTAATGATCAATATGGTATAGAAGCTAATGGTGGAGCTAAACTTCTCAAGAATGAGGCTGTGTTTTTTAATTCTGTCTTAGTTCACAGAGTAAGTCCAGTTACTAAAGGTGTTAGAAAATCTTTAGTGGGATGGGTTCATGGTCCAGAATGGATTTAAATCGATTCAGCAAATTGTAAAAAATTATCGTATATTTTTGTTTGTCTTTTTAGCTGTTTGTATGCAAAGTTGTTCAACCTCTTTTCATCTAAAAGCCCAGTACGAAGAAGAACGGGACGCATTCGTGCTTTCATTGCCATTTTAGCATCCATGATTTGATCACCTACATACCACCCTCCTTTGTAAGGTATCATAAATTCTTCTTTTAATCTCTTAAACATTCCAGTTCTAGGTTTTCCAAATATATCATGTTTTTGATTTGACTCATTGTACAGAACCATGTCTATACTAGGACAACCATATTGTCCTAAATATTCGATAGTTAGCGCATTCACTTCTTCTACTTGTTGATGAGTAATAAGACCTGCTGAAATAAAAGGTTGATCGCATATCATTGCGATCTTATACCCTTTTCTTCTTATCATAGCAACTGCTTTAAATGAATCTATTATAGGAACTGCATTATCTATTGTGATAGGTTTACCTTCAGTTTCAAACATAATGCCATCTCTATCGAAAGCAACTAAAGGCTTATTATATTTTTCCATCATTTCTTTAAATGATAGATTTGAATCTTCCGAATAATTTTGTTCTTTAGAAGGCTCTGCTTTCGCAGAGCCCCACATATTATAGCTCATAATTGATATAATCCTGAATTGGAAACCAGTTCATCTTAACTGTGTCGTTAAGTTTTTTCAAGTCAGCTTTAGTGTAATGCTGATATTGTTTTCTAATTACACCAGGCATTTCAATATAATCAATGTTCACATCATACTTATGTGCCATGATGACAGCGATTTCTAAAAAACTTGTCGGTGATCCAGTTCCAGCATTCCATATACCACTTTCATTAATGTTAAACATTCTATGATGTAACTCACATATGTCACCGACATACACAAAGTCTCTTTCATAAAGATTAGAATTCTTAAACACTTTGATGTTCTTATTATCGAGTGCCTGTTTTCTAAACACTGTTATGGGAGATGCTTGTGCTCCTTTATGATCTTCTCCCTTACCAAAAACGTTAAAATATCTAAATCCTTGAATAGGTGTTTCTGCATCTTTTTCAAAGTCAAGCGCAAATCTTTCAAACATATACTTACTATAAGAATAGTAATTTAAAGGTCTTAGATCAGACATTTCTTTCATAGATTTTTGATTTCCATATACAGATGCGCTTGATGCATATTGAAAAGGAATTTTTAAATATGCACAATCCTCTAGTAATCTGCAACTAAAATCATAATTTTTTTTCATTATCAAATCGATGTCTTCAGAAACTGTAGATGTTTCAGCGCCTAAGTGAATGACTCTGTCTATTCCGTCAAGATTTGGATAATGTTCTGGATTATCATCCCACTCAAATCCAATAACGTTATAATTTTTTTCTTCCATGAACTTCATCATGTTAGAGCCTATAAATCCTTTATGCCCTGTGATTAAGATGTTCATTGTCTTACCTTTTTGATTTCCTCGTCTAAAGTGTCGTAATTGAGAGTTGATGTGCCTCTCGATCTTACTGCATATCCTGCCATAGCATTAGCAACAATGATAGATTGGTACATTGGCAAATTGATTTCAGTACATAATGCTAAAGCAGCAGTAAAGGTGTCGCCAGCGCCAGTGACGTCAAACACGTCTTGTGTAGTTGCTGGATAATGTTCTATTTCATCTCCTACGTATATAACTCCTTCTGATCCTAATGTTACTAAAAAATGTTCAATATTCAATTCGTCTCTTGCTCTTCGAGCTTCTACAAGAATTTCTTTTGCGGTCAAAGATTTTCCAGCCCATTCTTCAAATTCTTTTCTGTTCGGTTTTAATACCCAAGCGCCTTTATAATGATGAAGATTTTTCTTAGGATCTACTATGCATTTTTTTGAAGTCTCTATGATTAGTTGTGGTTGCTTAATAGTTCCCTTATTATAATCTGAAAGAACAACTACATCATACTCATTTCCTACAAATGAATGAAATGTTTCTTCGACTGCATTGCTTTCAATTGGTATTTCGCTATCGATTCTTGACATTAACCATTGATCAACCATGACTCTCACTTTGTGAGGCATATGATCTGTTATGACTACATTTCCTTCCGGCTTTATTTTTTCTAATATATAGTTATGTATGCTATCTTTATATCCATAAAGACATACGTCTTTAGTAGCTGATTTAATGTTCATGTAAACATTACCAGCTCCGCCTAAAGAAAATTTTTTTTCTTTGAGTTTTACAATTGGAACGGGTGCTTCAGGAGATAAGCGCTCACTTTCTCCGAACCAATATTCGTCTATTATTAGATCTCCAATGACATGAATCATGAGGTATTAAATGTCCCGACAAAAATTAAAAGTAATGTTAGATGATATTCATCGTGAAGCTGAATCACATAGATGGGTTAAGCACATGTTTTCTCCAAAAATCACTCTTCCACAGTACGCAATGTACTTGGAAAACCAGCTTAGGTGCTATGAAGCGCTTGAAACTAGATGCTACATGTGTAAAGATATGCTTAAGGATATTCCTGAAATAAAAAGATCGATTCCAATAAGTCATGACTTGATGCATCCAGATATGCCTAGAGGCAAAAATAAAATAATGCCAAGCGTTAAAGAATATGTTAAAAGAGTTATGCTTCTTAATGAAGATCAGCTTTGGGCTCACATTTACGTAAGGCATTTTGGAGATATGTATGGCGGTGAAATGATTGGAAATGCAATGTCTAAGCGCTTGCCAAATGTTGGTATTGAGTATTATGAATTTAAAGGTAAAAATAATATAATTGAATACGTCACTAATAAACTTACTGAAACGCATGAAAAAGAAGCTCGAAAAGTTTTTCAAGATGCTATAAATCTTTATGAAGATTTGGCTAATTACTATGCTATTTGACAAATTAGTTCCTTTCTCTGAAAAAATACACGATCTTATTGAATCGCGTTCTAGTGGTGTTAAATACCACGATTTCCCTTGGCCAGCAATAACATTTGATGGAGGAAAAAACGAGTATTCTGGATGGAGAAAAGCAGATTTTGATGTACTTGACATGCGAGAAAATAAAAAGTTATGGATGATGCATGTTTGTATTTACCCTCATTTCAATGATCCCTCTCCGATTTTCGGATGGGACGTCATATCTGGACCTAAAAAGATCACCGGCGCTTTCCACGACTTTTCCCCTGTATTTCCTACTCATTTTATTATACAACAGTTTCATAAAAATGTAAAGGAATTTATTCCATCAAAGAAAAGAGAATTGCCAGATTGGGCAAAGGCAATCTTTAGTGGGAGTATGATCGCCGCGGGGAATATAAGGTCTGATGAAGAGCTTGATAAACTTCTAGAGGTAGTGTGGTCAAATTTAACCTTCTTTCTTGATAATGTTGGTTTCTATACTACTGGACATGATTATACCGAAAAACATAATTTTTATTGTAAGATGCAAAAACAAAATCCACACACTCCGAGAGTCATGGAAAGTTTAGGAGTGGAAAGGACCTTGGTTGAGCGATATATCAATGAGTGCCTTTTTCCTGAGGTAGACGTTGACACACGATTTAGCTGATCCACCATCTCCCGGATTATCAGGAACCCATAAGTCATAACCAAGATCAGTAATATCTTTTCTTACACCTTTGTTGAATGCACAACCGCCGGCCAATACAACATTATTTATCTTTTCTTTATCACACCAGTGCTGTATCATCTTAGTTATTTTTTGACTAAAGGCGAATTGTGTTGCAGTTGCAATTTCTACTGGAGTAAATTTTTTAGGACCAGGTAAAGAATCTCCTACGCCCCTGTGTAAGTTTTCCCAAAACATAGGTTTCCAACTATGAGGCATAATATATTTTTCAACTGCTCTTAATGCATATTCATCTAAATGATTATCATCACTCATACTCTCGAATTTTCCTTCATCTGAATTAGGTTTTAGACCAGCGACTTTAGTCATTGAACTATACCAAAGACCTAAACTGTCTGGATAAGATACTCTGTCGAGTTTGACTAAATGACCTGAATAAGATTTACCTTTCCAAACAGACGTGCAGTCCCACTCACCTATAGAATCTATAACAAATATGAGTGCTTCCTCAAAAGGTGAATCATAAAAGTGACCCGCATGTGCTTCATGATGATCTACGCATACCACTTTACACTTGATAGACATTACTTCTTTTAAGTAAGATCTTAACATGTTTCTTCTAAATGCTTGCGGTTGTCCTGCATAAAGCATTCTAAATGCTTTTTTCCACGGCTTTTCATACCAGACAACTAGTTCTGGATCACCGTACATGAGAAGTTGATCAAGATGTTCTTTATCGTGTTTTTTGTCTCGAGTGTAATCTTCATGCAAAAGCTCAATGAGACCAGTTGTTTCGTTAGGTCCCCACACGGTAACACTTGCGTCATGTCCCTTTCCAGACATTCCCCAAATGATCATTTTTGCGAATCCCCTTTAGCGACTCTATAGTTGTCTTCTATAGAATCCGGTGTGGAAACTTCTAGTATCATCCCTTCTTTTAGACACATGATTTGATGTGGCTCACCTGGCTTGTTTACAACTGTATTGCCTTTTCTAACATTCTGAGTATATTTTTCAGCAGTTTCAGTATTGATCTTATTGATCATAAATGATCCTTCTAGAACATACCAAGTTTCATGTTTTTGCATATGAAAATGCATTGACATCTTTCCCCCTTCTTTGAAAGAAAGAATTTTTCCACAATACATATCATTTGTTGCCCAAATGATTTCTTGTCCCCACCCTTTACTTACTTTTCCTTCTTCATGTCTAGCCATTTTGTAATTTTCTCCAATAATTCTGTAGATGATTCAGCTGGATACGTATCCATAATTTTTAATTGAGCGAGATCTCGACCTACTACGTCTTCAGGTTCATAGTCTCCCCCTTTAGTTATATATCTCGGCTTTATCTTTTTGATTAGTTCATAAGGTGTGTCTTCTTCAAAGATGTGAACTTCATCTACTATTCTCAACGCTTCTAGTACTCGCTTTCTGTTTTTTTGCGTATTGAATGGTTTTCTCTTTATTCGCTCCATTGATGCATCAGAATTTAATCCGACCACCAGTTTGTCACCTTGGCATATTCTTTTAGAATCTTCTAGATATTGTATATGTCCAGCATGAATTATGTCAAAGCAACCGTTAGTAAAAACAATTGTCAATTAATAGATCCTCCTCTTAAGTACATGATCTTTATAAATAGTACCATAGAAACTAACATTTGTACAGGAAAAAATTATGGCTGTACCTGCTACACGACAAAATTTAATCGATTACTGCTTACGTAGGTTAGGAGATCCTGTTCTCGAAATTAACGTTGACGGCGATCAGTTGGAAGATAGAGTAGATGATGCTCTTCAAGTATATCAAGAATTTCATTCTGATGCTACTATTAAGACATATCTTAAACATTTAGTAACTCCTACTGACGTTTCAAATAAGTACATAACTTTGTCCTCTGACATTATATATGTCTCAAAATTATTTCAAATTGCGTCAAACTTTAATAGTTCGAGAAATTTCTTTGATATAAAGTATCAAATGATGTTGAACGACATTGCCGATTTGCAGAATTTTGCAGGAGATCTCGCATACTATGATCAAATGCAACAATATCTATCATTGCTTGACACTAAGTTAAATGGGCATCCTCAAGTTACTTTTTCACGGAAACAGAACAGACTTTATATACATGGCGATTTCGAAGATGAAGATATAAAAGCTGGTCAATACATAGTTGCAGAAATTTATCAAGTTGTTGATAATGGATCACACACCGCAGTATGGAATGATATGTGGCTTAAAGAATATTCTACACAACTCATTAAGCAACAGTGGGGTGCTAACTTAATAAAGTTTGAAGGCATGCAACTTCCGGGAGGAGTAACTTTAAACGGCAGGCAATTATTTGATGATGCTACTCAAGAATTAGAAAGACTGAGAGAACAGCTTAGGCTAGAACAAGAATTACCTCCAGATTTCTTTGTGGGGTAATCAATGGCAAGAAATTTATACTTCAGTGAAGCTGTTCAATCTGAGCAGAACCTTTATGAAGACATAATAATTGAATCTTTAAAGATGTATGGGCAAGACGTTTATTACTTGCCTAGAGTGATTATGAATGAAGATACAGTTTTAGGACATGATATATCTTCAAAATTTGATTTTGGTTATAGAATTGAAATGTATATTGAAAATGCTGATGGGTTTGAAGGCGAAGGAGATCTTTTCACTAAATTTGGTGTAGAGATAAGAGATGAGGCCACATTTGTAGTTTCAAAAAGAAGATGGGGATCGACAGTTAATAATTACAGCCAAACTATAAGTACTGAAGATCCGAGAACTGGTGATCTGATCTACTTACCACTTTCAAAATCCCTTTTTGAAATTCAGCACGTAGAACATGAGCAACCTTTCTATCAATTGAGCAATTTGCCCATTTATAAAATGAGAGCAACTCTGTTTGATTATGCTGGCGAAGATCTTGATACTGGTATCACTGAGATTGATCAGATAGAAAAAGATGATACGTATCAACAACTGCTTACATACACAATCACTTCTGGCACATTTGAACTTGGTGAGAATATAACACAAACACTTTCTGATGGAACAATAATAAGTGGTGAAATACTTAATGTGACACCTACGCAACTTACTATTGCGCATATTGGTGCTAGTGATGGTAAACTTCATTTCTTTACACCTAGTGCTACAATACCAATATATGGCATAAGTTCTCTAGCTGAAGCTCAAATTACACTTGCTGCTGAAGTCAATAATATTGCAAAGAATGAACAGAACACTTCTTTTGATTTAAACTTTATAGACTTTACAGAAAATAATCCTTTTGGAGATCCTGAATAATGTCAGAAATATTCGATTTTGGATTTACAGCCGTCGATGAAGAAGAGTTAGAAGTAACGCAAACCATGCACACCATGGCTAGTGAGGCCAAAGGAGCTCAACAAAAATTAGATGAGTTATACAATGCTGTAGTTCCTTTGCTAAATAACTTAAAGCAAAATCCTGAAAAGGAGTATATAAAATGGCCAGATCGATTAGCAAAGGTTGAACAATTTGAAACTCACTTGCAAAAAATATACAAGGGTAACTGATGTTCGGTAATTATTTTTATCACCAAAGAATAAGAAAAGCTGTAGCAAGTTTTGGTAAACTTTTCAATGACATTTACATCATCAGAAAGAATAGTTCTGGCGGTGGAACTGATACGATGAAAGTGCCTTTATCTTATGGTCCTAGGTCAAAGTATTTAGAAAGAGTCAGAGAAAATCCAAGCCTAACTACTGATACAAAAACAGCTATCAAGTTGCCTCGCATGTCATTTGAAATTTCAGGAATCAGTTATGATCCAACTAGACAGCTTCCAAAAATAAACAACTTTAATCAAGCTGGAAATACTGTAAATGACAGGACCAAGATTTATTCAGCAGTACCTTATCAAGTGAATTTTCAACTTTCCATTTACGCAAAAACGCAAGATGACGCGTTGCAGGTTGTGGAACAAATCATACCTTATTTCAATCCTCAATATAATTTAACTATAAAGCCCTTAGATGGATTTGACACTATCAAAGAAGATGTTCCAGTGATCTTAAATGGTGTTGCGATGGAGGATAATTATGAAGGTGATATGGCACAAAGAACATATTTGAATTACAATTTAGATTTTACTATGCATATATTTTTCTATGGTGCTCTTAATACTGGTAAGATTGTCAGAGAGACAAACATGAAGTATTTTAATCTTTCGGCAGGATTAAATGATTCAGACATTCCATTACAAAGGCAAACTACTACTCTTACTCCCGCGGGCGTGTCTGCGGACAGTGATTTTGGGTTTAACGAAAGTATAGTGTTAGCGGTTGACAGCGCGTAATTATAATAACGAAACTATTTTTGATAAAAAGTATTCAGACGGAACACGAGTCTGGATAGTGATTTTGAAGAAAGGTGATAAGAATGAAGATTCGAATAGTAGGCGATAGCTTTGCAACTATGCCGAGATATCCTGAAAAAATAACGTACACTGACGATTGGTCATGGCATATGTGGTTAAAGTCATTTTATGCCAAAACTGGTGGAGCCGAGTTAGATGTGTACGGCATTCCTGGTGTAAGCTTGCATTATCTATCATGGTATTTCATGAAAGAGATGCGAAATGAGATGCAGAAAGAAGATATCTTAATTTTTATTATGCCAAATCTTCATAGGAAGTGGTGGGTTTATGAAGTTCCATCGCCAAACTTAAAGATGAATACTACAAGAACATATGATCCAGGAATGAAAGCATTGCGTGATGTTTTTTATGATCACTCAAATATGATAGACAAGTATTATGACGAGAAAAAACAAATTGAAATGGGAATGGTTATTGCAAAGATGCTCGAGGAATGCATATTTTATGCTTCAGCCGAAGGATGGAGATATGTAATTATTTCTGCTGACGGAGATTTTGAACCATATAATCCTTATTGTGAAGTCAATGGTGCTATGATATTACCTAGTTATGCAGATGTTATTCGTTACGATCAAGATTTAAATGACACTAATGTTCAGCTTGAGGCGAGAGAAAAAATGGCAAAATGGTTTTCAGGCCCTGAAGCGCCTATGAATGCTTTAGATCGAAGACCAAATCACTTAACTAAAGACAATCATAGAATATTTGCTCAAAAATTATATGATTCTTTTGAAGAAAGAGCGCCATTAAATCTCAGAGAAGGATGGACAAAAGGATCGCTTGATACGCAAGAAAAATTTCTTTCGTATAATAGTGATGAGTTGTGTAAGATTTATGGAGTGATTGGATGATAGATTCAGACAATGTGCAAGTAGATTATGAATATACTCGAGCAAATTTACAAGAACTGATTGAAAAGGGAAAAGATGGTTTAGATCTTGCAATGAGGATTGCTGAGGAAACCGAGCACCCAAGAGCTATTGAAGTTTTAGCAGGAATGCTAAAAAATGTTTCTGATGTTAATGACAAGCTCATGGACCTGAATAAAAAGAAACAGGAAGCAGAAGAAGGAACTGGCAAGAAAGTCACTAATAATAACTTATTCATAGGTTCTACTACCGAATTGCAAAGACTTTTGAAAAAGAACAAGAAAGAGCAAGAAATTATAGATGTTGTGCCGGAGGAAATAGATGCCAAGGCAACAAGTTGAAACATATTTAGGAAACGTTAATGTAAAAAAAGACGGAGTTCAACAAGACTGGACAGAAGAAGAAATTGTTGAATATCAAAAGTGCTTTGACGATCCTGTATATTTCACGCAGACTTATGTAAAGATAGTATCCTTAGATGAAGGTCTAGTTCCTTTCTCGTTATATCCATATCAAAACAAAATGTTTGGGCATTTTAATGACAATAGATTTTCTATTGTCTTAGCATGCCGACAATCGGGTAAATCTATTTCAGTTTGTGCATATTTATTGTGGTATGTGTTATTTAATCCAGAAAAAACAGTAGCCATTTTAGCGAATAAAGGTCAAGTTGCTAGGGAAATGTTGGCACGAGTTACTCTCATGCTTGAAAATATTCCTTTTTTTCTTCAGCCTGGATGTAAGGCTCTTAATAAAGGCTCTCTCGAATTTTCCAATAATTCAAGGATCATTGCTAGTGCTACTTCCGGTTCTTCTATCCGTGGCTTATCTGTTAGCTTACTCTATTTAGATGAATTTGCATTTGTAGAAAAAGCATCAGAATTCTATACTTCAACCTATCCTGTAATTTCTGCAGGCGGAGATACCAAAGTCATAATTACTTCTACTGCAAATGGTTTAGGCAATGTCTTTCATAAGCTCTGGGAAGGTTCACAACAAAATACAAACGAATTCAAACCTTTTCGAGTTGATTGGCACGATGTTCCTGGTAGAGACGAAAAGTGGAAAGCCCTTACCATTGCAAACACTAGTCAATTACAGTTTGATCAAGAGTTTGGTAATACTTTCTTTGGGACTGGAGATACTCTTATAAATGCTGAAACTTTACTTAAGCTGAGAGCCAGTAATCCTTCACACATGTTAGATGGAGGAGATGTTTTAGTATACAAAGAAGTAGAAAAGAAGCATGACTATGTCATGACAGTGGATGTGTCGAAGGGAAGAGGCCAGGATTATTCTACGTTTAACGTGATCGATATCAGTGTTCGCCCGTTCGAACAAGTTGCTGTATATCGCAACAATACTATCTCTCCCTTACTCTTCCCTAATATTATCTATAAGTATGCAAAGTTATACAATGATGCTTATGTAGTAATAGAAGCAAATGATCAAGGCAGCCTAGTGTGTAATGGTCTTTATTATGAGCTTGAATATGAAAACATGCATGTAAGAAGCGCTTTAAAAGCAGATCAGCTTGGCGTAGAAATGAATAAAAAAGTTAAAAGAATAGGATGTTCTGCATTTAAAGACGTATTAGAAAATAATAAATTGATAATACATGATGAACAAACAATTATAGAAATATCAACATTTGTATCTAGAGGAGTTTCATTCGAAGCATCTACTGGAAATCATGATGATTTAGTTATGAATCTAGTGATGTTTGGTTACTTTATAACTGGTCAATACTTTTCTGATATGACAGACATTAATATCAAAGATCTGATGTTTAAACATAAGATGAAAGAGATTGAAGATGACATTGTTCCGTTTGGATATGTCGATCAAGGAGTAGAGATGGAAATAGAGCCGCCTACTGAAGAACGCCCTTGGGCTTTAGATCATGCACAAGAAAATTTTTGATGATTACAGACCATAATGAAGGTGTAAGTCATGAAATGACTTTAACAAAGGTTTGTACTTATGTAGATAATCATGTGGCCAAATCTGTTGAAAGCAATTTAAAAAGACTTAAGACTGAATTTTTTAACAGAATTAAAGTTCCAAATTTTATATTTGCTAGAGTCAACAATATTATACAAATAGAAATGGAGTTTATTCCAGGCTTGCAATTAAGAAAGAACGACTTATTAGGTGATGAGCAAATGCAGAAAGTCATATACGAGGATCTAATATTAGATAGAGAATACTCGTTTACAGACTTCAAGCCTCATAATTTTTTAGTGCCTAAACATGATTGCCATGACTTCTACTTGTATTATGTTGACTTAGTAAAATATAACAACTGGCTCACAGAAGAAGAGAGAATAGAGCACTTGCACTCTATCTTCTAAAGAACGAGTTATTTATAAATAGTTATGAGTGAAAAATAAACGTATTATGGCATTCTTATAATTAAACTCGAGAGGAAGAGAATATGGCATTTTCAGAGTCCCCTGCGATTACCGTTCGAGAAATAGATCTTTCAGGCGTAGTGCCTAGTGTATCGTCCTCGACGGGTGCGATTGCGGGAAATTTCAGTTGGGGACCTGTTCTGAAGCCAATGAAGATAGACAACGAGGCAACTCTTGTTGAAACTTTTGGCGCTCCAGACACGGTCAACACATTCGACTTCCATGGTGCAGCATACTTTTTAAAATATACGAACGCTCTGCAGGTAGTTCGTGTTGTAGATAGCAACGGTGTGAATGCATACAATGGAGGAGTTGGAACCGGACCATTAGTTAAAGATAGAGATCATTGGGATACTATCGAAGGCGCACAAAATACCGATGGAAGGAATTTTGTGGCAAAATGGGCTGGTACTTTAGGAAACAGTTTAGAAGTACAAATTTGTCCTAACAGCGCAAATGATGCAGCATTTGATGCATGGTCTTTAAAAGACAATTTTGATGCTGCACCAGGTACTTCAAATTTTGCAACAAAGCAAAATGCATCAAATGATGAAGTTCACGTGGCTATTGTAGATAAAGGTGGAAGTTTTACCGGAACTAAAAATACTGTTTTGGAAACTTTTCAATTCTTGTCTTTAGCACTAAATGCTAAAACTGACGATGGCACATCAAACTACATTAAAGATGTAATCGATACCAGATCAGAGTATGTATGGCATGCCGGATTTGATTCAGACTACAGCGCGACTGCTGGATCAAGAGCTGCTGCAGGTACTGATGCTGATTCTGGTGACAATTTTAGATTAACCACTGGCGTTTTTGCTCCAGAGTCGGGTGAGGAAGATGCAGCTGCAACATATGCTCTTTCTGGAGGAGCGAATTCTACATTCACTGGAGCAGGTGGTTTAGGCAAGTTCATGGAAGGATATGATAAGTTCATTGACAAAGATAATATTCAGGTTGATCTTATGATTGCACCTAGAATTACTTCTAGAACTTCATCGACTACTTTGGTTAACCATCTTATCACTATTGCACAAAGTCATAGAAAAGACTGTGTTGTCGTGACATCACCTGCGGTTTCAGATGTAGTTACTACTACAACGCCCGTTACAAATTCTGTGACAGGAGCAGCTACTTTTACTTCATCTAGTTATCTCGTGGTTGATAACAATCACTTGAAAATCTATGATAAGTACAATGATCAATATATCTTTATTCCTGCTGCATCATCAACAGCTGGAATCATGGCTAATACTGATTTTGTAGCGGCACCGTGGTTTTCACCAGCAGGACCTAGAAGAGGTCAATACCTTGGTGTAACATCACTCGCTTATACGCCTACTAAGTCTGAAAGAGACACATTGTATAAGTCTGGGATTAACCCAATTGCAAACTTGCCCGGTCAAGGTATTTTGCTTTTCGGTGACAAGACAAAACTCGCAAGACCTTCTGCATTTGACAGAATTAATGTGAGACGATTGTTCCTTGTTATTGAAAGAGCAATTGCACTTGCTGCAAGGAACGTAATGTTTGAATTCAATGATGAATTCACTAGAGCCGAGTTTGTTGGAGTTGTAGAACCATTCCTTAGAGAAATCAAAGGAAGAAGAGGTATTACAGACTTCAGGGTCATTTGTGACGAAACAAACAACACTCCTGCTGTAATTGATCGCAATGAATTCATTGCAAATATTTTAATCAAACCTGCGAGATCCATTAACTTCATCACACTCAACTTTGTTGCAGTGAGAACCGGAGTTGATTTTGAGGAAATCGCTGGAATCGGATTCTAAGGAGGATTAAATGGCAGTACTAGGAGTTGATGACTTTAAATCCAAAATCCGAGGTGGCGGTGCACGTCCTAATCTATTTAAGTGTACCATAAATTTTCCAGGTTACGCTGAAGGCGACGTAGAACTTACATCTTTCTTGTGTAAGGCTGCACAATTGCCAGCTTCTGTGATTGCACCAATTACGGTGCCTTTTAGAGGAAGACAGTTGCAAATTGCTGGAGATAGGACGTTCGAACCATGGACAATAACCATTATTAATGACACTGATTTTCTTATTCGTGACGCTATGGAGCGTTGGATGAATGGTATCGGTGCTCATACACAAAATACTGGTCTTGTATCGATGGTAGACTACTCTGCTGATATGCTTGTCGATCAGTTAGATAAAAATGGAAATTCAATTAAGCAATATAAGATTACAGGAGCATTTCCTACTAATGTTGCAGCGATTGAACTTTCATATGACACTAATGATGCAATTGAAGAATTCACTGTAGAATTCCAAGTACAGTATTGGACATCAAATACTACAACTTAAAGTAGTATAAATTCTATTAGGGTGGGGAAAAACTCCACCCTAATATTAGGATAGACTTATGGCAGAAGCAGATAAAACACTTAAACTATTCGGTTTTGAAATTAAAAGAGCTGGTAAAGACAAGCTCAAATCTATTGTCCCACCACAAGATGAGGACGGTGCAGGATACGTAACTGCAGCGGGAACTCATTTCGGTCAATATTTAAATTTAGATGGTGATGACACCAAAGATAATCATGCACTAATCATGAAATATCGAGGTATATCACAACATCCTGAAGTTGATGCGGCAATTGAGGATTTAACTAATGAATCGATTGTTTTGTCAGAAAAAGAACAAGCAGTAAGTTTGTCACTTGATAATGTTGAAGCTTCTGCATCTATTAAGAAAAAATTAAGAGAAGAATTTGACAATGTGGTGTCTATGCTTAATTTTAATGAGCATGGCCACGATATTTTCAGAAGTTGGTATGTAGATGGTCGTCTATATCACCATCTAGTAGTAGACGAATCAAATTTAAAAGCTGGCATACAAGATATTAGACCTATCGATGCAGCTAAAATTCGTAAAGTAAAACAGGTTAAAAAGAAAAAAGACGTTAGCACTGGCGCGGAACTTATCGAAAAAGTAGATGAGTTTTATGTTTACCAAGAAAAACCAGGACAACAGACACAAGGGTTGAGATTATCTCCAGATTCTATCAGCTATGTGACATCTGGATTGTTAGACGCCGGAAAGAAAAAAGTAGTCTCTCATTTGCATAAGGCATTGAAGCCTGTTAATCAATTGCGAATGATGGAAGATTCGTTAGTGATATATCGTCTCGCCCGCGCGCCTGAGCGCAGAATATTTTATATTGACGTAGGTAATTTACCTAGAGGAAAAGCTGAGCAATATCTAAAAGATATCATGACTAAGTATCGTAATAAATTAGTTTACGATGCTGATACTGGAAATCTTAAAGATGACAGAAAACATATGTCAATGCTTGAAGATTTTTGGCTTCCTCGAAGAGAAGGTGGAAGAGGTACAGAAATTTCCACTTTACCTGGAGGTGAAAACCTAGGACAGATTGAAGACATTATATACTTTCAAAAAAGATTATATAGGTCTTTAAACGTTCCACTCAATAGATTGGAACAAGAATCTCCGTCTTTTGCAATCGGCAGATCTACTGAAATTAATCGTGATGAACTTAAATTTCAAAAGTTTATTGATAGATTGAGACAAAGATTTGCGCATCTTTTCCTTAGCATAACTAAAAAGCAATTGCTAATGAAAGGTGTTATAACTGATGAAGATTGGGACAAATGGAAAAATGATATTTCTGTAGATTTTTTAAGGGATAATCATTTTGCTGAGTTGAAAAATACAGAAATTTTGAGAGAAAGATTACAAACTCTCGACACACTCCGCGATTATGTGGGGGAATATTTCTCTAAAGAATGGGTGCAAAAACATGTTTTACAATTTACTGATGAGGACATTAAAGCGATGGGAGTCGGATCTGATAGCGGAGACGACCCGTCAGATGAGTCAGGAGAAGATTCACAAAAATAGAGATCTTCATTCTATAAGATCGCCATACAACCAATTAATTCATACGTATGAGTTAGCACTGGAAGAGGCACAAAAGAATAATAAGACGCAGTATGTGAATGAGCTTAGAATTAGTATAGGCAATTTGACAAACAAAATACAAAATTGGGAGAGGAAGTATTATGGAAGAGAACGAGTGTAAGTGTGGCAGAGACGATTGCGATGGTGAGACGTGTAAATGTGGTGATGGTTGTGGGTGTAATACGCCAAAAACTGAGGCTGAAGAATGTTTAGAACTAGGTGTTGCACCGGTTTAAATATTTATTTTTATAAATAATAGCAAAGGAAGTGATATGAGTATTGAAGATCTAATAAAAGCAGTTGGAGATAAACAGTTCAGCGCAGCTGAAACTGGTTTTTCTACTATAATGATGCAAAAAATGAGTGATGCTATGGATCAAGAAAAAGTCAAATTAGCTGATCAAATTTTCAATGGAGCAGAACCAGAAGAGGAAGAAGACATTGAAGATGTTGATGATGAAGAATCATCGGAAGACGAAGAAGAACAAACTGAAACCGAAGATGAAGTAGAAGATGATGAGACCGAAGACGAAGAAGTTTAAAGAAATTCGTGAAAAAACTCGTTCAAAAGGTGAAAAGGTTTATAGTAAAAAAATCGAAGGAGTGCAACTCATAATCACTAAAGAGTCGGGTAAGTTTGTGACTTACGTTGATGGAGATAGGCTCGATGATTTTAACAATAAGGTTGAAGCCAAAAGAGCTGGTACAGAATTCATTAAGCAGGCACAAGGCAAATAAATGAAATTAATTAGCGAATACACAGAAAACGACATTACAGTTTTACAAGAAGAAAAAGATGGCAAAAAGAATTATGTCATCGAAGGTGTATTTGCACAAGCGGAAAAAAAGAATCGTAACGGAAGAATGTATCCGAAAGCAGTTATGGAAAAGGCTGTCGGAAAGTACGTTACAGAACAAGTTAAATCTAAAAGATCAGTTGGAGAGTTAAATCATCCTGATGGACCAACTGTTAATTTAGACAAAGTTTCGCATCTTATCACCGATATGAAATTTGACGGTGATAATGTTGTGGGAAAGGCACGTATATTACCAACTCCAATGGGCAAAATCGTTGAAGGTTTGCTCGACGGAGGTGTAAGACTAGGTGTCTCAACTCGTGGAATGGGTAGCCTCGAGAAGCAAGGCGATGTTATGGTAGTGAAAGACGACTATTTACTTAACACCGTTGATATCGTCCAAGATCCCTCTGCACCAAACGCTTTCGTTAATGGTATTATGGAAGGTGTAGAATGGATATGGGATAACGGTATCCTTGCTCCAAGAGTCATTGAAGAAATAGAGACTGAAATTAAAACGGCGCCGAAGAAGGACCAAAGCGTGGTTCAGGTTCGTGAGTTTAAGAATTTCCTCTCGTTACTCAAACAATCTTTATAGGGAGAATCGTATGTCTGACGATCAAAACTTGGATCAAGAAGAATTCATCGAATCCCAAGGAGCCGAGAACGAAGAAATCGACAACCTTGAGGAAGAAAATGAAGCTTTCGATCCTGCTCATGGCCCAGAACAGGCTGTGAAGCAAAACGCTAAAGCCGACGATGCGGCACCAAGATCAGGTAAACAACCTGATGATACTGGTGGACCACAGGATCCAATGCCAAAGACTAAAGCTGGCATGGTGAATGCTATGTATATGAAGGCAAACACAATGAAAAAGGCTGATCTTTCTGCTAATTACAAAAAGATCATGTCAGCAATGATGATGACTAAAGCTGAGTCAGCAGAAGTAGACGGAAGCGAAGTTGTTATGACTGAAAACGAATACAACTTTGATGAAGATCTTAATGCACTTGTTGCAGAAGAGGCAACTCTTTCCGATGACTTCAAAAGTAAAGCTAGCATCATTTTTGAAGCTGCCGTTCGGTCTAAACTTGCAGAGGAAGTCGTAACTCTGGAAGAAAATTACAGAAATGAACTTTCAGAAGCCATTGAAACTCACAAAGCTGAGATGGTGGAGAAAGTTGATAGCTACCTAAACTATGTTGTTGAACAGTGGATGGAAGACAATAAAGTCGCTATCCAAACCGGTCTTAGAACAGAAATTGCTGAGAATTTCATGAACAATCTTAAAGATCTGTTCACTGAATCTTACATTGAGGTTCCTGAAACTAAGGTCGACCTGGTTGATGATCTTGCTGATCAAGTTGCTGAGTTGGAAGAAAAACTCAATAAGCAAACTGAGCAAGCAATTCAAACCTCTGAGGAGCTGGAACACTTTAAGAGGGATGCAATCATAAGAGAGCATTCTAGTGATTTAGCAGAAACTCAGGTTGAAAAACTTAAATCTCTTGTTAATGATATTGACTTCGATGACGAAGAATCTTTCTCAAAGAAAGTAGCAACTGTCAAAGAGTCATACTTCAAAAAAGATAAAGTGGAATCGGAAGTGGGTGAAATTTCAGAATCACATGACCATGATGACGAAGTTACTTCAAGCCCATTGATGAGTTCATATATCAATGCAATTAGACAACAATCTGCTAAATAGAGGAGGCCCTTATGCAGACTTATGATAAATTGATCGAAAAATGGGCTCCGGTTCTCAATGAGGAATCAGCCGGTACCATTACGGATCGCCACAAAAAAGCAGTAACTGCTGTTATCTTGGAAAACCAAGAAAGAGCATTTGCTGAAGAGCGTGAGCAAACACACGGTTTCGTTACTGAAAACGCAGCTGCTCCTTCAAACGCAATATCTTCTATGGCTAAATGGGATCCAGTTCTCATTTCACTCGTAAGAAGAGCTATGCCTAACTTGATGGCATATGACATCTGCGGAGTTCAGCCTATGACCGGACCTACTGGTCTTATCTTTGCTATGAAAGCAAGATACGGTAAAGGCGCAACTGGAAGCCGTGAAGCTCTCTTTAACGAAGCTGAAACTAAGTTCTCTGGA
>MDSZ01115946.1_pt1 | contig 24304 bp, 28 predicted proteins | sample 811201 | NCBI WGS metagenome assembly MDSZ01 (sample SAMN05326647, study PRJNA326480) | marine metagenome | isolation source: seawater | place: Indian Ocean: North | collected 2010
ATAAATAAATTCTTTAGTTTTGAGGAGTGGTTGAGTATAAAATTGATAAATTGAGTATTAAAATACTTAAAAAAATAGTTATTATTAATAATAAATGGTTGCAATAGGAATAGATTTAGGGACAACATATAGTTGCGTTGGTATTTGGCGTGACAATCGTTGTGATATAATTGCAAATGATCAAGGGAATAGAACCACCCCATCTTATGTTGCTTTTAATGATTCTGAGAGATTAATTGGGGATGCTGCGAAGAATCAAGCAGCTCAGAATCCGAATAATACTGTATATGATGCGAAGCGTTTGATTGGTCGTGAATTTACAGATAAGGTAGTTCAGAATGAGATGAAATTATTTCCTTTTAATGTGAAGAAGGATGATAATAATAAGGTATTAATAGATGTAAAGTATAAAGGCGAGAACAAAGAATTTAAACCGGAGGAGATATCTTCAATGGTTTTAACAAAGATGAAAGAAATAGCTGAATCTTATGTGGGTGAGGAGGTAAAGGATGCTGTAATTACAGTTCCTGCTTATTTTAATGATAGTCAGCGTCAGAGTACAAAGGATGCTGGTGTAATTGCTGGTTTGAATGTTTTAAGAATAATAAATGAGCCTACAGCTGCTGCGATTGCGTATGGTTTAGATAATAAAAAGAAAGATACGAATTGTTTAATAGTTGATTTAGGTGGTGGAACTTTTGATGTTAGTTTATTGACAATAGATGAGGGAATATATGAGGTTCGTGCGACAGCTGGTGATACTCATTTAGGGGGTGAAGATTTTGATAATTTGTTGGTGAATTATTTTGCTCAGGAGTTTAAGAGAAAGAATAAGGTAGATATGATGGAAAATAAGAAGAGTGTTCGTCGTTTAAAAACAGCTTGTGAGCGTGCAAAGAGAACATTATCTTCGAGTCAGACAGCAAATATAGAATTAGATAGTTTATTTGATGGTATTGATTTTTTTACATCTGTTACTCGTGCAAAGTTTGAGTCTTTATGCATGTCTTTATTTCAGAAGGTTTTAGAACCAATAAGGAAAGTATTAACAGATTCAGGAATTTCAAAATCTCAGATTCATGATATAGTGATGGTTGGTGGTAGTACAAGAATTCCTAAGGTTCAGGAGTTAGTGAGTGAATTTTTTGGTGGTAAGGAACTTTGTAAGGGGATAAATCCTGATGAAGCTGTAGCACATGGTGCTGCTGTGCAAGCTGCGATGCTAAGTGGTAATCATGATGGTGATAAATGTAATGATATTTTATTACTGGATGTGACTCCATTAAGTTTGGGGATAGAAACTGCTGGTGGTGTTTTTACGAAATTAATACCTAGGAATACAACAATTCCAGCAAAAAAGAGTCAGATCTTTAGTACGTTTGAGGATAATCAACCAGGTGTAAATATTCAAGTTTTTGAAGGTGAGAGAGGTTTAACAAAAGATAATAATTTATTAGGGAACTTTTTATTGGATGGTATTCCTCCAGCGGCGCGAGGAGTTCCTCAGATTGAAGTTACATTTGATGTTGATGCGGATGGTTTGATGAATGTAAGTGCGGTTGAGAAAGGTTCAGGTAAAGAGAATAAGATAACAATAACAAATGATAGTGGAAGATTAACTCAAGAGGATATTGAGAAGATGGTAAATGAGGCTGAAAAGTTTAAGGATGATGATAATAAAATAAAGGAAAGAATTGAATCAGTAAATAAATTAGAAAGTTTATTATATCAAACAAAGGTATTTGTTGATAATAAAGAGAAACTTGAAAAGTTAGAAGAAAGTGAAAGAAGTAGTTTGGAGGAGGTAGTGAATGAAACAGAGAAATGGTTAGATGAGAACAAAGATACTTGCGAAAAGGAAGAATGTGATGATAAATTAAAAACATTGGAAGGAGTTGTTCATCCATTAATGTCTAAATTAAATGAAGGTAGTTCAGGAGGTATGCCGGGAGGTATGCCGGGAGGTATGCCAGGAGGTATGCCAGGAGGTATGCCAGGAGGTATGCCAGGAGGTATGCCAGATATGTCTGAATTAATGAAGGATCCAGAAACAATGGCAAAAGTTCAAGAGATGATGAAGGATCCTGAGATGATGAAAAAAATGGCGGGGATGATGGGTGGAATGGGTGGAATGCCTGATTTATCTAAAATGGATATACCACAATCAAATGAATCATCAAAACCGACTATTGATGAAATTGATTAATTTATTTTTATTTTTATTTTTATTTTTATTTTTGTTTTTATTTTTATTAGAGATAATTTTAATGTATTTATCATTATTTAAATTAATTAATTTAAATGGTGTATTTTCTTTTTTAAACATGATTATAAAATGATACTTATAAATGATTAATTCAAATTATTAAATTATTAATGATTTAATATTAATAAAAATATAACTATATAATATATGAATATAGAAAAGAGATTATCATTAAAAATAATAAAAGTTGTAATATATGCATCATTATTTGTTCAAATTTTAACAACGATAATAAGTTGGAAGGGTATGTATATTAAATTGGATAATAAGGACAAAGTATTGAATGATATATTATATGTAGAGAATATAGTGCAGATAATAGAATCATTATTTTATGTTTGGATAATAAGTGGTATAAATAGATTATCATCGGTAACAAAGAGAAGATATATGGATTGGACGATAACAACTCCGATGATGTTGTTTACATCAATAGTATTTTTTTATTATCAAGAAAATTTAGAAAAAAGAAAGAACAAGAGAATAGATTTAATAGAATTTGCGAAGGATAATAAAGAGAATATAATAAAGATATTTATTTATAATGGTTTGATGTTATTATTTGGTTATTTAGGGGAGGAGGGTATAATTAATAAAAATGTAGCAATAAGTATAGGATTTATATTTTTTGGTTTATCATTTAATTTAATATATCATGAGTATGCTAAAAAATCAAAAATAGGAAAGAAATTATTTAATGTTTTATTTATAATATGGTCATTATATGGTGTTTCAGCTTTTTTTGGAATAAAATTTAAGAATTTATCATATTCAATATTAGATATAATAAGTAAGAATTTTTACGGATTATATATATATTATAGAATATTGAAGATAAAATCAAAGAGGGATGTGAGTGATGTTTACGGACAAAGAATTATTTAATATATTTGTTATTTCAGAATCAATATCAATATAAATATTTTTGTTATAATTTTTAATAATATAAATATCAGAAATGGGTTTTTGAATATAAAAAATAAAATATAGTAGTTTTTCAATAATATAATTATTAATAATAAAAATAGATTTAGAGAGGAGTTTATCGTAATTATTTTTTAATTTTTGAATAAAGGATGTAATTTTATAGCATTGTGACAAAGATGGGGAGGATAGATTTTCAGTATAAAAGATGAGTATAAAGTGTTTTTTAAGAGAGTAGATATCTTCCCAATCTTGAAGGAATTTATAAAATTGGGGGTCATTTAAATCATTATTGAATTTAATTTTGATGATGGGGAATAATGAAAAATCGAATGATGCCATTATATAATATTAATTAGATGTTAATTTATTATTAATAATAGTTAAATTTTTAATTTTAAGTGTCATTTTATCAATAATATTTTGTTGATTTTCAATAATTGATTTAAGTTCTTTAATTTCATCGGAATCTTTGTTTTTTTTTTCTTCAACAAAAAATCGCGTGGTATAATAAATATTACCTTTTTTATCTTTATAATTAATAGGCACAGCCCATGTATGAGAAACATTATAAAGAAATATTTTTTGATTACCAATATTTTTAAATTTGCCTCCTTTATAGAAGAATTCTTTATTATCTTTAATGGTAATATATTTAATAATAGAATCATTTGTAAAGTTATAGGGCATTTTGACTTCGTAGAATGATTCTAGTTCTTTTTTAATAATATTAATATCATTAATCATAATAATTATATTATAAATTAAGATTTAAATATTAAAATTAATAATAATTTTTCTTTTATCATTAATATTTTTTTTATCAATATTTTTTTTATTTATATAATGGCAGTTATATTTTTTACCATTAATATATTTTTCTTTTGAGGATAAAGTATAATTATAATATTTAAGAAATTGTCTAAGAATAGTGATAGCTCTTTTTTCATTAATATTAGTAGTGTAAATTTTAGCTTTGCATGGTAGATAATATTCTTTTAATTTATAAGATATTTCATTTAATTTTTGAACAGTATTTAATTCAATTAAATCATTTTTTGTGAATAGATGATTATCATTAAAATCGTTAATTCCATATAGTGGTAATAATGTTTTAATAATATTTATATCTGGTTTAATCTTAAAAAGTTGTTCAGTCATTATATATAATAAATAAAATAAAATAATATTTAAGTAAAAATATATAATTATATATAAATATATACAATGAGTGATGAAAGTAGTGATAGTTTATTTAAAGATTTTGATCCTTGGTTGGTAATAGATACTTATTTTAGGGATACAAAATATTATAAATCTCAACATCAAATAGATTCTTATAATGAGTTTATATTATCAGAGGACAATGGAATTGAGAATATAATAAAGAGGGAGAATCCGTTGATAATATATAAAGGTGATTCAGGTGATGGTAAATTTATAAATAAGATAGAGATATTTTTTGGTGAGAAGTTGAATGGTGATGGGAGTTTAAAATTGGGTGAAAAGAATATATATACATCATCGCCAATAATATATGATAATGAAACAAAAAGTAGTAAATATATGTATCCGAATGATGCAAGATTAAGGAAATTAACATATAAGATGAATATATTTTGTAATATAGGGATAAGATATACAAATTTATTAAATAATATGGTTAATGTAATAAATATAGATAAGATAGATTTAGGTGGTATACCGATAATGGTGCATTCAAATTTTTGTATTTTGAATAATTTAGATGATATAAAATTAACAGACATGGGTGAGTGTCCATTTGATCAAGGTGGTTATTTTATAATAAATGGGAAGGAGAAGGTAGTATTATCGCAAGAGAGTAAAGTAAATAATATATTATATATAACAGAATCTCCGGATGATAATATTATTTTACAAGGTAATATAAAATCATTATCAAATGAAGGTTATCAATCATCAAGAACAAATATGATTTTATATAAAAAAAATATAATTCAAATAAATGGTGTAAAAACAATTGAGAATACATTAAATGTAAGAATATTAGGATTTGATATCATTGTTCCTTTATTTATATTATTTAGAGCATTGGGAGTCGAGTCGGATAAAGAGATATTATCTTTTATAGTATATGATACAGATGATGATGATTTAAAGAATAAATTATATAATTTGTTATTGCCATCAATAAAAGATTCAGAACCAGTATTTACTCAAAAGAGTGCATTATTATTATTATCTTTGAATACAAAAGAAAAGGAGATAATAAATACTATAAATATATTAAATAATAATTTATTTCCGAATTATGGTAATAATAATAAAAGTAAATGTATTTATTTAGGTTATGGTGTAAGGAAGGTATTATTAACAAATTTGGGAATAATAGATAAAATAGATAGAGATTCTTATAGTTTTAAGAGAATTGATTTAGCTGGTTCTTTATTATTGGAGTTATATAGAGAGTTATGGGGTAAATTTAAGAGAGGTATTCAGATGTCATTGGATATAGAGTATAAGAATAATTTTTCTGGCGATGCGGATATAATAAATTTAATAAATGAAGATAATAAAAACAAAGTATTTAATAATGAATGGTTGAAGTCAATAATAAAATCCTTTGGTGCAAGATTTGGTACAGGAATATCTTCAAAGGAGGGTATTATTCAAGATTTAAATAGAAATGTAATGTTAGGAACATTATCTCATATTAGAAGATTATCAACTCCTCTTCCGTCAGGTTCAAAAGCGGTTGGTCCTAGAAAATTACATAATTCTCAATGGGGATATGTATGTCCAACGGAATCACCAGATGGAGGTAATACAGGTATAATAAATCATTTATCAATAATATCAAGAATAACAACAAATATAAATCATAAAACAAGAGATAATAAAGATGGAATAATGGAAATGTTAAATGATGCAAATTTTTATTTATTAAAAGATATAACAATAAATGAATTATATAATAAAACAAAGATATTTTTGAATGGTAAAATAGTTGGGATGCATATAGATGGTTTATTTTTATATAAATATTTAAAATTATTAAAGTTAAATAGTATAATAAATATAACTACATCAATATCTTTTAATTATAAATTAAATGAGATAAATATATTTACTGATTCAGGTAGAATTATAAGACCTATTTTAAGATTAAATAAATTAGATGGTATAGGTAATAAAATATTAGAAGGGGATTTTGAGATAAAAAAAGAATGGTCAAGAATGATACATGGTTATTTATATAAAATGGATGACAAAGTGAATTTTGATGATAATAGATATCATAAAGATATTTTAGATAAAATAAAGAGAGAAAATGAAAATTATATGTTATTTTTAGAGGAGAATAGTGCACCGATTGAATATATAGATCCAATGGAAACAGAGAATTGTTTAATAGCAAAAGATTATAAATCTATAAAAGAAGGAGATAATTATACTCATTGTGAAATACATTCATCATTAATATTAAGTGCAGTAGCATTAAATATACCATTTCCGGAGCATAGTCAGTATCCAAGAAATGTGTTTTCATGCCAACAAACAAAGCAAGCTGTTGGTATAAATACGACTGCATATAATACTCGTTTTGATGTTTTTAATCATATTTTGTATTATCCTCAAAAACCAATAGTAACAACAAAATATAAAAAATATACAAATGTAGATAAATTACCATATGGTATAAATGCAATTGTAGCAATAGCCAGTTATTCTGGATATAATCAAGAGGATGGTATAATAATAAATAAATCTTCAATTCAAAGAGGTTTATTTACTTCTTTATATTTAAGAAGTTATGAGGATAGTGAGGAGATAAATAATGGAGTTAGAATGTATTTTTCGAATCCATCAATTGAATCGAATGTAAATAAGAAGGATTTAAGTAATTATGATAAATTAGATGATAATGGATTTATAAAAGAGGGGAAATATGTAACAGATGAGGATATAATAATATCAAAATGTTTTAAAAAGAAAAATTCGAAAGGAATAGAGATGACGAATGTTTCTGGTATAAATATAAATAATAGAACTTCAGGAATAGTTGATAAAGTAGTTGTAACAAAAATGAAAGGAAATTTAAGACATTGTAAAGTTAGAATAAGAAAAGAGAAAATACCAGGAATTGGAGATAAATTTTCATCAAGATGTGGTCAGAAAGGTATGTGTGGTATGATTTTAGAAGATTATCAGATGCCTTTTACGGAAGATGGAATTGTTCCGGATATAATTATTAATCCGCATGCAATACCTAGTAGAATGACAATAAATCAATTATTAGAAGTGATTGTAGGTAAGAGTTGTTGTTTAGGTGGATTTTTGGGTGATGCAACATCATTTCAAAATAATGATATTAAAGAATTTACAGAATTATTAGAAAAATTTAATATTAATGGTAAACATTATGAAAAAAATGGGAATGAGATAATGTATTCAGGGATTACAGGAGAACAAATAAGAACTAGTATTTTTATTGGTCCAACATATTATCAAAGATTAAAAATCATGGTTGAAGATAAAATGTTTTCTAGATCAACTGGTCCACTTCAACATTTAGTGAGGCAACCTGCTTCTGGTAGAGCAAATAAAGGTGGATTAAGAATAGGTGAGATGGAAAGAGATTCAATATTATCTCATGGGATGAGTTCATTTTTAAATGAATCAATGATGAAGAGATCAGATGAATTTAATATTAATATTAATAAAAATAATGGTTATATTGAAAATAATATTACTGAAAATACTGTTAATGTAAATTTACCTTATTCTATGAAACTTCTTATTCAAGAATTACAATCCATGTGTATATCTTCAAAATTAGCTTGTGAAACAGATGATGTTAATAAATCTGTTTTTAATTATTTAAAAAAAAATGCAGATTCTGGATTTAATAATATAGATGATGAATTTATTGAAGATTTTGAAGAAGAAAATGAAGAGGATTAAAAAAAAATTTGATTTAAAAATATAATATTATTATATATATAAATAATGTTAGTTCCAATAAGATGTTTTACATGTAACAATATGATTGGTGATAAATGGATATTATATTGTAAAATTGTTAGTGAAAAAAAAAATATATCAAAAGAAAATGTTTCAGATGATATGGATATAGAATTTATTGATAATAATGCTAAAATTGTTAAAAAATCAAAAGAAGGAGAAGCTTTAGATGAACTAGGATTAAATAAATATTGTTGTAGAAGGATGATTCTTAGTAATGTTCATTTAATATCTTATATTTAATTATATTTAATATATATATACTATGTTTGAATTGGAGGGAAATAAAGATGTATTAAATCCAATATTTGAAAATAGACCACAAATTGCCGCCGAATTAGAAAATAGAAATTTGTCAGATATGGAGATAGAATATATAGAAGATTTAAAACAAAAAATATTGCATAAGAAAAAAACTGATAAAATATTTGGTAATATTACGATTGGTGAATTTATGAATAATACAATAAATTTTATGACAAATTTTATGGAAGAATATAGTTTAAAATATATGTTAATTACAGATGAGTATAAATTAAAAAAAGAAGATAAAGGAATGATAAATACTATTAGAATATTTATAGTATCATTTATTTATTATTTAAATGATAATGACAATATTATGTATTTTGGTGTAGTATTAATAATTATTTCATTTTTATTATATTTTTTAAATATAACAAGTAATTAATGAATAGAATTTTAATACTAATTTTAATATTTTTATTTTTTTATAAATATTTTGAATTAAATCATATTATTTTATTAGGAATTTTGTCTATTATATTATTTAATTATAATAAATTTAATAAATTAATAGATAATTCAATTAAAGATATAGAGATAAATTCTAATAATAATTTAAAAACTTCAAATATATCAAACATTTTAAAAGATATAAAAAAATATAAAAAGTATAAACAATATAAAAATGGAAAAAAATATTTTAAAAAATTTATGAAAAATATAAAATTATTAGAAGATAATAATATGATAAATTATAATCAAATATTTGATAATGCAATAGTTTATTTAAATGAATCAATTCAATATTTTAAATCAATAGGATTTTCAATAAAAGAAAAAAGTAGAGTTGATTTATTATATGAGAATAGTAAATATATGAAAGAATTTAATGATATAAATGAATTATCAGATAATTTATATAAGGAAGGTTATAATATTTTATATAATTTATCAATAATATTAAATAAAAAATGGGAGGAGAATCCAAATATATTTAATAAACAAATAATATTAGATTATCCATTAGAAAAAGGAGTAAGTTTATAATTATAATTTATAATATTCATATTTTATTATGAATGATAATGCAATAATTAAATCATCTAAACAAATAAAAATTTATATAAATGACAAACAGATACTTCATAATCAAAATTTATCTTTTTTGAATAATATAAAGAAAGAGTTTGATTTTTTTGAAGAAGATATATATTATGATTTAATAAGAACATGTGAAGAATTTAAATTTAAAAATATAATAAGATTTATTTATTTTAAATTAAAAAAAATGGAATTGAATTTAAATATAGATTCTAAATATATAATTCAAGATTGTAATATAATAGAATTCAATAAAATATTAGAAGAGTGTATAAACGGTAATTTAATAAATTCAATTGTTATTTTGAATTTGATTATCCGTTTTTTTATGATATGATTTTCTATATAATTTATATTTTTGATTTTCAAGTAAATTATTATTAATAGAGATACATTCATTGTTTAGAAATACAATGGGAAATTCAATATAAATATTTTTATTAATTTTTCTGTATTCATCAATATTCATTTCTCCTCCATATATATCTAATATAAATTTAGATGGTGGAATGTTAATTTGTTTATTTTTAGTTTTATTTACAATATTATAAAAATAGTTTAATAAAGATAAATATTCATATTTTTCTTTATTATTAAAATTATCACATGTGAAACGAGAAGCGCATTCAAATGAGCAAAAATCTCCATAATTATAAAATATATTATTATTAAATTTAAGTGGAATGTTAACAATTAAACCATTAAATTTATGAGAACAATTCCAACATAATTTACTAACATTATTTCCAGAAAATTCTTTATAATTATCATTATTATCATAATATTTAATATCTTCTTTTTTTTTTTCAATTGGTATTGAAATAATCATATTATCTATATTACTTGAAAATATAGGATTATCATTCTTAATAATATTTTGTTTTGGTTTTCGCCCTCTTTTTTTTGGTTTTTTTTCTGTAATATTTTCAATAATATTTTCGGACATTGTTTATTTTTAAATAGATTTTTGTGTTTAAATATTAAGTTTAATATATATAAACTATTATACAATAATGGGGTTTTTTAAAATAGATATGAATTTAACAATTGTTTTAATATTAATTTTAATTATACCATTAATATTTTATTATTTTGAAATAAAAAAATTAAAAAATAATATTTATGATTTAAATAATAAATTAAATAATTTAAATCAAAATTCTGATTCCATAAAACCGAATATGTTAAATGTAAATCAAAATAATAATATTTTAAGACCGAATACTAATATTCAATCAAGTTCAAATAAATTAAATGAATCTTATATGAGTCAAAATAATCTTGATAAAAAATCTAAATTAGAAGATAATCCTGATAATAAAAATAAACACGACGATATCGAAAGTGAAAATTTAGATAATCAGTCAGATAGTTCCAATGAGGATAGTTATAGCGATGATAGTGATAATGAAAATAGTGATAATGATGTGAATGATGATAGCGATAATGATGATAGTGATAATGAAAATAATGATGATAGTGATAATGATGATAGTGATAATGATAATGATAATGATGATAGTGATAGTGATAATGATGATAGTGATAATGATGATAGTGATAATGATAGTGATAATAGTGATAGTGAAAGTTCAGAAGGTGAAACAAGAAAAATTTATGGAAATAGAGAAGTTAGAGATTTATCATCATTAAATATTTCTTTAGATAATTATATAACAGTTGATGATGATGAGGAGAATGAAATTAAATCTAATTTAAATCAACAATATTTTTTAAATAATGATGAAGTTGTAAATGATGATGGAGTTGTAAATGATGGAGTTGTAAATGATGAAGTTGTAAATGATGGAGTTGTAAATGATGGAGTTGTAAATGATGGAGTTGTAAATGATGGAGTTGTTAATGGAGTTGTAAATGATGGAGTTGTAAATGATGGAGTTGTAAATGATGAAGTTGTAAATAATGATGGAGTTGTAAATAATGAACTTGATGATAAAATGTCAGTTAAAGAATTAAGAGATAAGTGTATTGAATTAAATTTACCTTATTCTGGAAATAAAACAAAATTATTAGAAAGATTAAATAATTTTAATAAAAATTAAAAAAAAAATATATTATTATAATAAATGAGTGAATCTAAGAATTATTATACAAATTATTTTGGTAGAATGGCTGATGGTAGATTTATGACAAATTATTCTCCAAATTGTAGAATGAATGATATGATAATGAGATCATCAGGAAATAATTTAACTAGTTGGCAATATAAAGAATTTTTAATAAAAAATACAGATAATTTATTATCAGCGACTGATAAAGTAAATGCAATGATATATGGTTGTAATGATTGTTCGCCGGTTTTAGAATCAACATTAAGTAAATATGTTCAAAATTGTAATAAGAATAATTGTTTAATTGAAGTAAATAATGAAAATGGGTTGGGATTGGAATAATTTAATTTTTCCATCTACATCCACAATTTAGACAAGTAATATATGTAGTCATAGGTTCATCAGCAGAACGAGTTTGAACTTCATAATATGAAGTAGCTCTGCTTCCACACCGATTACATTTATATTGGTCGGTCATAGATTGTTGTTTAAGTTCATATTTAATTTTATCTCTTTTTGATTTATTATCTAATAAAATTTTCCAATTATCTGGGAAAATTTCATAAGTGCTTAAATTTGCAATATTTTCAGGATTAATTTTATTATTTTCTAAATTATGAATTAATTGATAGTTATTTATATAAGAATTACTTTTCATATTTGAATAAATAGATATACATTTTGATAAATATAAATTTTTAAAGATAATATTATCCCATGTTCTTTTAATATTTTTTTTTATACTTAAATCTATAATATAATTATATATTCCTTGTTCAATTTTTCTAGAATATTTTGAATCCATTATAGAATTAAATTTTAGAATTATTTTTTCTCTATTTTTATCATCAAAACTATTAAAAGTAGAAATATTCATTATTTTATAGTTTTAAATATAAATAATATTCAAATTTTAAATAATTAATAAATTGAAGTATCTTTTTCTAAAATAGAATAATTAGTTAAAACATAATTATCATCTTCTTCTTCAGATGATACACTAATTATATCTATATTTTGAGATATAATAGATTCATTATCACTTATTTCTTCATTTGTGATATTATAAAATAATCCATAATCTGAAATATTAAAATTACAAATTTCATTATTTTCATAACAAACTAAAAAAATATCACCATATAAAATAATATCTTCAGAATTTTCATCTAAAAATGTTGATATTCCATATTGTAATAAATCATGACTATTTTCAAAACCACATTCTCCATCAATCCAACCATAACATTTAATAATTTTATCTTCAAAATTCCATTTGTATAATTCTTTTATATTACCAGATCCACTATTACTAATATGTTTTTTAAAAAATGTAAAAATATTTTTAATTTTTTTAATTTTAATTTCATTCATAGTTCCATCAATATTTATTTTAATAATATTCATATTAATTAATAGAATAATTAAATCTTTAAATAAAATATAATATAATATATAGATATGGATTTTTTAAAGAAACCACTTAGCGATAGATTAACAGAATCAAAAAAAATAATAGATAAATATCCTAGTAGAGTTCCAATAATTGTTACAAAAAATAATAAATGTAAACTGAAAGATATAGATAAAAATAAATATTTAGTTCCGAATGACATGACAATTGGTCAATTTATTTATACAATAAGGAAAAGGTTGCAATTAGAACCACATTTAGCATTATTTTTTTTTATAAATAATAAAGTGGTTGCCACATCATCAATAATTTTAGAAGTATATAATAATGAGAAAAATGAAGATGGATTTTTATATATAACATATCAAGATGAGAATACTTTTGGTTAAATACATAAAGTTATAAATATAATATAATTATAATGTTTAAAGTATATTATGGAGAAAGTGTGAATGAAAAATTTTTTAATTTAAGAATAGATATTAAGAATAAACAATATTATATTGATAAATATAATTTAAAAAATAAAGGAAAATCGAAAGATTATTTTTATAATAATATTAAAATTAATTGCTTAAATAATCAATTTGAGTTTAGGAAATATATTTCAAAGAATGTAATTATAAAAGATAAGTATTTAATAGAAGAATTTGATGAGAAATGTTTTAATAATTTTAATTTTTTTAATGTTGATTATGAGGAGGAATATAATTTATATTGTAATATTAAAGGCGAAGAGAAAATTTTATTAAAAGATTTTAATGAATATATTACATTAGAAATGATAACAGATAATTTGAATGAATTATTAATGAAATAATTTATATATAATATATATAAATGAATAAATATGTTTTATATTTTTTAATTGGTGGATTTTTATTAATAATTATTAATAAAAATAGAAAAAAGACGAATCTTGGAAAAGATTCTAATTCTAATTCTAATTCTAATTCAAATGTTAGTTCTAAAGAATTATTAGATTTTTATATACCAAAAACAACATCAAAATCTATAAAGTTATCAAAAAATAGTAATAAATCAATATTAAGTAATAATAAAACAAAAGATAAAAATAAGAAATTAATATATCCGCGACATGTTAAATTTAATAATGAACCAATAATATATGAACCGAAATATGATGATGTATTTATATCATCAAATCAAGGTAATACAGAGTTATATCCAGTAGATTCTTCATTAAATATTTCAAAATCTTGGACAGAAAAGAATGTATCTGAACATCCTAAATATTATCGTGCAGAAATAGAGGATGAAGTAACTAATGTGGGAGCTTTTTTTGATAAAAATAATCAATTTTTTGATTCAACATCAAATAGAGCAAAGAATAATTTACCAGATAGATGTTTTTTGAATGAGAATAACGATGTAGAATGTGAATTTAATAATAGATTATATAATGTTCCGCCTAAAATTATTAATAATATAAATAAAAATATAATTTATAATGATGTTGGAGTGAATATGTCACAAAATAAATTATACAAAAATAAATCAACAAATCAAATAGAAACTATAAATGGTAATAATTATAATGTATGGAATTATGATAATGAGGATGAATTTTTTGATAATGTAACTGGGAATAGTGGTAATAATGATTATTCAAATATAATAAATATAAATACAAATAATATAGCGATTTAAAAATTTTTTTTTATTGGTATATTATATTTTCTGCACCATAAAATAGAATCATTAAAATTATAAGAATTATATTTTATATTTAATTTAATATTATTTAATATATTATTAATATAAATTATTTGATTATTTGTATGTTTAATATTAATTTTATTAATAGTATTTATAAATTCAACAGGAATATTAATATTTAATTCAAAAGGATTTTCATAAAATTGTTCCATTATATTTATAAATTCTGAACTTTTATCTAAAAAATTTTCACATATTATATACTTTTCTGAATTTGATAAACGACTCATATCCGGTTTAAATATATTTATTGTTTCATAATTACAATATAAGATATATAATAACATACAAGTATTTTGATTAAAAATATCAAAAAATTTAATAATTAAATTTCCATTAATAGATTGAATGTTTAGTGCAATAAATATTTCACAAAATAATAATTTAAAACTGTTATTTTCTTGTGAATTGTAATCTTTTGTAAAATCAAATCCACCATCACATGTAACTATATTACATTTTTCAGAATTATTTATAAAAAATTTAGCATTATCAATATTATAAATATTTCCAGTTTTATCGTTTCCATATAAAAAAATATTTTTTTTTTGATTAAATAATTTTTTATTCCAAAATGGAATCTGATTGTTATTTTTATCAACTAATGTAATACCATATATATTTTTAATTTTTTTATTATAATAATCATGTAAGCATTGAATAAATCCTCCCGGTCCATCACATATACAAGAACAAATAATATTATTATAATCTATATTAAAATCTTTTAATATTTGAATTAATTTAAAATAAGATCTACTAATAGGATAAATTTGAGAAACTGTTAAATTTTTATTTGAACAATAAACAAATTCATACTTATTAATATATTTTTTATGATAATCCCATATTTTTAAATTTATTTCATCTATTTTATTTTTTGTTTTATACAATTTGTTTTTTAATTCAGTATTTATTTCAATTATATTATCAGATAATAATAATTTTCTTTCATAATTATTTTCTATTTTATAATTCATATTAAATTATCTTATTATCTTTTTAAATTATTTTTTTTGAAATATGAAATACTTATTTAAACCACTCAGCAATTTTAAATTTGGATTATTCATTATATCCGCTGCAGAAAATTTACTTGTTTTTGTTTTTTCAAATAATTTAAAATCATCATCAGTTTGTTTTATTTCTGGTAATTTATCAATAATTATTTTAAAATCCCCCAAACCATCTGATTTTAAATAATCTTTTCTAAAAATAGAAATATTTTTCATATTAACATCAGGAGTTACTAATTCCATATCATTTTTTTTCATGTAATTTATAAAGAAATCAAAATTAACTAAATATTCTGGATATGTTTGACCAATAGAATCCATATATACATTTATTTCTTGTCCAAACATATCATCAATATTATCAACTTCTTCATCATATGTAAATCCTTTTGTTAAATTAGATTTACTAATTTTATAAATTAAATTTTCGTGTTCATCTTTATATTCCAAATCATTTTTTAATAAAATATCATAAATATATAATCCATCAAAACAAGTGCCTATAAAATAACCACCTTTTTTTATATTATCAAAAATATTTTGAGTAAAACCCATAAATGTTTCTTTTGTTTTAAAATAATAATGTAAAGAAAATTGTGAACTAATTATATCAAACTTCTTATTTCCTAAATCATAATATTTTTTTGTAATTGCTCTATAATCTTTAGTAATAGGCTTATTTAAATTATATAAAATATTCAACATTGACTCCGAATGTTTCATTAACTCAGATGATTCCATTCCTTCTATATTTAAACATTCCGAAGTCATTATTGACTTACTAGTATCACCAACCACAAATACAGATGGTGTTTTATAATTTTTTGTAAAAAATCTCTTTGATGCTTCTTTAATATTATCTTCAGAAATGTCTAAACCTAAATAAAATTCTATATTATTATTTATAAAATATTTATCATTATCTCCACCACGACCACACGATAAATCCATTATACTTATCTTTTTATCATTAAATGATGATATGACACCTTTAATTAATTTAAATTTAATATAATTATTTAATTTTCTTAGTATATGAGATGTTGATGTATCATTTCCTAAATAATATTTACCTTCCACATCCATCTTAACAGGTTTAACTTTATTCCTTATCAAATCTGATGTAACTTCATTCATTATTGTATACCAAACATTATTTGTTGTTGTTATATGATTAGGCTCAGTTTTATCTATTCTAACTCTTAAAGGTTCCCATATCATTCCATTTAAACCATCTTTATTATATCTCATTTCAACTATATCTTTATCTTTAATAATATCACCATTTTTACATTTCATATTACCATTTACTAATGGAATATTTGTTTCATGTAATATTTTATCTATATTTGGAGGATTAAACAATGCTCTTGTTAAATTACTTTTTTTATAATTTAATAATATTTTTTTTGAAAAATTTATTGTTTCATCACTATCTTCCGAATATTTAACTAATAATTTTAATTTTTTATAGTTTTCTAACTTTTCAGAACCATCTTCGTTTTTCATTAAAAATGGATATATCTTATCAACTATATTTGCTTTTATAGTATCTTTTTCAATATTAACTTGAAAATCTATAGTATTCTCTTCAGGTGGTTTCCATTTAAAATTTTTAGTCCATGTTCCATTAATATTATCAACTGAAACACCAGGTATAACACCCTTTACAGATAAATCAGTTGGTAAGAATATTAATCCATCAATATGATATCTAAATAAATTTTTATCTTTTTTATTTAATATTAAATTACATGATCTAAAAATTTTTGATACCTCTGTCATATATTTTTTATCTTTATCATCCATTCTTGTCATTGAACCATATAAATACTCCTTAACTTCTATCATTATAACTTTATCATTAAAAACTAAACCATCCTTCATTAATTCTTTAAAATTATCTATTATAACACTCCTACAATCACCTTCAACCTTCCAAGGTTTATTATAAACAATTTCATTATTTGACCAATAAATATCAAATATTAAATATAAATTTATCTCATCACCATCTTTGTTTTTTTTTATATATTCACCATCAAATAACCATTCCCCGTCCAATTTAGTAAATGTAATACCAGTATCTATTACATCTAAATATTTACCCTTTAATAAATAACCATGACCATCTGTAATAAATAACAAACACCTTTCGCCATCAGCTTTTTCAGTTACAGCATAATTAAAGAAAATTGTATCAGTATGATTTAATGAAACATTTTCTAGATTTAATGTTTTTAATTGAGGACCAACTATTACATTTGAATCAGTTAAATCCCTATATTTTTGTTTTATATCTTTCACCTTTGATAATGATAATATATTTGAACCAAGTATCTCTTTTAATAAATATAATAAATCTAATTCTAATTCTAATAATATATTATTTGTTAATTCCTTCAAAATTTGAACATTGTTCTTTACTATTGGTTTAACATAAGGTTTCGCCCACTCTGGTAACTTACCACCACCTCGTTGAGATTCTAATTCTTTCTTTTCTTCTTTTAATTCATCTAATAATGTTTTAATATCTTCTGCTTTTTCTATATTACCTTGTTTTATATTTTCTTCATATTCTTTTGTAAATATTTCAATATTTTCTTCGATATCTTTAATTTGTTTATCTAATTCAGAATTACTTTCTCTTTCTTCAGATTCCTTATAATCAATTAAATTAAATCCATCATATTCTATTTCAGATATTGGAACAATTATTGAATCGTCTTTTGTAACTAATTTTTCGAATTCTAATATATCTTTAATATTTATTTGTAAATAAATACCTTCACCATATTTACTTAATTCTGTTAAATCATCTTTTGGATTGTAATTTTCTATTACATTTAAAACTATTCCAGAATAAATATCACCCTTTTTTATATCAAATCCCACTGATTTATAAATATCAATCATAAATTTATTTTTAATAAATACTTTTTTACCTAACAATTTATCTTTAATAAATGTATCAAAATTACTCTTCGCAGGAGCCTTCCATGGTGATTCAAACATACTTTTCTCCTCAGTTTTTACTTTTTCAAATGGAGTTGAACTCTCAAAATCAAAAAATCCATCCACTTCACTACCAACTACTGATTTTGAAAATGATAAATCACTAAAATCCCCCATTATTAAATCATTATATAACTTATCTATGTATAATCTACCATTATCATCCTTATTACTTGAACCAATATACTCTATTTCTAACTCAAAATTCTCTTTTTCATTCAAAATTTTAGATTCTTTAAAATTTTTGTGTAATTTATATAAACCTCTATCCTTTTTTGATGACTTAACAGCTGTTAAATCTATTCTAAATAAATTATTTGATGTAACAAAACTAAATCTCTTTTTATATCTATAATGCTTCAACTTATTCTCAAAATTATCAAGATATTTTATAACATCATCACTTGAATGTAATAATTTTCTTTCATTTTTTATATTAACTCTTAAATTATATTCATCTATTCTTATCGGGAAATATTTCTTTTTTTTACTATGATCATAATAATCCTTCTTTAAAACATACTCAACATTATCACTTAATATATCATCACTACAATATTTTTTAATAGCCTCTAAACCATTAATTGTTGCTCTAACATTTGATAAACCTTTTCCAAATAAATGACGAATATCCAATGATGTAGTTGAACCAACTTCTTTAAAATTTTCTCGGCATTTCATTAATAATTTAATAAAATTTCTACTATTTATAGGATTTCTGTCTTCACTGGAACCAAATATAACCTCAAATTCAACTTTATCATTCGTTAATGATTTAAATAAATAATCATCAACGTCTTCAGATAATAATTTAATTTGGCTCATTATTAATATATATATATTCAATATTTAAATATTAAATCAAATTTTATTTAATTTGAAAAAGTATTTCTAATTAAATAAAAAAATGAACAATCAAAATAAAAGAACAATTTATATAAAAAATATAGGATTAATAATAATACCTTTAAGAAATAAAATTCAAGATATTATAGATATTGTAGATTATTTAAAAGATGAAAAAGATATTTTACTTGAAATTTTAGAACCTTTAATAATTAAGGACCCCAAATACCTAAAAACTTACGATTTGAATAATTAATATCTCTCATCTTTTTAACCCATTCTGATGAATCTGTCTTATTAGGGGGAGCATCTATATATTCCCAATTAAATACACCACTCATATCTTTATATTTTTTTAATACTTTTTTTACCTCATCTAATGCAACATTAAAATTATCAACAAAATCACCTGATATCATACCAAAAACAACCTTATTAGATGGATAATTATTTTTTATAATTTTATCATATGTATTAAAATTATAACAACCATAACATTGAACATTAAACCATTCAATACTTTCACCTTCACTTGAATTATATAAATCTTTATATGAAAAACCACCAAATGAACTAGAATTATCTGTTATTAATGAACTAGCTACCGGTGCCATTGTTATTATAAAATCATCACCAAAATCTTTTTTTAATCTTTTTATCAATTTTTTAACATCTTCTATAGAAACCCCTTCTTCAATATCTAAATCAATTCCTGTTATAAAATTTTTACTTTTCAAAAAATCTTTCAATAATAAATAATATTCCTCAAAATCTGAAAATAAATTTTTATATGCACCACCAGCACCTCCTAACATTACCATTACTGTAACTCCATTGTAATACAATTCTTGTATATCCTCCCACACCTTATCAAACTTCTGAGATGTTGGTTCAAAATTATTCAAATGAATATATTTCTCATTTTTAAAACTACCAAGATGCAATGATGAAACAATTATGACATCTAAATCTTCTGAATGAGTTAACATTTTGTCTAATCCACAAAATGATTGATAATAATAAATTGTCTTCATATTAATAAATCCTCAAATCTTATTTTTAAATATTAAAATATTTTAATAACTGTTTATATAACTTAATAAAAATAATAAATAAGTTACTATATTTACTAATTTATTAACATAAATATCCATTAATTCAAAACCATTATCTTTCATTTTTTTATTTATAAATCCAATCTTCTTTTCATAATTATTTATCCTAAATCTATCTTCCAATCTTGTCATCCAACAATTATCATCATCCATTAACCAATTAAACATCATACTCGGTAATAAAAAGACTAGTATCTTACTATGATAAGATGAAATCCATCCGACACAAGAATAAAAACATAATAATAAATGCAAATTATTTATTCTATCTGCTATAAAATTACTCATATTATCAGACAATTCTAACATTTAAATATTAATATTATTTTCTATTTAAATACTATTTTAAAAATTTTTAATTAAATTTTATAAATATTAACATTTGCAATTTTCGATATATTTTTTACAATCTCATCATTTCTATAATCATCTATATAACGAATGTCTTTTATTCCAGATGCACATAATATTTTCATACAATTAATACACGGAAAATGAGTTATATATGCTGTTGAACCTAAACAACTTACACCTCTCTTAGCACAATCTGCAACAGCATTTTGCTCAGCATGAACTGTAGCTTGTTCATGATTATCTCTAACAATTGATTCATGAGGTGCACCAGATAAAAAACCATTATATCCTTGAGATATAATTCTATTATCTTTAACTAAAAGACATCCAACTTTTAATCTTTCACAAGGAGATCTAAAACTTGTAATTTTAACAATTTGTTTAAAATATTCATCCCAACTTGGTCTTGTTGTCATTTAATTATAGTTTAGTAGTATCTTTTAAATATTAATATCTAGATGAAAAGATATTTTGTAAACATGTAATACCTATAAATGCTTTTACAAGATTATTTTTTGAATAATATATTCGAACATATAAATTAGTGATAGTTAATAATAAAAATATTATTAAAACATACATAAAAATTTTTTTTGTTGATTTGTATTCACGAATATCTTTTATATTATTTTTATTATATTCAATAGTAATTTTATCATTAACACTATGATTTATATCTTCTGTATGTATTTTTCCAGAATACACTTTATTATCTATTTCATATTTTACAACTAAATAACAATCACTATATTCTTCAGTATGTTGAGAGGAAAAATATCTATGATTATCTATAACTGTTCTTTGTTTTGTTTCACAACTATTATTTTGAATTGATGTAACTGTTGAATCAATTTTATTATATGTCATAGAATCTTTAATAAAAAATATATTACCAATTATTAATATTATTAAAAAAAATACACTTGAAACAATTGACCAATAATTACATAATTTTAATGCAGTATTTGTAAAATTTTTCATATTTATATTTATATTTATAAAATATAAAAATATAACTATATATAAAATGAAAATGAATAATGATTTAAAAGAAACTATAAAAATTGCAGCTTTATTTTTATTTCAAAGTTATAAAGTTATTATGGGAAGTATGTTAATATTATTTGTTCCACAAAATTGTAATGATGAAGTTTGTTCCATAACAGATAATCTAAAGAAAGATGATACTTTTCATAATATAACTTTAGGAACAAATATTTTATGTGTTTTATTATTCATAATATGTTATGGAATTGAACTAAAAAGAGAAAATTGGTGTGTTAAATATTTAGATATTGATCATAATGTTGCTGATAATAATCTTGAACTTGTAATAAAAGATAAACCACAATTTTCATTACCATTACAAAAATATAATAAATTATATTTATCAATAATTTCTATTACATCAAGCATATATTTAATAAATTTAATATTATCAAGCATAATTATTTATAATAATTATATTGGAATTCAAGCAGTAACAAGTTATTCTAGTTATGTAGTATTAATTTTATTAAAGATATATAATTCATTGTTTGTTTCATACTCATCTTTAAAAAATAAAAAAGCATTAAGCGGTTATTTAACTGAATTTAGTTCTTTTAATGTAATCGATAAAGATCATCAAGAGGAATCCATCATAAATAAAGATGAAAATAATGATACAAACAAAGAAAAATTAGAAACTATTAAAGAAGAAGATATTAAACTTGAATTAAAACCATAAATTAATAATATATATATATATATATATATATGATAAAAAAAACAAAATCAAAGAAAATGAAAACAGATAAACAGAAATGGAGAGAGGATAATAAAAAATATGTAAAAAAACAAGAAAAATGTAAGGAAAAATGTAGAACAAAAAAAAAAAACAAGCAACTTAGTTTAAATGAATATAAAAAAGAAATGAAAAAACACTATAATAAACCTTTACTAAAAAAAATTGGATTAAAATATGATGAGAATGATGTTGAAAATGATTATAAAACATTATATATACCTTGGTGTGTTAGTAATTGTATGAAATAATTTATTAAAATTCTTGATAGATTGTCTTAGCAAATACATCTGGTTCGTCTTCAACTCGATTAACACCCTTAATTAGACCAAACAATACATATCCAGCGAATAGATCGTATACTGGATTAAAGCAATGAATCAATCTAGAGGAATTAGACTTAAACTTATTCCATGCCGGAATAAGAACTTCTGGGATTGAATCAACATCAAAATCAGATACAAACACAGAACCATTTTGAAAGATATTCGTTATTGCGTCAGGATTATTTGGATTTGAAATACACTGTAGATAAATATTAATATCAGTAAGATACTTAATAGTGCCTTCACGATCCTTAAGTTCAACACCATTCTTTACAAGTTCATCACAATAATTGATAGCAGCAACTTCACAACTATTAACATCAAGGCAATTTCCAGTTTCATTCAAAGTATTTTCCAAGCTACGAAGTGTTTCAATATTAACTCCAAGAAGTTCAAATCCTGTCTTCATAACTGAAGAGAAATTTGCTCCGCGTCCAACTTCTGGATTGATGAGACCTTCAGCAAACTTATTAGCACCATGACTAGGTGACATTCTAGCAAAGATGAGGAGAAATGCTGTAAATACAATATTATCCATAAACTCCTTATCCTGAAACTTGCTAAGAAGTGCTGGAGTAAAACGCATCTTTACCATATGTGCCGAAGGAATTGATACTAACTTTTCCTCTAGATCGAACTTTCTCAAAATATCATCAGATCCTACTCTATTAAATGATGGGCGCGCGCCTTCTGGTGTAATATAATCACCAGCAAATACATACTTTTCCTTAACCACCATATTTCTTCCATCAAAACCATCAAGAGGTGAAATCTGAAGAGCATAATCACATTCTTGATTCTTACTCTTGTAATCCTCTAGAGTAGAATATGATAGAGTTGCATTCACTGAATTCTCAAGAACATTCGCCTCAAATGTGCGAATCCAATGAGCAAGTGCATCACTGGCTGAAATTCCTTCAGAACCAGTAAAGACTACCAAAATTTCCTTCTTTATATCTGGAGAGGTGCTTGCAACAAACTTCAAACACAACTCGTCATCGCAATCCTTGACACCCACATCAGTAAAGATATGAATAGAAATTTGCGACATTCTTTGAACTTTGAGTTCTTTTTTG
>MDSZ01031420.1_pt1 | contig 24303 bp, 23 predicted proteins | sample 811201 | NCBI WGS metagenome assembly MDSZ01 (sample SAMN05326647, study PRJNA326480) | marine metagenome | isolation source: seawater | place: Indian Ocean: North | collected 2010
AATTAAATGAATAAACATTAATTTCTTTACTGCCATCACGAAATAAATTGAAATTACTTTTATAATTTAATTTTTCATTAATATCTCTAAATTTTTGATATTTAGGCTTATATCTGATGTCTGATAATGTTGTGTAGTTAATAAAGAAAATGATTAAAACCAAAAAATTAATTATAATTAAATAATTTTCTAAATTTACACTTATGTAAATTTTATGGCTCAATGCGAGAAATATCAAAATCAGTCCAAGTCTGTCAATCACAGTATCTAACCACATTCCAAAACTACTAGTTGTTGTGATTCTTGCTAAAGATCCGTCTGCCATATCCAATGCTGAAAAGAACAATAAACATAAAAATACAATAATTTTCGATAGTGTTGTGTCAAATAAAATTAATACAGCCGCTAATAGGACAAATACAATTCTAGACGCTGTTAAATAATTAGCCTTAATGTTGAATTTTTTGAAAATTGGAGCCATGTAATCTCCAAGATGCCTATAAAAAGCTTTAATATATTGCGTATGAATTTTTTTATTATCTTTTTTTAAATTGTCTGAGTTCATTTACAGTATTAATTTCATATAAGTTTTTAAAGTCAAAACTTTTGTTATGTAACGGAATTTTATTTATAGTCTCAGATATGAAACTAAAACAATTTTTATTTCTATTTCTATTCTTAACTTGAAGGCTAATTAGATCAAAAAGTTTTTTTGACATTTTCGCCGAAAATTTTGCTAAACCAAATATTTTTTCTTGATCTTTATAGAAAAAAAAATTTTCATATTTTGTAATTAAGTTATTTTTAACTCTAACTAAATGCATGTTATTAGCCAATTTGCCAGTTTTTCTCGTACAAATTAAGTTTGAATGTTTTGATCTAAGCATGCTTTTTATTGTTTTATTCGAAAACAAAACATCACAATTTATGTGAAAATATCTCTTATTGTAAATATATCTCTTCGCCAAATAATAAGAATAAGAACTCTCAGTTTTATAAAAAATTTTATTTTCAATAAATACTATATTTAAATGTGCAAATTTTTTTTTTATATAATTCTTTATTAAATATCCTTTAAAACCAATAACAATATATATTTCATTTATGTTGTTTTTAATTAAAATCTTAAGCTGGTGTTCTAAAATTGGAATACCATTAATTTTCACCAAAGCTTTTGGTTTATTTTTTGTGAGATGTTTTAATCTTGTACCAGATCCTGCAGCTAAAATTAATGCTTTAATCATTGTGTAAACTATATTAAATAAAAATTATGTTTTTCTCTTTTTTGTTCCGTATCAATAATCATTTTAACTTGACGATAAAATGTTTTTCTAGTTACAGAAGTTAATTTTAATTTATAGGACAAATTATAAAAGGACTTAAATTTGTTCATTAGTTTTGGTTTTTCTTTAACAATATCTCCAAAAAAATGAGCTGCTAAAAAATTTGGGCCGAAAATTTTGAAATTTTTTTGTATCAACTCTTTTTCTTTTTTATTCATAAAATACTTTTTTCGTAAGCTGATATATTTTTTAGTATAGGGGGGGTAAATATCGACATAAAAAATGCCGTTTTTATTAGAGACAAAATTTTTTATATGGGGATCAAATAAAATTTTTTTATTTTTTATAATTTTCAAAATCGGCAATATTCTATTGATTTTATTAAAGAAGTTTTTATCATTTAAATAATTTAATAAATTTTTGCCCTTGTAATCCATCATGCAATAAAATTTATTTTTTTGTATTTTTAAATTTAATACCTTAGCGACAGGTACTCCATTTGAAGATAACGACGAATGATATCTTTTAATTTCATTAAATATCATTTTTCTATTTTTTAGATTTTTTAATTCTTTTATATTTATTTCAAAAAACTTTATTATTTTAGTTTTACCGACAATTTTAAATAAGGTGTTATTAACAGAATATTTACTAAGCTTCATAATTTTTGGATAAGATTGTTTTGATTGATTGAATTATTTGATAACTATATCCGTATTCGTTGTCATACCAGATTGGAAATGTAACCATTCTTTTGGTTTTTTTTAAAAATCTTAAATCGAGCATACAAGCACTCTTAGATTTCTTAAAATCTGAACTTACTAAATTTTCTGAATTTATTCTTACACTTTCATTGTTTATAAAATTTTCTAAAAATTTTTTTTTCAAAAATTTATTTTTTAAAGTTAGACTTATTATAGCTGAAGATACAACTGGGAGAGGAGTTCTAAATGAAAAGCATGAAATATTATTCACTTTATTTTTAAAAACTTTTTTTAATGAAAATAATAATGATGATTCTTTGGGTATTAAATTTACCGAACTTGATCTACCTAATGCATAATCCTTCCAATATGTCTCGGGCATAGAAGAGGATGCGGTATAATTATCTGACAAATTTTGATAATTTAGCCATGGATGTAAGGTTGTAATATGACCTGAAATTATTGAATTTTTTTTTAAAAAATAATCAATAATTGGTGCTGTAGCTACTACATCACAGATATTCATTGAAATATTTGAATTTTTTTTAATTTTAATATTTTTATCATTTATATTGGGGATAACGTATTGATCAATATATTGATTAAAAACATTAGTAAAAAAAAATGGTATTTTAATTTTTCGAGCTATTTTTGCATTAAGCAATATACCTGATGAGTCAATTACTATATCACAATAATTAGACCAATTTATATCACTTATTTTTTTTTTGGAAAAAAGTTTAATTTTTTGATTTTTGAACAAAATGTTCTTCCTTTTATAACTAAATTTTTTTTCTAGCTCGTAAGAGCTGTCATGATTTAATAAATAAATAATATTTTTAATATCGGGGTTAATTTCGTTAATTAAAGATAAATTTAATCTTTTATCATTACATATCTGCCTTATTAAATGCCTACCAATTCTACCAGCTCCATTAATACCAACTTTGATAGAATTATTTAAATTTTTCATATTTAATAAGTTTTAAAAAATTAATATAACATATAGTAAATTTAAATTCATTTAATCTTTTTAAGTTTTAAATCTTTTAATTCATAAATTTTATCACATACTTTCAAGGATGACTTTTTATGACTTACAATAATTATTATTTTATTTTTTTTAAATTTTTTTAACTCTTTTAAAATTTCAGTTTCATTTTCATTGTCTAAAGAACTTGTTATCTCATCTAAAATGATAATATCTTTATGTCTAAATAATCCTCTGGCAATAGATAATCTTTGTTTTTCACCTCCAGATAAATTTCTAGAATTAAAATGAATTTTTTTGTTTAACTTATTTTTAAACTTTTTGTAAAATCTTAAATTTATTTTCTTTATTAGATTTTTTATGTCTTCTTTATCTAATAACCTTATATCTGGTTCAAATGCGATGTTTTGATAAGCTGATCCGCTAAAAAGATTATTATCTTGGGAAACATAACTAATTTTATTTTTCCATTTTGCACCCAAATCTTTTATATTTCTGTTGTTAAGAAGAATTTTTCCGCTATTTGGCTTTATGAGTCCTAAAATAATTTCAACTAAAGTAGTTTTTCCTGAACCTGATTGGCCTTTAATTCCAATTATATTATTATCGTCGAATTTTATACTTAGGTTGTTGATAACTTTATCATTTTTATAGCCAAAAGAAATTTTTTTTAGAATTAAAGAATTCTTTTTTTTTTCAATAGTATTCCTTAGTTCTTTTTGACTTTTATCTATTAAATAATTTCCTTCACCAAGTTTAGCTAGATTATTATGAAATTTAGCTAGGTTGCTAGTAAAGTCTATAGATTTTTTTGAAAATAATATAAGTTGTATAGAATTTAAAATTTTTATTCCTGATGGTAAGGTTCTTAAAAGAGCCAAAAAGAAAAAGCTTATTGTTGGGAAAAAATTTTCTAATTTTACCCCTTTAAAATTAACAAAAACAATTGTAAAAATTATGAAAGCAACAAGACTCAATTCAATAAAATTTCTGATAAATAATGAAAAAAACAACCTATTTCTCTGTGCTATTTGTGTCCTCGCGTTATCAAAACTGTATTTTCTTATAAAGTCCTTTGTTTTGCCAAATATTTTGATTTCTTTTATAAGATTAAAAATTTCATTCAACGATGTCATGCGATTTATATCATGGTGGGTATACCTCTCTCCCCATCTTTTCACAAAAGGGTTGAAAAAAAATTTAGTAAATAAAAAAAGTACAATTAAAACTGTTATTAAAAGAATAGATATTAAAAAATTTTGATATAATAAGACAGATAAAATTAAAAATATTATTAATCCTTCAGTAAATATTTTTACCAAAGCATCTACAGCACTTGCAAATTTTTCAGTTTCCTTAGAAACAAGAACAGAAAATTCGTTAGAATTATGATTTTTAAAATTTATGTAAGGACCATACAAAAAATATTTTAATGCCAATTTCGAATAAAATTTTTGAATACTTGCTTTAAAATCAGCGATTTTAAACCCTAATAAAGTACTTAAAATGAATCTTAGAAAATAAATACTGAGTAAAAATAAGATAAAAGTAATAAAAAAATTAATGAAAATTAAATTTTGATCTACCAAAAAATATTCGAATTTTGTTAGAATGATATTTTCTTTGTTAAAAACAATTAACATAAGCGGAAACAACAAACTAATTGAAATTACTTCAGTAATTATTAAAATTAATGAATAAAAAAGAATCAAAAATATATTTTGTTTTTTAAAAATTCTTAAAGTATTGAGGATAGATGTTATCATTTACCGTAATAAAGCAAATACCAATTTATAAATTCCTTTATCCCCTTTTTTATTGAAATTATTCTCTTTATTTTTGTAATTTTTCTTGTTTCAGTCATATCAGAAATTGTTTTTTCGATATCACCTTTTTGAAGTTTAAAATATTTAATTTTTGCCTTCTTACCAAGATTATTCTCTATTTCCTTTATGAAATTTTTAAGTTTTTCAGGCTTAGTATTTCCAATATTTAAAATTCTGAATGGAGCCGTGCTCAAATTGTTTTTTGGTTTATAACAATCAAAATTTCTATTTTTTTTGGGTATTTTTTTTACTAATATAATAATGTTATCTACTATATTGTCTATATAAGTAAAATCTCGAGTGTGATTTCCATAGTTAAAAACAGGAATTTTTTTATTTTGTAAAATTTTTTTTGTAAAAATATGGAGAGCCATGTCTGGTCTACCCCATGGGCCATATACTGTAAAGAATCTTAATCCAGTCATTGGTATGTTGTATAAATGGCTATAGGAATGGGCCATCATCTCATTGCTTTTTTTTGTAGCAGCATAAAATTGGATCGGATGATTACAACTATCTTGAACTCTAAAGGGATTTTTTTTTGAAGACCATAAACACTGCTAGTGCTGGCAAATAAAAGGTGTTTTATTTTAAATATCCTGCAATTCTCTATGATGTTAAAGAAAGCAATTAAATTATTCTTCAAATAAATTTCTGGCTTTTGTAAAGAATATCTTACACCTGCTTGAGCGGCTAAATGGATAATATAATCAAACTTATTTTTTTTGAATAATAAATTTGTTTTAACAGAATTAGAAAGATCTAATTTAAAAAATTTGAAATTTTTATTTGATTGTTTCTTAAGAAACTTAATTCTATCTCTTTTTAGGTTAACGTCATAATAATCATTATAATTATCTACACCTATAACTTTATGCCCTAATTTTGTTAGTTTTAGACTAATATGAAAACCAATAAAGCCCGCTGCACCTGTTACTAAGTATTTTTTCAAAAAGAGATTATCCTTCCATTAGGTTTAAAGTATGATTTGACATCATAAATAAAACCATCAACTTTTAAATTATCAAAGACTTTATTTTTTAAGTAAGATCTAAAAACATCATGGGTTACTGCTAATATAATCACATCAAATTTTTTATTTGTAATATTTTTTAAGAAATTTAATTTATATTTTGTCTTCACTTCATTTACATTTACAAGAGGATCATAAATATAAACTTTATTATTTTTTAATTCTTTGGTTAAGTCTACTATTTTTGAATTTCTAAAATCAGGACAATTTTCTTTAAATGTAAATCCTAAAATTAATATCTCACTTCTTTTATTGTTTAATCTATCTTTTATTTTATTCGCTATAAATTTTGGAACAGAATTATTTGTTTTTCTTCCTGAAAGAATCATTTGAGGATTGAATTTTTTTTTTATTGCCTTGTAAGTCAAATAATAAGGATCTACACTTATACAATGACCACCTACAAGACCTGGCTTATAGCTATGAAAGTTCCATTTTGTTCCAGCAGCTTTTAGGACTTCAGACGTATTTAGATTTAATCTATCGAATAACATTGCCAATTCATTTATTAAAGCAATATTTAAATCTCTTTGAATATTTTCAATGACTTTTGCGGCCTCAGCTGTTCTAATGCTTGGGGCTAAATGGGTACCAGCTTTTATTATTGATTTATATAATTTATCAATTTTTCTTGCTATTAATTTAGTGGAGCCACTCGTAACTTTAATTACATTTGATAATTTTCTTTTTTGATCACCTGGATTAATTCTTTCAGGACTGTAACCACAATAAAAATTTTTATTAAATTTAAGACCTGAAAATTTTTCTAAAACTGGGACACATACCTCCTCAGTGCAACCCGGATAAACTGTTGACTCATATATTATTATATTTCCCTCTTTTAAAATTTTCGAAACTTCTTTTGATGCATCAATCAATAATCTTAAATTTGGTTTATTTTTTTTATCTATTGGTGTTGGTACCGCAATAATTATAAAATCAGTTTTTTTTACTTTGTGAATATTATCAACAAAATTTATATTTTTTAAAAATCTTAAATCTTTTTTTTTTAACTCTTTCGTTAAATCTATACCTAATTTTAATCTTTTAATTTTTTTCTTATCTTTATCAAAACCATTAACCGAATACCCCTTTTTAAAAAATTCTATCAATAATGGTAAACCTGTATAACCTAACCCAACAATAGTTATTGTTTGATTATTCATCTAACTCCATTTGAAGATCCTCATACTCTTTCATTTTCCTCTTCATAAAATTAATTGTTAATTTTGTTTTTTTTGCTATTCCTGCAGGTGTCAAAACATAAATATAAGAAAATTTGGAAGGATTTTTTTTGAAATTATCTATTTTGACTAACCCTTTTTCTTTAAGAGCTCTTAAACAATAATTTAATTTTCCTAAACTAAATCCCAATTCACTTGCTAACTGTCTTTGTGTGGAGTTGGGTTTTTTGTTTATTGTTCTTAATATTTGGAATTCATCATCAGTTTCTTTATTATTGTTCAATTTTTGAAACTTGTTCATTTATTGAACATAGTATATAATTATTACAATTTCAAATATTTTTTATGAATAAACCAATAATATTTATAATAATCGATAGTGTAAGATCGTTCAAAACAGGCTTAGATGATAGAGATAAACTTGCAGTAATGGAAAAGTTTGGGGAAGTCTCAATTGAATTTAAAAATGCGTTTTGCTCTGCACCAAGTAGTATTATGTCTGCATCATCAATGTTCACCGGTATTTCCTCGGCTTTTATAGCTAGAAATTATAACGACTGGAAATTTAATGAAGGAAGCTCAATCGTCTCTTTACAATCTATCTTGATGAAAAAAGGATACGAAATTTTTTCTATAGATAATTCTAAGGAAAGTAGAGAAATGATGCAAACACTAACTTTACCTTTAAGAAAAAAATTTTTTCCCAAAGGATTCTCTCATGCAGATTACTGGACTAACAAAGATATATGTAAAATTCTTGAAAATTTACTGAGTGTTCACAAACCACAAAAAAAATCTTTTTTTATGTTATGGTTTGATTGCAGAGAAGATCCCCTAACTTCACAATATGTAGAAGAAAGTATAAATATTTTCAAAAAGTATAATTTTTATAATGATAGTATAATATTTCTTACTTCAGACCATGGGTACCCTGATCCTAACTCAGGTTTAACCAAGAAAACTATGAAAGGAATTGGTCATGATATGATAGTTACAGATGATAATATTCAAATTCCATTGTATTTAAAATACCCAAATTGTAGTCCAAAAAAAGTTTATTCTTTGGTAAGTAACGTAGATTTCGCACCTACTGTTTTAGATCTTTTAGAAATAGATCAAAACGAATTGAGTAAATTTAGTGAGGGCAAATCTATGTTACAAACAATAAAAAATGAAAATAATAAGATTGTAAATGATAGAACAATAAGGATAGATACAAGATTATTTTCTCAAGACAATAGAATTACCGCCTTACGAACAAAAGAATTTAAATTTATTAATTACGTCGATCAAAAAAAACATGAATTATATGATCTTAATATTGATAAAAATGAGGTGTCGCCCTTGGACACCACACAAGAGAAAAATAAAAAAATATTAGATAAATTTATATCAAAATTTAATGAATATGAAAAAAAAATTAATGGTTACCATAAAAATCAAATTATTAAAAATTTAAAAAATATAAAAAATGAAATTATTTCTTGTAATAGTATATTTATAAATAACAAAATACCAAAAGAACTTTTAAGAATTATTGTAGAATCAATTAAAACAATTAATCCAAAAGTTAAAATTTATTTTCCAAAGGAATATGATTTATTTATACCAAATGTAGAAATTTACGACAATAAAGATAATAAAAAGAAATATTATTTTGATTATATTTTTTCAATAAAAGAAAAAACATTTTTTTCATTTGTACCTAAAAATTTTTTAGATGATAATAATATAAATTTTAAAAAAGTTTTCTATTTTGATTTTGATATGAAGAAATATAGTCCTTTTATAAGCAAATGGTTCTGGCCAATATGGAAATACAGTCTAAATAAACGATTTTATAAAGATGAACCAAAATTAATTTTGATTGATATTATTAAGATATTTAAAACTGTTTTTTTAAAATATTTTTTAAAAAAAGAAAATAAAATTGATATTTATCAGCAAAAACAACTACGAGACAGAGTTTTATTAAATGAAAAAAATAAATAAATTTAAAATACCAAATTTTAAATATCCACTATTTAAAATTAATTGCCCTAAAAATATTGGTATGAAAATTGAAAAAGCTATGAAAAATGGAGAAGTAACTGAAGGAAGATTTTCTGAAAATTTTGAAAAAAATTTCTCTAAAATTTTTGAATTAAATCATAAAAAATGCGTATTAGTTAACAGTGGAACTTCGGCATTAACTTTAGCATACAGACTTATGGATTTAAAAAAAGGTGATGAAGTAATTTCGTCTCCTATGACATGTCCTGCAACGAATGAGCCTTTATATAACTCAAATATTAATGTTAGATTTGCAGATATAGATAGATACACCGGAAACTTATGTCTCAAAAGTGTCAAAAGATTAATAACAAAGAAAACTAGAGCAATTATAGTTGTTCATTGGGGTGGGCAACCATTAGATATTGTGGAACTAAAAAGAATTACAAAAAATAAAAATATTAAAATTGTAGAAGATGCAGCTCATGCCTTAGGTGCAAAAATTAATAATAAGTTTATTGGACATCATAGTGATTATGTTTGTTTTTCTTTTCAGGCTATTAAACATATGACTACTGGCGATGGTGGTATGTTAGTGTGTAAAAATTTAAAAGACTCTTTATTAGCAAAAAAACTTAGATGGTTTGGAATAAGCAGAAATTATAATGGAAACAAATGGAAACAAGATATAAAAATTTCAGGTTATAAATTTCACTTAAATAATTTAGCATCAATAATTGGAATTGAACAATTAAAAACTATTAAAAAAAAAATTAAACAGCATAAATTAAATGGAAAATATCTTGACGCAAACATAAAAAATCCAAAAATTAAATTAATACGTAGACTAAAAAATTCAGAGTCTGCTTATTGGATTTATTCAATTCTTGTTGATAATAAAAATAAGTTTAAAAAATTTATTAATAAAAAGGGTATTAGGTGTGACGAAGTCAGTTTTAGAAATGATAAATATACTATTTTTAAAAAATATAAAAGATCACCTTTACCAGGCACAGATTATTTTGATAAGCACATGATAAATATACCTGTAGGCTGGTGGATTAATAGTAAACAAATCAAATATATAGCAAATAAAATTAATGAATATAAATAATTACAAAAAATACAATTTTCAAAATTTAAAAAGTGGAAAACAAACTTATTGTCAAATTAGTGGCAAAAAAAATCTTATTGATGTTATTGATCTTGGAAACCAACCACTAGCTGATACATTAATTGAAAAAAAAGATTTAAACAAAAAAGTAAGAAAATATCCCTTAAAATTATTGAGAAGTCCAACTCTAGGATATGCTCAATTGAGTTATGTGGTTCCAGGAAAAAAAGTTTATCATCCTAACTATCCTTACAGACCAGGTATAACAAAAGAGATTCTGATGCATTATAATGATCAAGTCAAAGAGAATATTAAAAATCTTAATTTACAAAATGGAAATTTAGTTGTTGATGTAGGATCAAATGATGGAAGCCTATTATCATATTATAAAAAATTTAAAATGAATGTTGTTGGCATTGAACCAACAAATATTGCTAACATAGCAAACAACAACGGAATTTTTACAATAAAAAAATTCTTTGATTATTCATGTTCAAATCAGATTGTAAAAAAATATGGTAAAGCTAAACTGATTACTTCAACAAATGTTTTTGCTCATATGTCAACCCTTCACGATGTAATGTTGGGAGTGGTAAATTTGCTAGATAAAAATAGCTATTTCATTATAGAGAACCATTATATAAAAGATATTCTTGAATATAATCAATATGACTCCATATATCACGAACATATTAGAAATTATTCTCTAAAATCTCTAATCTATTTGTTTAATCAATATAGCCTAAGAGTGATTGATGCGATAGTAGTAGATAGATACAACGGTTCAATTAAAGTTACTGCAACAAACAATCCTCATAAAAGAGTAAATAAAAGAGTTAAAAGTCTCTTGAAAAAAGAGGAGGCCAGTGGAATCTATGAAAGTAAAATTTGGAATAATTTCAAAACAAATATTATTAAATCTAAAGAGAGCTTGAGAAAAATATTAATTGACTTAAAAAAAGAAAAAAAAAGAGTTGTTGGAAATTCGTGTCCAGCTAGATGCAGCACATTACTAAATTATTGCAATGTTGGCGTGGAATTGATTAATTATATAGCAGAACAACCTACATCTTTAAAACTAAATAAATACTTACCTGGTGTAAATTTACCAATTATAAACAATGATATACTATTCAAGGAACAACCTGATTATGTTCTTATATTAGCTTGGCACTTACATAAGCCTATAATTAAATTATTAAAATCAAGAGGATTAAAATCTAAGTTTATTGTCCCACTGCCACAACCAAAAATCATTTAATGAACCATATAATTAAACATGACTGCATTGAAATTTACGACGAATACAAAAAATATCTTAAAAAATTAGCTGGAAAAAAAATTTTAATTACAGGAGGGTCAGGATTTTTGTTAAGTTATTTTGTATATCTATTAATATATTTTAATCAGAAAAATAAAAAAAAAATTTATATTCACATTGTTGATCAAAATATAAAAAAATTCTTAAATTTTAAAAAAGATAAAAACTTAAAATTTATTAAATCTGACATAAATAATTTAAAAAAATTTGATAAAAATTATAGTTATATAATTCATGGAGCTTCAATAGCTTCTCCAGTATTTTACAAAAAAAAACCTCTCGAGACAATTTATTCTAACATAAATGGTTTAGTTAGTATTTTGGAGCAGTTTAAATTTTCTAAAAAACTTAAATCAATGATTTTTATGAGCTCAAGTGAAATTTATGGGGATCCAGACAATAAAAATATACCAACCAAAGAAACATATAATGGAAATGTTTCGTGTACTGGGCCAAGAGCTTGTTACGATGAATCAAAAAGATTGGGAGAAACTATTTCAACTACTTTTTATAATAAATTTAAAGTTCCGATAAAAATTGTGAGACCTTTTAATGTTTATGGACCAGGGCAAAATTTAGAAGATGGTAGAATATTGCCAGATATCATGAACAGTATAAAAGGAAAAAAAAATATTCATTTATTTAGTAATGGAAAACCAACTCGATCGTTTTGTTATATATCCGATCAAATAAGAGGCATAATTGAAGTATTGATAAACGGAAAAAATGGAGAGGCGTATAATATTGGAAATACGCATGAAATTTCAGTGCTTAACTTAGCAAAATTAGCAATAAAACTGTCGAAAAATAATTTAAAAGTAATACTTAAAAAAAATGTAGATAAAACATTTAATACAGACTGCCCCAAAAGAAGATGTCCAGATATTAAAAAAATGTACAGTTTAAATAAATGGAAACCAAGTGTAAAACTAAAAATAGGTTTGCTTAGAACGATAAATTATTATGATCAGGAAAAATAAATGAAGGTAGTAATTCTTGCTGGTGGCAAAGGAACCAGATTAAGTGAGGAAACAAATTTAATTCCTAAACCAATGTCTCTTATTGGAGATATGCCGATAATATATCATATTATGCAAAATTTTAGATATTATGGTTTTAATGAATTTATTGTTTTAGCAGGATACAAAAGTTTTAAAATTAAGGAATTTTTTGAAAACTTTTACAGATATAACTCTGATATTCAAATTAATTTGAAAAATAAAAAAAAAAAAATTTTGAATAAATCTACGAATAATCTCAATGTCAAAATTATTGAGACTGGTTTGGATACCTTAACAGGAGGGAGAATCTTAAGAGCAAAAAAATATATAGGTAATGGCGATTTTTTTTTAACTTACGGAGACTGCGTTTCAGATATAGATATAAATAAATTATTAACTTTTCATAAAAAAAATAAAAAAATTGCTACTGTGACTGCTGTAAACCCGCGAACACAATATGGATCGATAAAGATAAAAAAAAATTTAGTTACAAGTTTTAAAGAGAAACCTTATTTAAGTGAAAATTTAATAAGTGGAGGTTTTTTTATTTTTAAATCAAACATTTTTAATTTACTTAAGAATGACATGACTGTTCTTGAGAAGCAACCACTAGAAAAATTAGTATTTAAAAAACAACTTTGTGCCTTTATTCATAAGGGATTTTGGCATCCAATGGACAATTTAAGAGACAAAAACAATTTAAACGAAATGTGGGAAAAAAATAAAGCTCCATGGAAAAAATTTTTTAAATGAACATTGGAGTTATAGGTGCTGGTTTTGTTGGATTGGTAACTGCCTCTTGTCTGGCGAGTAATAAAAACCCGGTTACATGTATAGAAATTAACAAAAAAAAAATTAATAATTTAAAATCAAAAAAAATTACTATTTTTGAACCAAATTTAAAAAAAATCTTTGAAAAAAAATTTAATAAGACATTATTTTTTAGAGATAATTATGAAGATATAAATCGGTTTGATATTATATTTATCACTGTTGGGACGCCGTATAGTTCAAATAAAGTTAATTTATCTTCCATCAAGGATTCTATAATGAATATTTTAAAAAATTATAATAAAAAAAAAAAGATAATTATTGTTATTAAGAGTACGATACCACCAGGTACTACTAATTATTTGCAAAGTAAATTTTTTTCAAAATATAAAAATTTGATATTAATTAATAATCCTGAGTTTTTAAGAGAGGGTAATGCGGTTGAAGATTTTAATAAACCAGACAGAATAATCATTGGTGTTAAAACAAAAAAGGATAATATATATAAAATACTCAGTTTATATAAATCATTTAAATGTAATAAATTTGTTTTATCATATGAAGAATCTGAAGTTTCAAAATATTATTCTAATTCATTCTTTGCATCTTTAATATCATTTTCAAATCAATTTGCTCAACTATGTGATAATCTTCCGAATTGTGACTTGGAGAAGATCAATAAAACTTTATTATCAGATAAAAGAATCTTAATAAATAAAACTATTCCAAAATTAGAAAATTATCTAATACCCGGTATTGGTTTTGGAGGAAGCTGTTTTCCAAAAGATGTGGAGGGAATTATAAAAACTTTAAAAAATAAAAAAATCAATAACTCATTTTTAAAATCAATAATAAATATTAACGATGAATCTATGCAGCACGGCTTTAAAATTATAAATAAAAATTTTAAAAGAAACTCAAAAATTTGTATTCTTGGTGCTTCATTTAAAGAGAACAGTAACGACACAAGAAAAAGTAGAACATTATATGTGGCCAATAAGTTAAAAAAATTAAATATTGACTTTCAAATAATAGATCCAAAAGTAAAAAAATTAGGAAAACAAAAATGTGAACCATTTAATGAGCAAACAATTAAAAAATATAAAAACTTTATATTAATGACAAGATGGAAAATCTTTGAAAATTTATATAAATTAAATTTTACAAAAAAAATTAAGATATTAGATTTTAGAAGATTTTTTAAAAAAAATAAGTTTAAGTCTAAACACGTAGATCTTATTTCGGTTGGTTACAGTTCTTTGATTAAAAAATAAATATCTTTAAAGGAAAATATATAGCATGCAAAAATCCAGTTATTATTAGATAAATAGCAAGTGTTAACTTTAATTTTTTTGTAATCTCACTAACCAAAAAACTTGAAGAAAAATACAAAAAAATGAACTGAGAAAATATAGAAAATCTAACAAATTCTAAAGTCCCCAATGAAGCTATCGCACAAATTATCAAATGTAAAAGTCCAAATAGTATAATTGAAAAGTGATTGAGAGTTATGCTTTTATTAAATATCATTTCTCTTATTCCTAAAAAAGAAAGTATAAATACAATATGAAACCAAACGATAGCGATTTTTTCCAATTCCATGAAAGGTGTGTAATACTTATATAATGGAAATATACCCACTATACCTGATATTAATTGAAGAATCGAATAGAAAGGATTTTTCATCACATCTAAATTTTGAAAAAAACTGCCTATAGAATTAGGATCTCGAATAACATCAGCAGCCCTTATAGCGGAATAAAGATTTGCTGGACCATAAAAAAAATACCAATAAGAAAGAACTATAGGCACTGATAAGATCAAAAAAATAATGATAATTTTAATTTTTGTTAATTTTTTAAAGATAGTTCTAAATAAAAAATGAACAAAGTAGAATAAAGTTATAATTATTCCAAAATTAAACTTGATTAATAAAATTAGCAAAACTGTAGTGAAAAATAATAACAAAGATGAATAATTAATTTCATTTAAATTTATTTTGACGTATTGATAAAAAGAAACAGTAAGCAAAAAACAAACTAAATTTTCTGTAAGATTAAAAAAACCAAAAAAAGTAAGTTTGAAGTCAATACTTAAAAGTAAAATAAATATAAATGTTATTCTTGGATCAATTTTTAATTTGCTAAATATTTTAAAAAAAATGATTGAGGTAAATCCAATATAAAAAATGTTTAATATTGCAATATTTTTTAAACTAATTTCTGGAACTAAAAATTTTATAAAAATATTATAAATTAAGAAAATCAATTCCAAAAAACCCTCTTTAGAGAGGTTAAAATCTAGAATTTGATTACTTAAAATATCAAATAGGATGTTGAAAGAATAAAAATAACTTATGCTATCACTTCCACCTATATCGCCGTGTTCAAAGTTTAGGTTAAATCCAATTTCATAAATGACGAATGTTAAAACTACTTTAATAAAAAAAATTATCAAAATAATATCGTATAACTTATTTGAAAATTTTTTAATTTCTTGAAGATAGTAAATTAAAAATAATAATAATGAAAAAAATAAGATAAAAAAATTCAATGATGGGTAAATCATTTTTGAGATAAGTATTAAAGTTAAAGATAAAATAAAATTTAAATATATAAAATTTTTAGTAAAAAAATTATCCATAATTATGAAAATATGATTTTTAATTCTACTAAATAATTTTTTTCATAAATATCTAAAAACTTATTTAGTTCATTTATTATTTTTTTTTTGTTTTTTTGAGTAACATTATTTTCTAAAAAAAAAATTAAATGATAGTGATGCATTAAATCTCTTGAATATTTTCTTGCCGGATTTTCAGAGTATTTTATTAATTTAAAAATTTTATTATCTTCAATAGATGTAAAAAGTTGATAACTATAATTTACGAATTTTTGAGTCGGAAAATAATAAAGTTCTTTAGGGATTGAAATTTTATCATCATTAAGGTTTATTTGTTTCGATTTTATAATGACATAAACTTTTGATTTATAACCCTGATTATTAACATGTGTATTAAGTAAAAAAATTATTATTAAGGAAATAATAAGAACTATTTCTTTTTTAAATTTTAATCTTTGCATATTTTATTTTTATTTTAATTAAATTTTAATCAATAAAAAAAAATTATTCTCAAATATTATTTGAAAATTTTCATAACTTTTTATAATTTCATAATTTTTAGTTTTTCGTTTATCTACAAATAAATAATCTGCTTTTATGGTCTTTAAATATTTAAATATATTAATGTCTAAAAATGAGTCATCCGAGTTATAAATGTTGTAATATTTTTCAAAGTTTTTTTCTGGTGTAGTAAATTTTAGCCAATTTTCATGGGATATTAAAAATTGAATCTTCTTAAAAGCTAAAAGTTTATTAGAGCTATATTTGTCAGTAACTATAAAACTATTTGGCTCAACACTATTTAAATTTTTTTCTAATTCCTTAAAACTAGTTTGGTATATATTATCGTTTTTCATATTAAAAATCAGACACAATATAAATAAGCAAGCTGTGGTTGAAATTATTAAAAATTGATAAATCTGTTTTTTTAATTTTAAATTATTTATAAAATAACCAATTAAACAACCTAGAAAAAAATATCCTATAAAAATCTTATTTAGCCTAATTATTAAATTAATTGGCATCAACTCATTCAATATAAAGATACTAATCGGATTAAAAACAATCAAAAATGTAATTATTAGCATTAAATAATGATAGAAAAGTTCTTTTTTCTTGAAAATAATTTTGAAAATTAAAATTGTAAAAACAAATAGAAGTAAGTAAAAATAATAAACACCCGAAAAATATTTTTTTGGACTGTATATATAATAATTTTTAAATATTTCAATTATTTGACCATAATATGGTCCTTCTGCTGAAGCATTGATTGATAAATTATTACTATAATTTGAGATTACTCCAGTTGGAGTAAAATAAAATTCTGCTAAATAAAAATAAAAAAAGAATGTAGTGATAATTAGTGGAATTAATATTCTTATAATTTTTATCTTTATAACTTCCCATTTAATTTCAATAATTAAGAAAACAAAAATCATTAGTCCTGCAATTATCAAATTAATACTACTTTGATTAATAAATGAAATTAATATTAAAGTTAGAAATATTGGAAATAGTTTTTTTTCGTAAATCCTATTAAAAAAAATATAAATTAATACTGGAATGAAAATTATACTTGAAAGTTGTTTTGGATAATATGGATAATTTGTCATTAGAAATATCAAATTATCACCTAAAAGAAAACTAATCACAAATATTGAGGAAATTATCAAGAAAGAATGTTTTATATTTTTTATAAAAAAATTAAGAACCAAAATATTAATAAATATAGAAATGCCTGTTGAATAAATTCCTCCTATTCTAAAAACATCTAAAAGCGACGTGTTTGGCAATAAATGACTTATAATTGTAAGGTATAAAAAAAAAGAATTAGAGGGATAGGAAGACTGAAAATCCCCAAACCATGGTGAGATATTGCTAAAATATCCATCATTAATAAAAGATCTAACTATCGCTAGATAGTACCACATATCTGATCCATCATTTGTGTAATGAATTGTGTTAATAGAAAATAATAAAACTATAAGACCAATAATTGAAATTTTATAAATTAAGTTTTTAAGGTTTAAATATTTTTTAATTGGTTTATTTTGATTTTGAATTTTTTGGAAAAAAAACAAAAAAATAGAATTGATCAATACATAAATAATAACAGTAGTAGTAATTTTTAAATTAAACTCATATATAAAAAAAGATATCAAAGTAAAAATAGAAAAACCTAAACAGATTGACATTACAAAATCATTTTTGTTTTTGATCAATATTTTGTTGGTAACTTTTCCTGGTATGTAAAATAAAAAATATCCAGAGAAAAATATTGTAACAATTAAAATAATGTTTGAAAAAAAAAGTTGCATTTTAAAACTAAACAGAATTTAATTGATTTTGAATAGAATATATATAAATTTAATTAATCAACAATAATTTGTAGAAATTGACACAAAAACACAGAAGATATACCCAGTTCGGAGGATATAAACTAATTTTAGAAAAAATAGTTAAATTTCATCCTGTAATCTATAAGATTGCTTTTTTAATTAAACAAAAATTTCTAGGAAATTTGTTTGCAGAAGAAGATCTCAAGGGTATTAACAATCTTAATATTGATCCAAAATCTGTTTGTATAGATGTGGGGGCTAATACAGGACAATCAATTGAATATTTTAAATCAAAATTTAAATCTATACACGCTTTTGAGCCAAATGTAGAAAATTATAGATACTTAAAAAAAAAATATAAAAACTATAAATACATAAAATTATATAATTTTGCTCTTGGAAAAAAAAATGAAATTAAAAATTTATATATACCTTATTGGAAAAATTTTATCTGTCTACATCAAAGTGCATCTCTTATAAAACAAGAGTGTTTTAATTCATTAAAAGAATTTCTTTCAATAAATAAATCAGATTTAAATATTAAGACTTCAAAAGTTAAGGTAACAAAACTAAATAATTTTAAAATTAAAAATGTTTCTTTAATAAAAATTGACTCTGAGGGATATGAGAAAGAAGTTCTAATGGGAATGACACATTACTTAAAAAAAGATATAAGCATAATATTAGAAAATACGTTAAGTTCATTTAAATTTTCAAAAAAATTTTTAAAAAGGTATGGTTTTGAGTGTTATAGTTTTCAGAATAAAAATTTTACAAAAAAAAATTTAAATAAATCTCTAAATTTATTTTTCTTAAAAAAGTATGAAAATAAACAGATAGTTAAAAATAGTTAACAAATTAAAATGCTAGTATATTATTTTATTTAATATTATGAAAAAAAACATTGATTTTCTCATTGTAGGAGCTGGTTTTTACGGATGTGTTATTGCTGAAAGAATAGCCAACGTTTTAAAGAAAAATGTGCTGATATTGGATAAAAGGGATCATATAGGTGGCAATTGTTTTTCAGAGAAAGAACAATCAACAAAAATAGAATATCACAAATATGGGACACATATTTTTCATACATCAAACCACAAAGTTTGGAAATATATAAATAATTTTACAAAATTTAATAATTATAAACATCAAGTTTTATCAAATTATAAGAATAAAATATATCAAATGCCAATTAATTTAGAGACAATTAATAGTTTTTATGGAAAAAATTTTAATCCTCGAGATGCAGAAAATTTTATAAAAAAGAAAACGAAAAGATTTAAAAAAAATAGTTATTTAAATTTTGAGGATAAAGCAAAATCTCAAATCGGAGAAGATTTATATGAGGCCTTTATTAAATCATATACAACAAAACAATGGGGAACAAATCCAAAAAATTTACCATCAAATATATTTAATCGTCTGCCTCTAAGATTTAACTACAACGAAGATTATTTTAATAATTGTATTTGGCAAGGTATTCCTGTTGACGGTTACACAAAAATATTTGAAAACTTAATACAAAATACTAGAATTAAATTCGATACTTTAAAAGAATATAATCTTGAAGTTGACATAAAACCCAAGTATGCAACTATTTACACAGGTCCATTAGATAAATTATTCAATTACAAATTTGGAAAATTAGGATGGAGGTCACTCAGTTTTAAAAAAAAAATAATTAAACAATTTGATTACCAAGGAAATTCAGTAATAAATTATCCTCAGCTAAAATATAAATTTACTCGAATTCATGAACCAAAACATTTACATCCTGAAAGAAATTATTCTAATAAATCATCTTTAATAATTGAGGAATATCCAAATAATAATTTCAAAGAACCTTACTATCCTATTAATGATAATTACAACAGATCTATTCATAGATTGTACAAACAAGAAATAAATAAAATGAAAAATTTTATTATTGGTGGAAGATTAGCTGACTATGCTTATTACGATATGGATATGACAATATCTGCTGCGCTAGTAAAATTTGAAAAAATTAATAGAGAATTTAAATGAATATAATTGTAACAGGATCATCTGGTTACATTGGATCTTGTTTAATCTCGAAATTAGAAAAAAAATACAATATTTTAGGTATTGATAAAATAAAACCAAAATTTAAACAAAAAAATTTTATAAAATGTGATTTAAAAAATTTTAAAAAAACTAAAGAAATCTTTAAAAAATTTAAACCTGACATAATTTTTCATTTAGCAGGCCAATCAACCATTGATGGCATTAAAGAAAAAGAAAAATACATAACAAACAACTACACTGTAACAAAAAATATTGTAAAAATAATCAAATCTTTAGATATTAAACACTTACTTTTTTCAAGTACTGCGGCTGTTTATAAACAATCAAATTTTTTGATGAGCGAAAAAACAATAGTAAAACCAAATAATATTTATGGTAAAACAAAACTACTTTGTGAAAAATACATAAAAAATAACATTAAGAATAGTCGAAAATACATTATTTTCAGGTTTTTTAATGTTTGTTCAGCTCTCGTAAATCCAAGTTGTGGTGAATTACACAATCCAGAAACACATTTAATACCTATAGTTATCATGAAATATTTAAATCAAATGAAAATAAAAATATATGGAAATGATTATAGAACTAAAGATGGAACATGTATCAGAGACTATATACACATAAAAGACATTATACGAGCTTTTGAAAAAGGAATTGATTTTCTTCAAAAGAAAAAAAAATCAAAAATAATTAATTTAGGAACCGGAAAAGGTTATTCTGTAATGGAGATTATTCGAGAAACTAAAAAGATCGTATTTCCCAAAAATTTAAATTTTGAGTTTCATAAAAAAAGAAAGGGAGATATCGGTAAATTAGTATGTAAAAATAATTTAGGAAAAGAAATTTTATCATGGAAACCAATTAATTCATCGTTAAAAAAAATAATCACTGATGAAATCATGTGGCAAATGTATTTGAAAAAAAAGAAGATTTATAGAAAATCTATTTATTGATGAGTTTTAAAGTAAAAAAAATTGCAATAGTTATTCCTGTTTACAATGAGGAAGAAATTATTCATCAAGTTGTTGAGGATATAAAAGATAAACTATCAAATATTGACTATAAAATTATAATTTTAAATGATGGATCAACAGATAATACAGAGAAAAAATTAAAAATTTACGAAAATGATAAAAATATTCTGATCATTAATAAACACAATGAGGGACATGGCAAAACTTTAATCAGGGGATATGAACAAACTTTGAAAATGGATTTTGATTATATTGTGCAAATTGATAGTGACAATCAAATACCAATAGAGGAATTATATAAACTAATCGAATTTTCTGGAAGCTTTGATCTTGTCTGTGGATTTAGATATAAAAGAAATGACCCACTCATTAGAATTTTAATTACTAAAATACTTAAATATATTATTTTCATTAGACATGGAGTTTTTATTGAAGACTCAAATATACCTTTGAGAATAATGAGTAAATTATTTTTACTAGACAACATTGAAAAAGTAAAAAATTCTTTTATACCAAACGTCCTTCTTTCTATTTTGGCGTCAAAGAAAAACAATTTTAAACAAGTAAAAACAATTCACAAATCTAGAAATACAGGTATCGTATCAATAAGAAAATTAAATTTATTGATTTTGTGTATTAGATCGCTTTTAGAAGTTATCAAATTTGAAACAAACTAAAAAAATTAATTTGTTTGTGAGAAATTCAAGATTTTAAATGTATTACACCTATTGATGCAGAACTTTCCATAAATAGATACAACGCCTCATTATTGAAAACCAAATCCCTTATCCTTTCACCCACTTCGATTTTTTCAATATTATTGATTTTTTTATTTTTTAATTCAAAAAAATAAAGAGATTGATATTTTAAAGAACTCACTACATATCTATCTTTTCCAATATTTACAATTTCAGAAATACCGATCGATGGAACAAAAGACTTCAAAGGTTCGATAAAACCATATTTGCTGTGCGATTTATACAAAGGATATTTTTTATATTTTTCTATATTCTCTTTTTTATCCCTGCCTCCATAATGTTCACCTGCTGATGATATTGGCCAACCATAATTTGGAATTTCATTTTTACTAATCTCACTTACTTCAATAAGATTTATTTCATCTCCACCGTCTGGTCCATGATCGGTTGCTAAAATAAAATTTTTTTTTTTATCAAAATATAAGCCTTGTGGATTTCTATGACCCATTGAAATGATCTCATAATTAAACTTTGTGTTGCTAATTTTTATTATTTTACCATTAACACTTTTCTTATCTTGTGCTAGAAATCGGCTCCGATAATCCCCAATACTTAATAATATATTCTCTTTATCGAAAATTATGATTCGTCCACCAGACTGGAGAGCCTCGAATTCATTATCTTTATTATTTTGGGAATGTACACATTCTACACTTGAAAATAATTTTTCAAATACAATATCTTGATAGTCAAAATTTGCATAGATTACACTGGTGTTCCAACAATTTTCTTTAATCTCTTCAGTATAAGATACGTAAATTGTACCTTCGTGGACTAACAAATCTTTTAGAGAAAATTTGTGATTTTTTTTAAAATGTTTCAAATCAATAAATTCATCGATATTGTTTTTGATTTGTTTTAACTTAAAACTTTTATCAAAATTGTTTCCATACACCAAAACTCCTCGAACAGACAAAACTATTATATTGTCCTCATGAAAATCAATATAACCACTACCTGCATGGTCTTTATTGATACCAGCGTAGAAACCATTTAATAATTTATACTTGTTCATGACATAATTGTTAGACAAATTTACTTCCTCGCTTTTTTTTAATAATACATCGGGTAAACTTCTATAGATTGTTTCCAACTCCATCTGACTAACTAATTCCTTTGAATTATCAATTTCATATTGTTGATCAGCGATTAATCTATAAGGAAAAATATATTTTTTTATAAGTTGTATTTGATCAATAGTTAAAAAAAATGATAAAAAATTTAATTTATTATTCTTACTTAAAAAATTTATTGAAAAATAAGAAAAAATTAAAAATAATATTGAAAATAGAATAATTTTTTTTTTCATTTTCATTTTCATTTTCTAATATTGCTCTAAATTAAGTTATACAATTTTATTAAAAACTTTTCTTTAAGTCTCCAAAGAAGTGGTAATTTTATGTCTATTATCTGTCTCATACTTTTTTTAATAATTAGAAAATCTTCCTCTGTAAATATTTTATTCTGTTTCGATTTTAATAGTGTAAAAAATGCAAAATCGTAATAACCATAAAGCATTAGAATGAAAATAATTTTTCTTACTCGTTTTTCATTTTTTTTATTAATTGTAATATCTATACTTTTTAAAAACAATATATCGTAAACTAAATCTTTACCTTTATAAAATCTACTATTAGGTCTTGCTTGAAAATAATCTTCAGAATAAATTTTTTCATTCATAAATGATGTTCGAATCATTGAGCTTCCTTTTTTTAAATCATAAATTTCAAAATGATTATTATAAAATTGAGGGATTAATATATCTAAACATTGGGTATCCTCATAAAGTTTATTAGTGTAAGTTTCAGATTTGCAGCCTATTAAATTGTCCCATATCTCGCTGTCAAAAGACTGAAAAATATGGCCCTCCGCTCCTTGAATATCAATTTTTATAAAATCTAGCTGTTTGAACTTATTTTTATTTTCGCTTAATAATTCTTTTAAAGTTGTTGTTTTTTTTTGAATTGTTTTTTCTATCTCATAGAAATTTCTATCTGCATAAAAACTTCCACTTATAACTTTTTGATCAGGTTTTAACAAAGAGGAATAAGATTTATTTTTTGTTTGATAAATATCTTTATGAGTTATTTCACTCCACAGTGGTTTTTCACAAACTATATAACCTTGCTCTTTTAATCTTTCAATTTCCTCTTTCTCAAATTCTACGAGTATTAACTTTAAGATTTTGTCATCAAATAATTCTTGTATTTTTTTTGGCGGTCCACTTCTTGCCCCAATGTCTAAGTATACGAAGTCACTTTCTCCCAAGATATCTTTATAGGCTTTACTAATAGGGTTCATTTGTAATTAGAAGAATGATAATCTTTATAAACTAATCTAATAT
>MDSZ01217565.1_pt1 | contig 24258 bp, 23 predicted proteins | sample 811201 | NCBI WGS metagenome assembly MDSZ01 (sample SAMN05326647, study PRJNA326480) | marine metagenome | isolation source: seawater | place: Indian Ocean: North | collected 2010
GCTGCATGACTTTTATTAAAACCATATCCTGCAAATTTTTCAATTTCGTCAAATAGTTCTGATGCCTTTTCTTTTAAGAGACCGTTTCTTATGCAACCTTCGACAAAATTAGATTTTTGGGCAATCATTTCAGACTTAATTTTTTTCCCCATTGCTCTTCTTAATAAATCTGCCTTTGCCAAGCTAAAACCAGCAACCTTTTGAGCTATTAACATTACTTGTTCTTGGTAAACCATAATCCCATAAGTTTCATCAAGTATATTTTTCAACTCATTGTGAATATAAGAATAACTTTCTTTATTTTGCTTTCGATTTATGTATGTTTGAATATTATCCATAGGTCCTGGTCTATAAAGGGAAACAACAGCAATTAAATCTTCAATCCTATCCGGTATAATATTTTTCAAAGTCTCTCTCATACCCTGCCCCTCAAGCTGGAAAATACCAGTTGTATTACCACTTCTTAATAATTCAAAAGTTTTACTGTCGTCTAAAGGAATTTTATTAATATCAATAAAAATTTTTCTTTTTTTCAAATTTTCAATTGTCTCTTGAATAACTGTAAGAGTTTTTAATCCAAGAAAATCAAATTTAATTAAACCAATTTTTTCAACATATTTCATTGAAAACTGGGTAACCGGAACATCTGATTTTGGATCTTTGTATAATGGGACAAGGTTTTTTAGTGATTGATCTGAAATTACAATTCCTGCTGCATGAGTTGATGCATGTCTATACAAGCCCTCAAGGTTTTTAGAAACTTCAAAAAGCTTCTTTATATTACTATCGTTTGAAATAATTTTTTTTATTTTTATATCACTTCGAATAAACTCTTTAAGACTTACTTGTTGAGCAGGGTTAAAAGGAATCATCTTACAAATATCATCAACTTGGTAAAGTGGGAGTTGCATAACACGACCAACATCTCTAATTGCTGCTCTTGCCTGGAAAGAACCAAATGTAATTATTTGAGCAACATTAGAGAATCCATATTTTTCTTGTACATACTTTATAACATCGTCTCTTCTATCCATACAAAAGTCTATGTCAAAATCAGGAAGAGATACTCTTTCAGGATTTAGGAACCTTTCAAAAAGTAATCCAAATTTGATTGGATTTAAATTAGTAATAGATAAGCACCAAGCCACAAGAGAACCAGCTCCCGAGCCCCTTCCTGGACCAACCGGAATGTTATTATCTTTAGCCCAATTTATAAAGTCAGCAACTATTAAAAAATAACTAGAATATCCCATTTTTATGATCGTATCTAATTCATAATCCAATCGTTTTTTATAAATATCTAACTCACTATCGGAAATCCCTTCTTTAAAACGAGATTTCAATCCATCATAAGACTGTTTTTTTAAATAAATATTTTCATCTTCACTCTCCAATTCAACTTTAGGCAACTTTGGTGGTTTTTCCTCTAAGAAAAAATTACATTTTTTTGCTAATAATATAGTGTTTTCTGCCGCATCTTTTAAATCTGAAAATTCTCTTAACATTTCTTTTTCACTTTTAAAGCAAAAATTGTTATCACTTTTTAATCTGTCCTCAGATTCAAGATATTTTTGTTGAGATATACTTAGTAAAGCGTCATGAGAATCAAAAAAACTTTGATCAAGAAAGAAATTTTCATTTGTTGCCACCAGTGGAATTTTCGTTGCATTGGATTGCTCTATTAAATAACTAAAATATTCATCCTTTCTATTTTCTTTTTTTTGTATTTCCAAAAAAAAATTATCTTTAAAAATTTCAGAAAGTGTTTTTATTGCTAAATTTGACTGTAGCTTGTTTGCAGAAAAAAAATTTTTAGTTATGAAACCAAATTTTCCTCCAGCAATACATATTAAATTATTTGAAAATCTATTTAAATTCTCAAAATTGATATATGGATTAATATTTTCAGAGTTTTCTAAAAAAGAAATTGAGACAAGATTGGACAAATTCTTAAAACCATCTTCATTTTTAGCTATTAGTAAAATATATCCATCTAAAAAATTTTTATCTGATAAAAGTAAATTACATCCAATGATTGGTTTAATACCCTGAGATTTACATTCTAACGAAAATTCCATACATCCAAATAAATTATTAAAGTCAGATATGCCTAAAGCTGGAATCTTTTCATCAACACACCTACTAACTAGTTCACTTATTTTGAGCGCTCCTTTTGATAAAGAATACTGCGTATAGTTTCGTAAATGAATAAATTTACTACTAAATTTCAATTAACATTCCTTTTTCAACTTTAAAACATTCATCTAATTTACTTATAAATTTAACATTGTGAGTTGCAATAATTGAAAGTGTATCATTTTTTTTTGATATCTCAGTTATGGATTTAAAGACTAAATCTGCAGTATTATCATCTAAACTTCCAGTAGGTTCATCAGCTAACAAAAGTTCAGGTTTCTTTATCATAGCTCTGGCTACAGCAACTCTCTGTTGCTCTCCACCTGACAGCAAACCTGGTTTAAAATAAATACGCTCAGCTAAGCCAAAAATTTCTAAAAAATCTTTTGCAATTTCACAGGATTTTTTATAATTTTCACCGTTTAAAATTAGAGGAAGGGCCACATTTTCTAAGACATTAAAATCTTCAAGTAGTTGATTATTTTGAAAAATATATCCAATATTTTTTTTTCTAAATTCGGTTTTTTCTAAATTATTCATTTTAAGACAATCCTGATCTTTAAAAAAGTATGAGCCAGACAACGGATTTTCAATTAATCCAATAATATTTAGAAGAGATGTTTTACCAGAACCAGAAGGACCAATGATCCCAATGGTCTTAGGCTTATCAATTTGAAGTTTCAAATTTGAGAAAACATTAACTGGCAAATTACCCTGATAATATTTTTGCTCTATTTTTAATAATTCTATCAATTCAATCCCACTTTATTAAATTTATTGGCTCAACTCTGCTAGCTTTAATTGATGGATAGATTGTTGCAATAAATGAAAGAAATAATGAAATTATTAAAATTTTTAAAATTTGAACAAAATCTATTATCACTGGTAATTTAGTAAAAAAATAAATTTCCTCAGAAAAGAGTTCGAAATTTAAAAGATACTCCAGCATTTGTTTAATGTCATTAATGTTCATACAGAATAATATTCCAAGGACAAACCCTAAAATTGTTCCACATAACCCAATAAAAAAACCGTTCATTATGAAAATTTTTAATAACTGACCTTTACCAACCCCAAGCGTTCTTAAAACACCGATATCTCTTGACTTAGTTGATACGAGAATAATCATTGAAGATACTAAATTAAATGCTGCAACTAAAATTATCAAAAACAAAATTAAAAACATAACATTTCTTTCTACCTCTAAAGCATTAAATAAGGAAGGGTTAAGCTCTCTCCAATCTATTACTCTGAGGTAACTAGGAACAATTCCTTCAATCTCCTTTTTGTAAAAACTAATTTGATCAAAATCATCTACGTATATCTCTAAAAAATCACTTTCATTTTTAGAGTTATAAAATTTTTTAATTAATCCAATGGGAAAATAAATTAAGGATAAATCATATTCGTACATCCCAATACTAAAAAAACCTATAACCTTGAAACTTCCTGACCTAGGAAAGTTTCCTAAAATAGTTTCAACATTATCAGGTGATAAAATATTAAGTCTATCTCCAACTTTAATATTTAATTTTTTTCTTAATTTTTCACCCACCAAAATCCCTTGATTATTAGAAAACAACTCCAATGTTTCTGAGTCAAGTGACTGATTAAATATTTTTCTATCCAGAAAGTATTGACTTTCGACTCCTTTCATTATGATACCAGTTGAATATGTAGAATAATTAAGAAGACCTTGTCCCATAAAAACTTTATGAGTTTTAATGCTATTAATTTTTTCTATATTAGATTTAAGTCTAACTTCATCTTTAATTTTTAACCCATTCAAAGGTTGAATTTTTAAATGTCCATTTACTCCTAATATTTTAGAAGTTAATTCTTCACGAAAACCGTTCATTACTGACATTACGATTATTAAAGTAGCAACTCCTAGTGCTATTCCTGCAAATGAAATAAAAGTAATTATTGAAAAAAACTTTTCTTTAGTTTGAGGAAAAAGAAATTTGTACGAAACCCATAATTCAAAAAAACTTATCATTTATCAATATTTTATATGTTCTAAAATTTTTTTTTCAGCTTCTTTAACCCCTAAATCAAATTCTTCATCTGAATATTTATCTTTAAAAGTTACAGCATCTTTTTCTATGAAATTCTTACCTACAATTAAATTATAGGGAATTCCTATGAGTTCAGCATCTGAAAATTTAATTCCAGGTCTTTCTTTCCTATCATCGTAAAGAATATTTACACCTTTTTTTTTTAAACTGTAGTAAATAAGTTGACAAAATTTACTTATGTTTTCATCATCATCCTTTAAATTAATTATGAGCAAAGTGAAAGGTGCTATATTTTTTGGCCAAACTATTCCATTATTATCCTTACTTTGGTGTTCTATAATCGCTGCAGGAATTCTTGAAATGCCAATGCCGTATGAACCCATAAATGGGAAGAATTTTTCTGTCTCCCCATCAATAAAGAAATCAAAAGACTTAGAGTATTTTGAACCAAACAAAAAGATATGACCTAATTCTATGCTTTTGAATTTTTTTAAGTTTTTATTGCTTTCCTCTTTAGTAAACATTTCATCAGTAAATGAATTTATTGATATTATTTGATCAATGGATAACTTCCCAAAGTCAAAAGAAATTAAACTTTCATCTATAAATATCTCTGATTCACCACTTTCTACTATCAAATGAAATTCATGAGAAAGGTCTCCTCCAATTTCTCCTGCAGGTGCTCTGACAGGTACAACCGGAATACCTAGTTTTTGAAAAATCCTGAGATATAGCCTAAAAAACATTAAATAAGTTTCTTTTCCCGCCTCTTCATTAATATCAAAACTATACGCATCCTTCATAAGAAATTCTCGAGCCCTCATAACTCCAAACCTTGGTCTTATTTCATCTCTAAACTTAGATTGAATATGATAGAAATATCTTGGAAGATTTTTATAACTTTTTATAAAGTTTTTCCCTAAAACTGTAATCATTTCTTCATTAGTGGGTCCATATAAAAGTTCTTTGTTATGTCTATCTAAAATTTTTAACATTTCCTTGCCATAGGTATGGTATCTTTCACTTTTCTTCCATATATCAGCACTTTGAATTGTCGGCATCAATATTTGATTAATTCCATTTTCATTATGAAATTCTTCGATAACTTCCTGAATTTTTTTTATTACTCTATAGCCAAGTGGAAGCCAAGAGTAAATCCCTGAAGTTTCTTGCCTAATCATTCCTGATTTAATCATCAATTTATGAGACTTTATTTTAGCATCAGAGGGATCTTCTTTTTGAGTTGGAATAAAAAAACTAGAATATTTCATTTTTAACAATAATAATTATAATTGTAGTAAAAAAAGATATAATAGTCGTTATTATAAATTTTTTTTTAAGCATTGGATCTTTTGGGGCCCCAGGGTCATTACCAAGATCCACATTATCTTGTTTTTTTATTCCAATTGGAAGCAGTAAAAATAGAATCAGCCACCATAAAATTACGAAAATTACAACAAAAGTAAGCAATAATTACTCCTGCTCTAATTCTATTAAAGTACCATAAAAATCCTTTGGATGTAGAAAAAGAACAGGTTTATTATGTGCACCATTTTTTGGTTTTCCATCGCCAAGGATTCTTATATTTTTCTTTTTTAAATTCTCTGCTGTTTTATTAATATCCTTAACCTCAATACATATATGATGAATCGCTCCATTAATATTTTTTTCAAGAAATTTTTTTATTGGAGAATTTTCGCCATATGGATACATTAATTCAATTTTACTATTTCCTAGATTTACAAAAACGACACTTACCCCATGCTCTGGGTAATCATTTTTTTCAGAAACCTCTGCTCCTAGAACTTCAGCATACCTCTCTCTAGCTTTTTCAAGATTAGGTACTACTATAGCAACATGGTTAAATCTAGTAAGCATAATTCATTATATTCTAAATTCTTACAATCTCAACATAGGTTAAAGGTTTTAACCCAATTGATTTGTTAATTGATTTCTTAACTAATTTTTTTAATTCAGATGAAATTATATTATCATCAAAGAAACTCTTACCATAACCATTTATTTCATCAACTAGCAGACTTTTTATATCTTCAATAAAAGCCTTATCATCTGAAACTGTAGGACAAAATATTATTGGTTCATTAAGTAGTTTATTATCTAGATCTAAAATTAGATTTACAAAAAATTCACCATCAGAGTTCACATACTTTAATCTATTAAATATTTCACTGTTAATTGGAATGATCTCTTTACCTTTTAACATATTTCTTCCAGAAAATACCTTTGAGGAGATATTTACGTTACATTTGTTAATTTTTACTACATCTCCATTCTGAATTAAAACTTGGTTTTTTACCCCACTTTTTTTCGCAAAATTTACTTGCTCGACCATATGTCTATATTCTCCGTGAACAGGAATAACTGTGTGTGGTGAAATCCAATTGTACATTTTTTTTAATTCATTTTTGGAGGGATGTCCTGAAACATGTACCTTAGACATTCTATGATCAAGGTACTTGCAATTCTTTTTTAATAACTTTTCCTTTAATGAGTTAATTTTTTTTTCATTTCCTGGAATTTCTCTAGATGAAAATATTATTAAATCCTCTTTATATATTTCAATATTAGTATTTTTACCTCCAACCAATTTAGAAAGAGCAGCATTTTCTTCACCTTGACTTCCAGTACAAATTATTACCAAATCGTCATCTGAAATTACTCTAGCTTCTTTTTCTGTTACAATATTTTTAAAATCAGTTAAATAATTATTTTCTACTGCTGACTCAAATATTCTATGAATGGATCTGCCAGCAAAAACACAAAACTTGTTTAATTCTTCAGAAACTTTTAATACAGTTTCAAGTCTAGCTATATTTGATGCAAAACAAGTAACAAATATTTTTCCCTTTTTTTTTTCAGAAAATATTTTTCTAAAAACATCTCTCACCTCTTTTTCACTTCCTGATGGATTTTCATCAAATACATTTGTTGAGTCACAAATCATAGCGTCAATACCTTCACTTTTGATTTTTTTTAATTTCTCTAAATCTATGGGTTGCCCAATAAGAGGTTCGGGATCAATTTTCCAGTCACCTGTGTGAAAAATATTTCCTTTTTGCGTCTTAAGGATTATTGCATTTGGTTCAGGAATTGAATGTGTGAGTGCAAATATCTCTATCACAAACTCTCCTATTGTTATTTGTTTATTATAGTCCAAAGATCTAAGATCATAATCTTTAACATCATTTGACATAAATTTTCTTTTTAAAACTGAAGCAGTAAATGATGTAGTAAAAATTGGAACGTTATTGAGTTGATTGTATAGATATGGAACTGCTCCAATATGATCTTCGTGTGCGTGTGTCAATATCAACCCGCTTAGTTTTATTTTATTTTCCTTCAGAAAACTCAGATCTGGCATTATTAACTCGTTTGGAGACATTGATGAATTACCAAACATAACTCCTAAGTCAATCATAATCCAACTTCCATTGTAATGATATAAATTACAATTCATTCCAATTTCACCAGAACCACCTAAGGGAATAAATAAAAGATCATTTTTAGAAAATGTCATTAGGTGACCTCACTTATAATATAATTTAGTGCTTTAGATGTATAAAGATCATCTATTATAGAAATATTTTTAAACATCTTTTTAAAAAAATTTGCATTACCACCAGTTAAAACTATTTTAAATCTATCATTATTTTCTTGATTCAATTTATTAATCAATCCTTCAATCATTGAAACATATCCCCAAAAAAAACCAGATTGAATAGCTTGAACCGTATTTTTACCAATAACGTTTTTTGTTCTTTTAAATTTAACTAGGGGAAGTTTTGCAGTCATTTTTTTTAATGTATTCAAAGACAAATCTATTCCTGGGGTGATAACTCCTCCTGTATAGACGCCTTTATGATCAAGAACATCTAATGTTGTTGCTGTTCCAAAGTCAATTACAATGACAGAGTTCCCAAATAATTTTTTTGCATAAATCATATTCACAATTCTATCGTCACCAATTTCATCTCTGTTACGAATGTTGGTTTTAAATTTAAAATTTTCAATAAGATCTTTTAAAAATAAAAATTTTAAACTTTTACTATTTAAATACGAAATTAATAATTGATCAACTAAAGGAACAACAGAAGAAATAATTATTCTCTCAATATTAGAGTATTTACTGATTATTTTTTCAAGTTTATTTAAACTAGCTTCTTCAGTTTTCAATCTTTCAGAACTAACAACTTTTTCACCCATAAAAAAAGCAAACAAAATATTTGTATTTCCTATATCAATTGTAGCTTTCACTAAATAATCTCTCCATAATTAATAACTTGATATTTGTTACCAACTTTTAAAATAAGTTCTCCTGAATTATTTAAATCCAAAAAAACACCCTCAACAATCTTATTATTAATTTTAATTTTGATAATCTTACCAAAACTCTTAAAGTTTTCCTTAAGATCTTCACTGTTAAACATAGATAATATATTTTTAAAATTTATTAACGATTTGTTCATTTCTTCTACTAAAGAAAGAAAAAAATTTAATGGTTTTATTTTTTTTGAAAAGTAGGATATGCAAGTTGTTTTATAGTTTAGATGTAAAGGTGTTGAAATAAAGTTCAAACCTAATCCAATAATAATATTCTGAATTTGATTTTTAACAATATTTGTCTCAATCAATATTCCAGCTAACTTTTTATCATTAAAATAAATATCATTAGGCCATTTTATTTTAAAATTTTGATTAGGGATTTTTTTTCTTATTAAGTTCAATAGAATTTGAGAGAACCAAAAATTAATTTTTCCAATTTCTTTAATATTTATCTTTTGGTTAATTAAAAAGGAGCATATTAAATCTCCTTTATTACTTATCCATTCTCTATTCATTCTTCCTCTTCCATTTTTTTGCTCTAAGGTATAAAGAGCTAAATTATTTGTTGTCTGATTTGTTCTAATTAGACCCTTTACTTCATCATTTGTATTTAAACTTGATTTATTAAAATAAATATCAAACAGTATTTTTTTCATTTATTTCAATGCAAAAAGTGACAGGGTAATTGAAGCGCACAAATTCAAAAAAAATTGTGGATATAGAATAACAGTTAAATTAAAAAATGATAATAATGTCAAAACAAGTTTTGATTGAGGGTTTGTAAGTAAATCAAGTTCATCTGTTGGTGAATCAAAAAACATAGATTTAATTAATCTTATATAATAGAAAGCAGATATAACTGATGTTATGACGGCAATTATTGCTAGAAAGAATAAATTATTATCAATTACAATATTTAAAACAAGCAACTTACCAATAAAACCAGCTAATGGAGGAATACCTGCCATTGAAAAGAAAAGAATAGCCAAGCAACCTGCAATAACTGGTTCTGTTTTATAAAGTCCAGATAAATCTTTGATTTTAGTAACATTAATTTGGTCTCTTCTCATATTTAAAATAAACAAGAAGACACCTAAATTCATAGTAATATAAAAAATTAAATAAATACAAATCGCTGTAATTCCATCCTCTGACCCTGGAACTAATGCCATTAATATAAATCCAATATGATTGATTGTACTGTAAGCCATTAATCTTTTCAAATCATCTTGCTTTAGGGCACCCAATGAGCCAATTATCATCGAAGCTATTGAAAGTATTATAATTATTTTTCCCCAATCAATAATAATTTCTCCAAATGGATAAACTAAAAGTCTTATCAAAACTGCAAAAACAGCTATTTTTGGCGCTGTAGATAAAAATGCGGTAACAATTGATGGAGATCCTTGATATACATCTGGTGTCCACATATGAAACGGTGCAGCTGAAATTTTCAAAGATAGAGAAACTAAAATAAATATTAAACCAATTATCAACAATGTAGGTAAATTATATTGATCCGAAATAAATTGGCTAATTTCTGAAAAATTTGTAGATCCTATAATTCCATAAATCAAACTTGAACCAAATAAAAAAATACAAGTCGAGAGACTACCAATAACAAAGTATTTTACCCCTGCTTCAGATGAATTAAAGTCATCTTTTGAAAAAGACACTAAAATATATAAAGCTAGACTTTGAAGTTCAATTGAAACAAATAGTGATAATAAGTCATTAGATGAAACCATAAGCATCATTCCAATAATAGCAATAAGTGTAACTAACAAAAATTCAGGTCTTTGAAGAGATATTTCATTTTTAACTATCAAGTAGAAATATATTACAAGTCCTGCACTAATTAAAATAATTGATTTGAGAAATGAGCCAAAAGAATCTATTACAAAAAAAGAATTAAAAATTTCTTCGAAAAGAAAAATATCTTTCAGCACAAAAAACTGCGTTACGAATATAAGCATTAATGAGAAATATCCCACCACAATATGAGAGTTTTTTTTTAAAAAAACTGATATGACCAAGATAAGTAAGAAGCCAAGGGACATAAATATTTCAGGGATAAAAATCAAAGCAAAACCTTAAAAAATTGAAATTGGATATAATTGTATAATTCTATTAAGTGATGATGAAGTATAATCAAGCAATAAATTAGGTTTTAATCCAATTATGAAAATCACAAGAGTCAAAATTGAGTAAGTGGCTACCTCAAAAATATTTAACTTTTCACTTTTCTTTTCTATGTTAGGACTAGTCACGCCAAGAAAAACTCTTCTATAAAGAATTAACATATATGAGGCTGCTAAAATAACACCCGTTGCTGATAAAAAAGCGACAGTTGTACTTTTACTAAAAACTGACATTAGCGTTAAATATTCACCGACAAAACCAGATGTTCCAGGGAAACCAATTGCTCCCAAAGTAAAAATTAAAAAAAAGACAGAAAATCTCGACATTCTATTACCTAAACCACCAAAAAAATTAATCTCTTTTGTTTTATACCTATTATAAATTGATCCTATAGCAAAAAACAAAGCTCCAGAGATTATTCCGTGAGAGACCATCTGAATAATGGCCCCATGCAAACCTTGCATATTAGATGAAAAAATTCCTAACGTTACAAAACCCATATGGGCCACAGATGAGTAAGCTATTAATTTTTTCATATCATCTTGTACAAGAGCTATTAATGAAGTGTAGATAATGGCAATTACTGATAAGAAATAAATAAAAGGTGTGAAAAAAATAGAGGCATCTGGAAGAATTGATAGATTAAATCTTATAAATCCATACCCACCTAATTTTAAGAGAATACCTGCTAAGATTACCGAACCTTCTGTTGGAGCTTCAACATGCGCATCTGGAAGCCAGGTATGAAAGGGCCACATTGGGATTTTAACTGCAAATGAAGCAAAAAAAGCCAGCCACAACCAAATCTGAATATAAAATGGTAAAGAAAAATCGAATAATCTTGGTATGCTTGTAGTTCCAAATTCTTGGTATAAAAAAATAATTGCTACTAACATTAAAACAGAACCTAAAAGAGTATAAATAAAAAATTTGTAAGCTGAATATATTCGTCTCTCACCTCCCCAAAAACCAATAATTAAATACATTGGAATAAGAATTGATTCAAAGAAAATATAGAAAGAAAATAGGTCAATTGAGCTGAATGTACCGATTAAAAATGATTCAAGTAAAATAAAAGAGGCCAAATACATCCTCATATTTTTTTTTGATTGAGGATAAATAAATATTATGCACAGTAAGATTAAAAAAGTTGATAAAATAATAAATGGCATAGAAATACCATCAACACCAAGAGAAAACTTTAAATTATCACTATTAAACCAACCAAACGAATTAACAAATTGAAAATGGGGTATATCCTTATCAAAGTTATAAGGAAGATACAATGAAAGTAAAAAATTACTTCCCGACGTCCATAAAGCTGATCTCTTTGATTGAATTGCAAACTCGTCATTTTCAGATGATAAAAGAATAAAAATCAAACCGATTAATGGAATACATATTAAAATTGGTAATATTGGAAGATTTAGCATTAAAAAATATAGGTATATAAACTAATTAATAAAGTTAAACCAATTATAATTGATAAAACATAATGATATAAAAAACCAGATTGGACTTTTGCAACGACACCACTAAATGAAGAAACAAACCTACTCAAACCATTAGGACCTAAGTTGTCAATTAAATCTTTATCAACTGATTTCCAAAATCCATTTCCAAGATAAAAAGCTAAAAAAACAAAAGTTTTTTGATAAATTTCATCAATATACCATTTATTTTTAAAGAAATTGTAAATCACATTTAACCTATCTTTTATTTTAGGCAAAAAACTTACAAGTGAAAAATATGTAATGTAAGAAACAATAGCACCAATTAAGATCACAATTAATGGAAGCTTTTTAAAAAATGTTGGGACATTTTCATAAATAAAGTTTTCATCGGTGAGTTTATTCACATATACAACATCTGACCATATGTTTAAGTAATCAATGCCTATAAACATAGAATGAGAGAACATACCAAAAAAAATGGCAAAAACAGATAAAATAACAAGAGGTATCATCATTACAACAGGTGATTCATGAATATGAGCTATTACTTTTTCATCGGCCATACTTTTTCTGTGAAACACATAAATTATCAACCTTAATGAATATAAGGTAGTAAGTAAAACAGCAGTAATACCTGATAGAAAAGCATAAAAACTTAAAGATGAATCACCTAAATATAATATCTCTAAGATTAAGTCTTTTGAGAAATAACCACTTAAAAATGGAATTCCAATTAATGATAAGGACCCTATCATCATTGTTAAATAAGTAAGCGGAATTTTATTATAAAGCCCCCCCATATTTTTAATGTTCTGCTCATCTGACATTGAATGAATAACAGATCCAGCTCCTAAAAAAAGAAGAGCCTTAAAAAAAGCATGTGATAACAAATGAAAATAAGCGGATGTGTAGGCAGATGCTCCTACTGCCATAAACATATAACCTAATTGACTGCACGTAGAGTAAGCTATAATTTTTTTTATATCATCCTGAAAAACGGCAACTGAAGCAGCAAAAATACAAGTTAAACAACCAACTATTAAAATAAAGTCACCTGCAAAAGTTGATGCTTCAATGAGTGGTGACATTAAGATAAGAAGATAAACACCAGCTGTAACCATTGTTGCAGCATGAATTAATGCAGAAACTGGTGTTGGACCTTCCATAGCATCCGGTAACCATGTGTGAAATCCAAACTGAGCAGATTTTCCCATACAACCAATAAATAAAAGAAGACTAATCAAAGTAATGCAATGTATCTTTAAACCAAGAAAATTAAAATATGTATCTGAATACGAATTGACCAAAATCATAATTTCATTTATGTTTAATGTTCCGAAAACTACGAAAATTGTAAATAGTGCCATTAGCAAACCAAAGTCTCCAACTCTGTTAACAACAAAAGCTTTTATTGCAGCAGAGTTTGCTGAATCCTTATAATTCCAAAAACCAATAAGAAGATATGATGTTAAGCCAACACCTTCCCAACCTAAGAAGAGTTGAAGTAAATTATTTGAAGACACCAAAAGTAACATAAAAAAAGTAAAAAGACCTAAATAACCCATAAATACAGATATTTTTGGGTCTTTTTTCATATAACCAACTGAATATATATGGATTAATGTTGAAACAAAATTAACCATTAAAATCATTGAAGCACTAAGAAGGTTTAGCTGTATTGCCCAATCAACGCTAAAACTTCCAGAATTAATCCAATTAGTAAAAATAATAAAAGATTCGTTATTAATTTTAAAAAAATAAAAAGAAACAACTGAGGAAATTGTGCTTAAAGACATAAACACACACGATGTAAAAGCTATTTGCTTATTGTTTAAATAATTTTTGAAAAAAATACAAAAAAAGTAACTTAAAAGTGGTAAAAATATTGAAAGAAAAAACAAGTCTTTATCCTTTAAGTCTGCTAATTGTATCAACGCTTATTGAATTAGATTTTTTGAAAAAAATCGTTAGGATAGCTAAACCTATGGCCGCTTCTGCAGCTGCTACAACAAGAATAAATAATGAAAATATCTGACCAGACAAATCGTTAAGATAGTTTGAAAATCCAATAAAATTTATATTTGCTGAAAGTAACATTAATTCTATAGACATCAGAATGGTTATGAGGTTTTTCCTATTAATAAATATACCTAAAAAGCCTATAGAAAATATTAAAGATGATAATGCTAGAAAATTAAAAGATCCCATATTATTTGTTTATGTGTGATTTACTCAATTTAATTTAATTATATCTTTTTTTCTAACTTTTTTTTGATTAATTGAAGAATTTAATTTTAAATTTGAAACATCACTTTGAGCAAGAACAATTGCTCCGATCATTGCTAACAAAAGAAGAAAACCAGAAATTTGAAAAATAATAAAATAATCAGTGTACAAATACAATCCTAAAAGCTTGGTATTATCATATCCGAGATTAGTCATTTCACTAATATTAATTTTAATGTTATCAGGCATTACAATTTTATCTGAGTTATAGACTAGAAAAAGTTCTGATATAAAAATAACAATCAATATTAAACCAAAGGGGAAATATTTTAAAAAACCTTCCTTCAACACAGACTCTGATATATTCAACATCATCACAACAAATAAAAATAGAACAGCTATTGCTCCCACATAAACTATTACAAGGGTCATTGCTAAAAATTCTGCATTCATTAATAAAAAGATTATGGCTGAATTAAAAAATGTAAAAATTAGAAAAAGAACAGAGTGGACAGGGTTATTAGAAAAAACAACAAGAAAACTTGAGCAAACAATAAGCAAAGAAAAAAAATAGAATAAATAAATTGTCATAAATACCTTGATTCTCTCTCAAGATTTTTTCTTATTTCAAGTTCCCATCTATCGCCATTTTCTAAAAGCTTATCCTTATTATATATTAACTCCTCTCTAGTTTCTGTTGCAAATTCAAAATTTGGCCCTTCTACTATCGCATCAACCGGACATGATTCTTGACAGTAACCACAATATATACATTTAGTCATATCAATATCATATCTAGTGGTTCTTCTTGATCCATCATCTCTTGGCTCTGCCTCGATGGTTATTGCTTGAGCTGGACAAACAGCCTCACATAATTTACAGGCTATACATCTCTCCTCACCAGAATCGTAACGTCTCAAGGCATGTTCTCCCCTAAATCTAGAGCTTAAAAAACCTTTTTCAAAAGGATAATTAATTGTAACTTTTGGTTTGAAAAAATACTTTAAAGTTAATGCCATACCAGAGATTATTTCAACTAAAAACAACTCTTTTAATATAAATACAAACTTACTCCATTGTTTCATTAATAAACCTATTTTATATAAAATAATATTGCTGAAGTAATTATAATCCAAAACAAGGATAAAGGAAGAAATAACTTCCAGCCTAAACTCATCAACTGATCATATCTGTAACGAGGTAAAGTTGCTCTTACCCAAAGAAAAACAAATAATAAGAAAGATACTTTGAACAAGAACCAAATATAACCAGGGATCAAATTAAAGAAATCATTATCGAAAGGAGGTAACCATCCACCAAGAAATAAAATTGTTGTCATAGCGCTCATCAAAATCATATTTCCGTACTCACCAAGAAAAAACAGACCAAAAGTCATAGAAGAATATTCAACGTTATAACCTGCTACTAACTCGGACTCAGCTTCTGGTAAATCAAATGGGGCTCTGTTAGTTTCAGCAAGAGTAGAAATAAAAAAAATTAAAAACATTGGAAAGTGCGGTATTACATACCAGTAGTTTTGTTGACTCAAAACAATTTCTGATAAGTTTAAACTGCCGGCTGTAAGAAGTATAGATATAATTATTAAACCAATAGATACCTCGTAAGAAATCATTTGTGCAGCTGATCTTAACGCACCAAGAAAGGCATAACGTGAATTACTTGACCAACCAGCCATTATAATTCCATAAACACCTAAAGATGAAATAGCAAATATATACATAATACCTACATTTATATCGGAGAGTACTAACTTATAATCTACTGGGATTACCGCCCAACTTATGAGCGCCAAAGCAAAAGTCAATATCGGAGAAAAAGCAAAAATAAATTTATTTGAATTTTGAGGGAAAATTGTTTCTTTTGTAAGAAGCTTAATTCCATCTGCTAATGGTTGAAATAATCCAAAAGGTCCAACAACATTAGGACCTTTTCTTAGCTGAATAGCTCCAATAACTTTTCTTTCAAAATATGTAAGGTATGCTATTGATATCAACAAAGGAATAATGATTAATAAGATTTTTAAAAGAATAAATATAATCTCAAAAGGCATATCACAAAAAGTTCTTATTACGTTTTATAAAAATTCAGGGAACACTCCGACATAATAGGGGAATTTCTACTAACAGAATCAGTCATATAGAAATTATCTACTGATGAAGCTATTTCTGAATTTAAAAATATATTTTTCATTTTTCTTTCTTTTGGCAATTTACTCTCTGTTATATTATTTACTTTTGCAAAATGACTAGAATTTTTAAACATTAGCTCTCTTAACTCTTGATGGTTGCTATATCCTAAGTCAATATTAACAAACTTGCTAATTTTTCTCAAAACAACTGAAAAATCATCAACCGATGGTAATGGTAATTTAACTTGCCTGGAAATTTGTGGTCTGCCCTCAAGATTAATATATGTGCCTTCCTTTTCAGTAAAACAACTGATTGGTATTACTAAATCAGCTCTTTTTACAGCTCTGTCACCATGATGACCAAAATAAATTACAAAAGTTTTATCGGGTATTTTATCAAAATCTATTTCATCTGCACTAAGAAGAAAAAGGATATCAAATTTTTTGTTATAAATATCTTTTTTGATGGACTTATTAGAAGTATATTTTTTATTGTAAAACCCAAGATCAAGGGCTCCAACTCTTCCTGAATAATTTTGCAAAACATTAAACCCATTCCACGAAGTTTTTGATGTATACCTATTATGAAGTTCAAGTGAAAAGTTAAAAATACTTTCTGCATCTTCTGCACACATTGCACCTTGACCCAAAATGAAAATGGGTTTTTTTGATTTTGAAAGGATATCTCTATTTTTTTTTTCATTTAACTTTTTTAAAGAACTTGATTTTGAACCGAGTTCTATAGTTTTAAAAATTGTCCTAGACTCTTTTCCCACTCTAAAAATAGGGTAAGTTTTTTCAAAATTTATATATCTTTGTCTTATTCTTGAGGATAATACAGGTGCTTCCTTTTTTATGTCTGCACCAATGAGGACACATAAATCTGAATCATCGATACCACTTATTTTACTGTTAAAAATATATGATGATCTTTCATCTGGGATAAAGTAAGAGTCATCTTGTCTGCATTCGTAATTTTTTGCCTCTAAATTATCAAGGAATAATTTAAAAGCAAATATGGACTCACAATCTATCGAATTTCCTACAATTGAAGCGATTCTGTTTTTACTAACATTGAGTATTTTATTTTTAAGAATACTAAGGACATTTTCTGAGCTATCTTCAGTAAGTTTATTTTCAGAGTTTCTTGAATAGAATCTATCAATTCTTTGATGATTCAAACCATCATAAGCGAATCTGGTTTTATCAGAAATCCATTCGTCATTAATTTCTTCATTAATTCTCGGCAATACTCTCAAGATTTTATCACCCTTAGAGTCAATTCTTACATTACTTCCAACCGCATCAAAGACGTCGATGCTTTGGGTTTTTTTTAACTCCCAAGGTCTTGCGAGATACTCATATGGCTTAGATGTTAGAGCTCCTACTGGACACAAATCAATAACATTTGCAGACATCTCTGAATCTATTGACTTTTCAAGAAAACTTGTTATTTCTGTGTCCTCACCTCTATTGAGAGTTCCAAGCTGATCATTTCCTGCAATCTCCTCAGAAAATCTTATGCATCTTGTACAGTGTATACATCTTGTCATATGAGTTTGTATAAGTGGACCTAAGTGCTTGTCTTTTACAGCTCTTTTCTGTTCAACATATCTTCCTATTCCACTCCCATAAGCCATTGCTTGATCTTGGAGATCACATTCTCCACCTTGGTCACAAATTGGACAATCAAGTGGATGGTTAATAAGTAAAAACTCCATAACTCCCTTCCTAGCTTTGATTACCATTTCAGTGTTAGTTTTAACTTTCATGCCGTCGGCAACTGGCATTGCGCAGGACGCCACAGGTTTAGCCGAGTTTTCCATTTCCACGAGACACATTCTGCAGTTACCTGCAATCGATAGTTTTTCATGATAACAGAATCGTGGGATTTCAACACCAGCTTGTTCACAAGCTTGAATTATTGTTATACCTTCTTCTACTTCAAAAGATTTTCCATCTATAAAAATTTGAACCATAACTATGCGACTTTGGGTTTCCTTTCAGCTTTTTTTAAAATATCACTTTTAAAATGTTTTAAAAGGCCCTGAATTGGCCACGCGGCGGCATCGCCTAACGCGCAGATTGTATGCCCTTCAATTTGACGAGTAACTTCTTCTAATAAATCTATTTCTTTTCTTGTTACGTCATTGTTTACTACTCTCTCCATCATCCTCATAAGCCAGCCAGTTCCTTCTCTGCAAGGAGTACATTGCCCACAAGACTCGTGCTTGTAAAACTCTGACAACCTGGCTATTACTTTCACTATACTAGTCTGTTTATTGATCACAATAATACCAGCAGTGCCGAGGCCTGAACCTGAATTTTTAAGAGAGTCAAAATCCATTAACACATCTTCACAAATATTTTTAGGGAGCAAAGGTACGGAAGAGCCTCCTGGAATAATTGCTAGTAAGTTATTCCAACCACCGATAACATCACCAGCGTATTTTTGAATTAAATACTTTAAAGGGACTCCAAGCTCTTCTTCAACGTTACAAGGGTTATTCACGTGTCCGGATATGCAAAAGATTTTTGAACCAGAATTATTCTTCGTGCCAAGACTATTGAACCAGTCATGTCCTCTTTTCATTATTGTTGGTACAACTGCTATCGTTTCAACATTATTTACAGTTGTTGGCATTCCATAAAGACCAACATTTGCTGGAAATGGCGGTTTTAATCTAGGTTGACCCTTTTTTCCCTCTAAGCTTTCAATTAAGGCAGTTTCCTCCCCACATACATAGGCTCCAGAACCATAATGGATGTATACATCAAAATCAAAGCCACTCCCACAAGAGTTCTTGCCTATGAAGCCTTTTTTATAAGATTCATCAATAGCTTTTTGGAGAATGTTCGCCTCATTATAGAATTCTCCTCTGATATAGATATAACATTTGCTTGCATTAATTGCATATCCAGCGATGAGACATCCCTCAATTAGTTTATGAGGTTCATTTCTAATAATATCTCTATCCTTACAGGTGCCTGGCTCACCTTCATCAGCATTTATTACTAAGTAGTGTTGTTTTTTGTCTCCCTTTGGCATAAAGTTCCATTTCATACCCGTAGAAAAGCCAGCACCTCCTCTTCCTCTGAGTCCAGACTTAGTGATTTCTTCAATTACATCCTCAGGTTTTTTTTTTAAAACTTTCTTAGTATCTTTCCAGTCGCCTCTTTTTAAGGCTTCCTCGATAAGGGGACTCTTAAACCCGTACAAATTACTGAAAATAATGTCACTTTTTTTTATCATTGATCTATTTCTTAGGTTCGGAACCTTTTCTTGAGGATTGCGGACCTATTTTTACGTTTTTATTATTACTTAACTTATTTATTAATTCTTCAAAAGATTGCAAGTCAAGATCCTCATAATAATTTTCATTAATTTTTACCACAGGTGCATTTACACAAGCACCTAAACATTCAACTCTATTCAAAGAAAATTTATTATCTTGACTAACTTCACCCGTGTTTATCCCAATCCAATTTTTCAATTTTTCTAGCAAGTTATCCGATCCTCTTAACATACAGGGCGAAGTGGTACAAATTTCAATGTGATGTTTTCCAACGGGAGAAAGATTATACATTGAGTAAAAAGTAGCTATTTCCAATACTTTCATCTCTGGAACTTTTAAAAACTTTGAAACATATTCAATGGCTTTCTTTGGAAGCCAACCATTATTTTGACTTTGCGCCATAGATAACAAAGGCATTATAGAGCTTTCTTTATAATTTTTGGGGTACATTTTTACTATTTCTCTAGCTTTAAGTAAATTTTCATTTGAAAAAGTAAAATTATCAGGTTGTACTTCCTCATTAGCAAATTTTTTAAAATTATTTCCCATTTTACCTGTCTATTTCCCCAAAAACTATATCTAAACTTCCAATTATAGCAACTAGGTCTGATAACATATGACCTTTAGATAAGTATTCCGTAGCTTGTAACAAAGGAAACCCAGGAGCCCTTATTTTACATCTGTATGGTTTGTTCGAACCATCAGCTATAAGATAGACCCCAAATTCACCCTTAGGTGCTTCGACTGCAAAATAGGTTTCACCAATTGGTACATGAAAGCCTTCTGTAAAAAGTTTAAAATGATTTATGAGGGATTCCATTGAATTTTTCATATCTGCGCGCTTAGGTGGGACAATCCGAGGATCGTCTGAAATACAAATGCCTTCAGGTATTTGCGTTACACATTGTTGAATTATTGAGAGAGATTGCCTCATCTCTTCAACTCTCACTAAAAATCTTTCAAAACAATCTCCACTTGTACCTGTTGGAACTTTGAAATCTAATTTTTCGTAGCAATCATAAGGTTGGTTTTTTCTCAAATCCCAGTTTAAGCCTGTGGCTCTTAGACAAGGACCAGTAAATCCCCAATTGAGAGCATCTTGTCTAGAAATTTCTCCAATACCAACTGACCTTTGTTTGAAAATTCTATTTTCTTCAATTAGCCTTTCTAGGTCATCAATATGCTTTGGAAAACGTTCGCAAAATCTGCTAATGTCATTAATTAATCCATCCGGTAAATCACGATGAACTCCACCTGGACGAAAATAAGCTGAATGTAATCTAGATCCTGAAACTCTTTCATAGAATTCCATCAGAACTTCCCGTTCCTCAAACAACCATAAGAAAGGAGTCATCGCACCTACATCAAGAGCAAATGTTGTTATATTCAAGATATGGTTTAGAATTCTGGTTATCTCACTAAACATCACTCTTATATATTGACCTCTAATCGGAACTTCGACGTTAAGAAGCTTCTCTATTGCTAATGCGTATGCATGCTCTTGACACATTGGTGAAACATAATCTAATCTATCAAAGTAAGGTAAAGCTTGAACGTAGGTTTTACTTTCAATTAGTTTTTCAGTTCCTCTGTGTAACAGACCAATATGAGGATCCGCTCTTTCAACAACTTCACCATCAAGCTCAAGGACCAATCTTAGAACACCGTGAGCAGCCGGATGTTGAGGACCAAAATTAAGTGTGTAGTTTTCCTTTTTAGTCATTTGAATTTTTTGATTTTTCATCACCAGGTAAATATTTTGACATACCTTCCCAAGGACTTAATGAGTCAAATTGTCTAAAATCTTGATCAAGTTTTACTGGTTCTTTGACAACTTTCCCTAGCTCATCATCAAATCGAACTTGAGTAAACCCTGAAAGTGGAAAGTCTTTTCTTAGTGGATGACCCTCAAAGTCATAATCAGTAAGTATTCTTCTCAAATCTGGATGACCTGAAAACCTTATGCCAAATAAGTCCCAAACCTCTCTTTCATACCAATTCGCACTGGGATATATATCTGTTATTGATTGAACTGGCATGTCTTCATTAACATTTGTTTTTACTCTAATTCTTAAATTTTTAGATACACTTAAAAGATTGTAAGAGAGTATAAATCTTTTTTCTTGATTTGGATAATCGACAGCAGTGAGATCTATTAAGGATTCCATACTTATTGAAGGGTTGTCTTTTAGAAACATTAGTATTGAAAAAATATCTTTCTGCTTGGCCATTATTGAAATTTCGTTCTTGTTATTTGAAATATCGTATTCACAAAAATTTAGTAGGCTTTTAATAAGCTCGACGACTTCAATAATAAATTTTTTATTTGGATAACTCATAGGCGAAAAATCTTGTTGTCTCTCATTATTTTTTTTTGAAGTTGTAGCACACCATACAATAATGCCTCAGCTGTCGGGGGACAACCAGGTACATATATATCAACTGGTACAATTTTGTCACAACCTCTTACGACAGAATAGGAATAATGATAATAACCTCCACCATTTGCACAACTTCCCATTGAAATTACCCATCTTGGCTCGGGCATTTGATCATAAACCTTGCGTAATGCAGGAGCCATTTTATTTGTCAGAGTTCCAGCGACAATCATTACATCGGATTGTCTTGGACTAGGCCTGAATACAATACCGAACCTATCAAAGTCGTATCTACTTGCGGCAGACTGCATCATTTCTACTGCACAGCAAGCCAAACCAAAACTCATTGGCCATAAAGACCCTGAACGAGCCCAGTTAACCAAATCATTGACCTTAGTAACTAAAAAACCATTGCTAGAAATGTGTTTTTGAGCTTCGTCAAAGTTTTGGGCGTCAACTTTTTTTAGTTCCAATCTAAAGCTCCTTTCATCCACTCGTATACAAAACCAACTGTAAGTACAAAAAGAAAAAACATCATAGACAAAAAGCCAAATATTCCAATTTCGTTAAAGGCTACAGCCCAAGGAAATAGGAAGATAATCTCAAGGTCAAAAATTATAAACAAAATTGCAACCAGATAGAACTTAACCTCGAACTTGCCTCTTGAATCATCAAAAGGCTCAAAACCGCACTCATACGTTGAGTCTTTTTCGGCGTAAGAAGATCTTTTCCCTGCAAATATTGATAGGAAAAATGCACCAAAAGATAGTAAAAATGCGAAAATAAAAAAAATAAGAATTGGTAAGTATTCAGTCATATTTATAATATAGTAAAATTATATTTATTTTACATCTAATTGTTAATAATTTCATTAACTCGGTCGATACTTTCTTTAAAAATAGGATAGTCTGAGCTCTCAATCAAAGTGTTTGTCTTTATTGACCTTATAGTATTAGATAAAAAATCACAGCCAACTCTTTTATCATTACCCTTGAAGTGGTACCATAACCCTCCCTCACCGACTACACAAGAAGATTCTTTGTCAATAAACACATGCTTTAGTATGATAATTTTAGCATTAAAACCCAATGATCGCATCACATTTAAAGCTAAAGGTATATTTAACAATGGAACCTCATATATCTTTGAAGAACTTGAAATTACAATCGTTTCATTACTACCTAGTAGTCCTTTTTTTGAATCCGGAACAAATATAAATATTTCTTTTTCACCTTGATCTACTATCCTTCCCCCAAGAAGTGAAAATGCAAGTAATTTTGATTCAGCAACGTCTGCTACACTTACCATTGAATTTTCTCCAAAAAATAAAGTTCTTACCTCTTGAGGAAGCAAAGATTCAATAATATTTTGCTGATAACCATAATCGTCATAAAGAGACTTGATAGCTGAATCCAACGACATTGGTGCTGGAATTATCTGTGTTCTGATAAACTCTTGAGCAATATTATTGTTTTTATTAACTGCAGTTGCATATAATCTTAAAATTTGGTCGAAAGAAATTTCGTAGTGACCAATGATTGAGTCTCCGAACAATGAGAAAAATTCACATTTTTCTGGATGTCTTAAAAAGATTTTTGAAGATCTGTCTAAAAGAGAAGCTAAGGTGGCGCCACCTAATGAAGCAAACTTGTCTATATCAATTTTAACAACTTTTTCATCTTTCAATTGTAACGAATAAAATCTTATAGATTTGTGTTTAATCTCTTCCTCTGTTAAGGGCGGTCCACTCTCGAACTCTTTAGATGTTGGGTTAAACTTTTTTAATTTAAAATTTAATAAATTTATAAGCTCAGAATCTTCAGAAAGTGAACATTCATCAGAATCATCAATTATTTTGGATTGATTAGGGGTACCGAAGTCTGTGATATCCTCCTCAGATTGTTGACTAAAAGCCGGAAAACTTAACGCAAAAAAAATCAAGTAGGTAATAAAGTTTAACTTATTTATCATTACATACAATATAACAAGAATTAATAATCAATAAATAGATTTTATAAACTTATTATGCCATAGGAAATGGCGGGAGTGACGAGACTCGAACTCGCGGCCTCCTGCGTGACAGGCAGGCGTTCTAACCAACTGAACTACACCCCC
>MDSZ01044193.1_pt1 | contig 24255 bp, 24 predicted proteins | sample 811201 | NCBI WGS metagenome assembly MDSZ01 (sample SAMN05326647, study PRJNA326480) | marine metagenome | isolation source: seawater | place: Indian Ocean: North | collected 2010
AGAACAGAGGTCCTATCAAAGAATGGGGAGAGCTTTAATTGGGTCTCAGCATGAAATTGGTTCTTATAGCTCATTGATCATGCCTTAAAAAAGGACGAGTTAAACAAGTAGGGCCGCCTGCACCTTTTAATGATATCTCAGCACCATTATATGTATGGACCTCCACGCCTTCATTTTCAAGTCTTTTTTGCGTGATGGGGTTTCCTTTTATCATAATAACTTTTCGATTTGCCATTGCTAGTACATTACACCCCATTGAAGCATATTCTTCATCGGGGACTTCAATTAATTGGATTTTACGGTCAAGAAGATATTTCCTGAATGATACTGGAAGCAACCTTGAATAAACTAAATAAAGGTCATCATCAATTGGAGAAAGGTTGCTCATTAAATGCAAACAATCATTTTCACCATTCCAATGAGGTAGTGGAACAGGTATGACTTCATATGACTGATTACCAAGTATCTCTTTTAGCTGTCTAATGCCTTCAGCATTAGATCTGTATCCTTCACCAATGGCAACGGTGTTTTTGTCTAACCAGACGACATCACCTCCTTCTAATAATCCTGGATTAGATATTTTACCGATTATTGGTATGCCAATTAACTGAAAATATTTTTCAATCTCTTTTGGCTCAGAAGCCCTTTCATTTTTTCCCATATTACATAGAATAACGCCCTTATCACTAATTACACAAGGGTCATGAGTGTATATTGAATCAAGAGATGTATTAGAGGTAGGTAAAAAATGAATTTCTGGACCAAATGATTTGATGAGGTTCAAAAATTGATCATATTCTTTGCAGGCTATTTCAAAATCTGGAATATTGGAATAATTAAGTTCAGAAGATTGAAAATCGACAGTAGCTTGGTTAATGAAAGCGTCCCGAGGATGTTTCAATAATACACGCTTGATTTGTTTTACCATATCCTGGCAACCAAATTGAATCATCTTTTAATCCAAAGAACCTTCTACGCATGTAGTTTCAAATCCGCCACGAATATTATAAATGGTGGTTACCATTAATTGCTTGGTCTCTAAGGCTGAAAATAAATCAGAGTAGATACGCTTGGTCGCTGCTTCTTGATAGATGCCTACATTTCTAAAGCTTACGAAATAATATTTGAGGGATTTTAATTCTACACATTTCCCACCAATCGGGAAATATTCAATTATTACCTTGGCTAAGTCAGGCAGGCCGCTAAATGGACAAACAGCGCTGAATTCATCTGTTTCAGTTTTTATATATTGTTTTGTACTATCAAAGTCAAAAACCTCTAAAAGGCTTGGCTCTATATGAGACTCATCTAAAAATTCAAATGATTTACCTTCTGCTTTTGCCATTTTATTTTCCTTTATATATGCATCCAGTGGATTCTGTTTCTCTTATCTCAATTTGTTTTAACCCTTTTATGGATGGACTGAGTTGTTTCCATATCCATCGACATAAATTCTCGCTTGAAGGATTTTCAAGTCCTTTTATGTCATTTAAATATGCGTGATCTATGATTTTATGAATTGGTCTGAATGCAGAATCAATATCAGAGAAGTCCATTACAAACCCAGTAGTTTGATTAATCTCACCTTCTACCGTTATGGTGATTTTAAAAGAGTGACCATGAATTTTACGGCACGGATGTCCCTTAGGCAGTTTAGGTAGGGAACGAGCTGATTCAATTGCAAATGTTTTATATACTTTCATACTCAAATTCAAGGAATACCCAGTATTTTATGGGTTTGAAGACTAAGTTTCCATTTTGGATTGTTCAAAACAAATTTTTTAGATTTTTTAATATTATCTTTTTGGTCAATACCATCCATGGGTTGAATGTAAAAATGGTCAAATTTTAGTTTTTCATGTATTCTTGGATTTATTCCACATTGGGGATATACGATTTTTAATTCATTGCCACTTGTTAAAATAAGATCTGCATTTGCCTTTGGGCTTACACAAACCCAATCGATGCCATCAGGTGGAATTATTGTTCCATTTGTTTCTAAACCTATCTCAAAGCCCGCTTCGTGGATAGCCTTTATTAGAGAATCGTCCATTTGTAATAATGGCTCTCCTCCAGTGCAAACAACATAAGGATCAGTTAGTAGATTTTCTTTCCACAGGCTATTAATAATATTTATTATTTCCCCTACTGAAAATTTTCCACCATTAATGCCATTCGTACCAACAAAATCAGTATCGCACCAATTGCAGATAGCTCCATCACGGTCTTTTTCATGACCAGTCCATAGATTACAGCCGGAGAATCGAATAAATACTGCTGGACGACCTGTGTGATATCCCTCTCCTTGAAGCGTATAATATATTTCTTTTATTGAATACTTCATTGATTTGAATAATTTAATGGATCAATGATTCCTGCTTCCTTAAATCCTTTTAACCTTAAATAACAAGCATCACAAAGTCCGCAAGGGTTTCCTCCTTGATTCGGATCATAGCAACTAGATGTTAAGCTATAATCAATGCCAAGACCTATGCCAACCTTTATGATCTCTGATTTTGTCATATCAATAAGAGGTGTGTGAATTCTAAATGAAGAACCAGAAACACCGGCTTTAGTTGCAAGATTCGCAGTTTTTTCAAATGATGAAATATATTCTGGCCTACAGTCTGGGTATCCGCTGTAATCCAAAGCATTTACTCCAATAAATATGTCAAATGACCCAAGGACCTCAGCCCAGGCCAATGCTAAAGATAGAAAAACAGTATTCCTTGCAGGGACATAGGTAACAGGTATCTCTGCCATATCAGATAAATCCCTTTTCTTTGGTATGTCAATCTGGTCAGTGAGAGCTGAACCGCCAAATTTACCAAGATCTATATCTATAATACTGTGATCGTGAATATTAAAAAAATCAACAATCATTTTTGATGAATTCAATTCGTGATTATGACGCTGCCCATAATTGAAGGTCAGGGCATAAAGTTCAAACCCTTTTTCTCTTGCTATTCCTAAGCATGTTGTGGAATCTAATCCACCTGAAACAAGTACAACAGCTTTCATATTCATTATAGGTTATATTATTTAAAATTAAAGAAGTTCAAGTTTGCAAGAATCAATCCGTTACAAAAAATAATGCATTGCCAAAAAGTAACTTATTGTTATACCAAAATGATCGAAACAACGGATTGTCCGCCATATATATGATTCTACCTTTGCTAACTTCATGAACACCAAAGATTAAATTGTTATTTATTTTTTTCTTTATTCTATGTCCCATAAAACCCGCTATGTGTGATTGTTCATCCATTAATACTCCAACATTCCATCCTTTCGGCAATAATGGATAGAGTTTCTTTTCTAATTTTAGGCTAAAAAAACTTTCATCATAACCAAAACCAAGCGGGTGCGTATTATCCAATTTAACTTTGACAATGCTACCATAAATTGAATCAATCAACCTTTTTCTTTTTTTATCACCATATTTTTTATTTCTATCATTTAACTTTTCTTTCTCATTCAGTTTTTGCATCATTTTTTTAGATGTTTCAGATTCATATTTTACTAGGCCATAACCTTTTTGATCTACAAACTTTTCCATTGCTTTCCCAATAACAATTAGTCTTCCCCCACTTTTCACCCATTTCAATATTTCTGGAGGAGGAGAAGCTTTGATAAGTATGGATGCTCCTGTTTCTTTTTTTATTTGAGTACTGGCTGGAACTTCATTTCTTAGAAACCCATAACTTCCGCTTGGTAAGATTAATACATCAAGATCATTAAATGGTATTGATTTGAAATCAGAACTATTATAAATGGAAATTGGGAATTGAATTTGTTGTTCAAAAAAGTGCCATATTTCACCAAAATTATTACTTGAAATTCCATTGCCTGAAATGATGCCTATCCTTGGTTTTGTGATGATATTAAAATTTGATGATCCTAGATCGATTCCTTTTTTGGATGCTCCTGTTCCAATAGATGCTATATTGGGTTTATGTTTTAAAGCTGCCTGTTTAACCAGTACATTTAATTTGACACCTAAATGTTCATTACCTCTTGGAGAAATGAAAAGTGAGCCTGGTCCATAATCAATATCACCGTGGGTAAAAGCTTTTTCAGCTACCCTGACAGTTATTTTATTTTTTAAAATTTCAGCAAGAAAATTTAATTCATTGATTGATTCCCATTTTGATAAATAACCATATCCTTCATTTGATAGGTCGTGTTTTATATTATCACTGTCAACCTCTTCTTTTAGATTGAGGGCTATTGCTTTTTGGCTGGCATATGCATCAAGTCCAAAAACATAAGGTAAAGACCATGCTGTTATGTCATATGTCAATGAATCAGATAAAAATGTTTTTGGTTCAAAGAGTACATTTGTCAATATTCCTAATTCTTGATTAACTGGAATACATAGGTCATTTTGTGTTACGGTTACATCATTTGTACCATTTTCTTTATAAACAAAAACATTTCTTAAAGATTGAGGTCTTTTTGTAATTGGAAACCCATATTTAATTCCATTTAATTTGAGTAAATGTTTTAGGTCATTTACTTTGTTTAAATTATTCTTCTCATATGGAATGACATATGTTTTGTATTTAGTTTTGAATTTTGTCTGCGCATTAGAAAAATATTTTTTGAATTCAGATGTTACTTTGTCTGCATTTTCATAAGTAGCTTCAACAGTAGAAAGACCAGTTATATGATGATGCTCCAATCTTTCTTTTAAGGTCAAAGTATCTGTAGCAGAGGTTTTAACGGCAATTCCCCCTGCACTACTACCGCCTTTTTCATATGTCATTCCTAAAGCGCCGTTAAATATTGGATATGTATCTCCAAAGCCAGGGTAGAGGAGATCAAACTCCTCATTTCTGAAATATAGTAAATTATTTTTATCGAAATGACGAGCATTGTTATCGCCTATTATCTTCTGAAATTCTCTTTGCCAATCTGTAATGAGTGCATGGTAAGGCTCTACTGCAGGAGCAAAATAATAAGGCTCTTCATATGATTGTTCATGGTAATCTACATGAACATGCGGCATCCATGTTTTGTACAATTCAATCCGGGATTGTGTTTCAATTTGACTTTGCCAACACCAATCTCTGTTAAGATCATGATAGTAATGGTTTGTCCTTCCACCTGGCCATGGTTCGTTATGGCTTCTTGTTTTTGGATTAATGTCAGGAATTTTATTCTTTGTCATTCTAAAGTAGTTTGCGTAGCGATCTCTTCCATCTGGATTAATGCATGGGTCAATAATTAATATCACCTTTTCTAACCACTTTGTTTGATTTGCATTAGATTTGTCTGCAAAAGAGTAAAGGGTTTTCATTGCAGCTTCCATAGAACTAGATTCATTTCCATGAACTGAATAACTAAGCCAGACGACAGCTAGAGCATTTTCTGTAGCTTTTCCCTCATCTAAACCTGAATAAACTAAGTGCTCTTTTCTTAGCACATCTATAGATTTTTTATTTTTTGGATGTGTTATAATTGATACAATGAGTGGCCTACCTTCATAAGTTTCCCCGTATTCTATGAGGCTTATGTTGTTTGATGCTTCAGCAATATGTTCAAAATAACTGACTACATCATGGTGAAAAGAGAATCTATCACCAAGTTCATACCCTAAGAATTCTTCAGGAGTTTGCAGTGATGATGCAAATATCATTGAAAGGTGTATTATGTATAATATTTTTTTGAAAATTTGTTTCAACATGTTAATGTCCTTAAATATTTAACCTTCGATTTAACGATAAGGTGCACTAATCAATCTAAAATCTAATAGATAGATTAATAGTTATCAAAAATATCTTAATCATTAAATTAGTGGTTATAATTCAATATTTATTGATCGCTTAAGCATAATGGAGTAAAGATGAGTTATTCAAGGGATATCTCCCAACCTATTTTTGATAGAGCCTTTGAGGTCCTGGTAAAAGGAGTAAGTTCTAATTTCCGCTTTTTAGGACAAAATAAAACACCTGTCATATCGAAAGGTAAGGGTGCTTACATATGGGACGCAGATGGAAATAAATTCATAGACTATCGTCTTGGTTGGGGACCAATCATATTAGGGCATGCAGATGAGAGGGTCAATCATGCCGTAAGTGACCATTTAAAGAATGGAACAACATTTGCTGCAACAACAGAGTTAGAGGTTGTCGTTGCGGAAAAATTAGTAAAAATAATTCCAGGAATGGAAAAATTAAGATTTACGAATACTGGTACTGAGGCAACGATGCATGCTCTTAGAACTGCACGTGGTTATTCCAATAAGGAAAAATTCATAAAATTCGAAGGACAATACCATGGAGCACATGATTATGTTCTTTTTAGTACCGCTTCTTCACCTGTGAGCGCCATGGGTTCACGAACCTCTCCAATTCCTGTCCAGGTTGGATCTGGAATTCCGAACAAAATCAGAGATTATGTATTTTGTTTACCCTTTAATGACTTTGATGCCGTTGAGAAATGTGTGAAAGACCATCATGGTGAGATAGGGTCGATGTTAGTAGAGCCATGTTTAGGTAACATTGCAGGCATAGAGCCAAAAGATGGGTTTTTAGATCATCTAAGATCTCTTTGTAACAAATTTGATATTGTATTGATCTTTGATGAGGTAAAAACTGGTTTCCGTCTTTCAAATGGTGGTGCTCGTGAGACATACGAAGTTTTACCTGATATTTCAACATATGCTAAAAGCCTTGGGAATGGGATTCCCGTTGCAGCATTTGGAGGACGTTCGGAGGTAATGGATGTTATAGGTGGAGGAAGTGTTACCCATGCTGGTACTTTTGGTGCAAATGGTGTAAGTATGGCTGCAGCAAATTCAGTATTAGATATTTTGTCGGCATCTTCTGTACTAAGTGATCTTTCGCAGAGAGGGATTCGATTGAAAAAAGGTCTAGACCAAATATTAACAGATGCTGACATACCACACCAAATGTGTGGGCATCCAAACATTCAGGGATTTTTAATTACTAAAAATAAAGTTGAAGATGTGCGAGATCTGGCGCACAGTGATGATGACTTATATGAGACCATAATGGACAATATGTTTGAAAGAGGAATCTGGGTAGAAAGTGACCCGCGTGAACCATGGTTCCTCTGTGAAGCACATACTAATGAAATAATTGACCATACCTTGAATGTTTTTGAAGAATCAGTCAAAGCTTCCTTGAAATAAAACAATGAGATCATCGGTTTATTGGACAGATGAACACCCTCTTGAAAATAGGTTTAAGGTTTCATCTGAAATTCCTGAGAAGATTGACGTTGCCATCATAGGTGGAGGATATACTGGCCTAGCGGCATCACGTGTTTTATCTAAGGCTGGTATTTCAACTGTTGTGCTAGAAGAACATAATATTGGATGGGGCGCCAGTTCTAGAAATGGCGGTATGGCAACACCTGGATTGAAACAAGACATATTCAAGATATATAAAAAATATGGTATGGAATATGCAAAGGAATTCTGGAAGGCATCTATTGATGCAATAGAGCTAATGGATCAGATAATAGAGGAGGATAATATTTTATGTGATTGGGAAAGGAGAGGTCATATTGCACTTGCTTCGAAAAAGTCACATTTTAATAAATTACCAGATTATGCAAATTGGATTAAGCGAGAGCTTGGGCATAATAAAACCATAGTTTGTAAGAATGAAATTAGATCTGAGATTGGTACCGATTTTTATTTCGGTGGATTATCTGATGAGGTAAGCGGAGGTCTTCAGCCTGCTAAATACCTAGATGGTCTAGCCCAATCTGTGCTTAGATATGGAGCGACGCTTTGTGAGAATTGTCGTGTTCGCTCTATAAAGCCACTTGGCTCAAGTTATGAGCTTCTCACATCTATGGGAGTCATAAGGGCAAAGGATGTGATTATTGCTACCAATGGTTATACAGATATGTTGGTTCCTAAATTGAAACCTAAGATTTTCCCAGTTGGTAGTTATATTATTGTTTCTGAAATACTTGATGAAGACCTTCAAAAAAAGCTAAGCCCAAAAGGTCGTATGTTTTATGATTCTAAATGGTTCATAAACTATTTTAGACTAACACCTGATGGGAGGATGCTCTGGGGCGGGCGTAACAATCTAAGTACTGATCTTGACCTAAATGAAAGTGCATCAATTTTATCAAAGCAGGTTAGAATGGTGTTCCCTGATCTTGAGGATGTTGAATTCACGCATACGTGGACAGGTAAGCTAGGAATCACGTTTGATCTTATGCCACATATAGGGAAGGTCAATGGAATCCATTATGCTTTTGGGTATGGTGGACATGGGTTATCTATTGCTACTTACCTAGGTAATGAAATGGGGCTGCTCTTATCAGGTCAAAAGCAACGTAGTCCATTTGAGGAAATATCTCATCAAACAATGTTTTTTTATCGTAAAGACCCTTGGTTCCTTCCTTTTGCTGCTCGATATTATCGATTTTTAGACTGGATATCCTGAGATGTATCCTTTAGCAACTATCGATTATGCTATTATTTTCATATACCTCTCTGTAATGATTGGAGTTGGACTATGGTTTGCAAAAAAGCATTCAGATTTTGATGACTTTTTTCTAGCAGGAAGGTCTCTTACTACACCTCTGCTTATTACTACTCTTATTTCTACTTATTATGGGATTGATGTTTTGTTTGGCGATACTCAGCTTGCATTTACAGATGGTGTCGTAGCGTGGTTTGGTTATGCTCGTCCAACATATGCTTTCTATTTGATTGCTGCCCTTTTGTTGTCCAAGCGCTTGCGAGAGGAGGATTTTAAAAGCCTGCCTGATATTTTAGATTCATATTATGGAAGAGAGACAAGATACGTTGGAGCTGTTACATCTTTCATTTATTCTTTACCTGCATTATCACTATATGGCTTTGGAATGCTAGGTGATGTCATACTTGGTTGGGAACCTATTACAGGAATGTTGATTTTAGGGGGGATTGCATTAGTATATACACTTACGGGGGGGTTTTGGGCTGTGGCTCTTACAGACTCAATTCAATTTGTTATGATGTGCCTGGTCATTGCATTCGCCTTTCCATTTGCTATGAACTTTGTTGGTGGTTTCAATGCAATGATAGAGGTGCTTCCGCAAAGTTATTTTGATACTATGGGTGATTTAGATATTCTTCTCATTATTATTTATGCATCTACTGGTTTATCCGTTTTGGTAGAGCCAACATTTTATCAAAGAATATTTGCTGCAAAATCATATAAGAATGTTCGCAATGCACTAATAATTGGAATCTTTATATGGGGATCATATGATTGGCTTATAACTATACTAGCAATGTCCGCTAAAGCAGGGGTGATTAAAGGATTACTCCCTGCCGATGTTGCACCAGATGCTGCACTTTTAACAATTGTTGTTGCAGCTCTTCCTGCTGGCTTAGTGGGTTTATTTCTGGCGGGGGTCCTTTCTACAGAAATGTCAACTTTAGACTCTTACTGTCTTGTTGCTGGGGGGAATGCTGCATATGATATTTATAAGCCTGCAATAAAGCCAACAGCCACTGATGATGAACTAATCCAAACGACTCGATATGGCATCCTTTTATCTTGGGTATTGGGCTTTGGTATGGCAACAGCTTTTGACCAGATGTTGGGCTTGTGGGTTTTTTTGGCTTCTATATTAATTTCAAGCACATTGATACCGATCTTATTAGGTCTGTATATAAAAGACTTTAGAAGACCGCTTGCAGGTCTTATAAGTTCGAGTACGGGGCTTTTAACCACAGTAATACTCAATATTTATATAATGACCATGGGCAAGTTTGATATTGAGGAAGAGACCTATATTGTGCAGTGGTTTGGCATAGATTTCATACAGGAATTTGTCATGTATATTACAGTTCCGATTTCATTCATAGGATTTTTTGTAGGTTATGTACTAGATAAAAGGATAAGACCTTGAGTTATTGGGAAATATTTACGTGGATCACAGTAGTCTTTCTTGGTATTGGTTCCATGATTGTATTCTTTTTATTTGTAAAGGATATAAAACAAATTCTTGAAAAGTTCACAAAGGGGCAGAAATGATATTTAAGAATTTTATCAATAATGAATGGTGCGACGCACAAAATTGTAAAACATTCGAGGTCATAAATCCCTTTACTGAAAAAGTGATTACAAATGTTCCCGCCAGTGATGAAAAGGATGTGGCGATTGCAGTTGAAGCAGCTGAGAATGCATTTTATGATTGGAGTAACCTCACTGCAGGTGAGCGCCGTGATTATCTAAGAGCTCTAGCAAATAGATCAAGAGAACATGCTGAAGAAATAGCGAAGACAATATCCACAGAAATGGGTAAACCTTACAAAGATGCTTTGACTGAGATTGATGACCTAGCTGAATATCTTGAATATTATAGTGAACTTGCCCGTGACCAAGTTGGAAGGATGGTTGCGCCGGTAGATCAGAAATCAATGTCATTAGTCCGATATGAGCCCTATGGTGTTGTGGGTTGTATCATACCATGGAATTATCCTTTATCGCTAATGGGTTGGAAACTTGCACCTGCATTAGCAGCAGGGAATACGATTATAATGAAACCAAGTGAAATCACGTCCCTGTCTATTTTACATTGGGCAGAACTTGTAGTTGGGGATATGCCATCTGGCGTCATAAATGTCATCACAGGCTTTGGTGAAGAGGCAGGGGAAGCTCTTGTAAAACATCCTCAAGTACCGATTATTACATTTACTGGGTCAGTGCGTACTGGAAAGAGAATAGCAAAATTAGCTGCTGATAACCTAAAAAAGTTATCATTGGAGCTAGGTGGAAAAGATCCTGTTATCGTTTGCGATGATGCTGATATTGAAGTGGCAGCGAAAGGAACTTCTTGGGGTGGGTTCATTAATTCAGGTCAAGTATGCACCTCTGTTGAGCGAGTATATGTATACGATTCAGTAGTAAGCAGATTTACTGAAGCATTAGTAGAAGAAGCAAAAAAAGTAAGGCTCGGAGACCCTATGGACGATAATGTAGATATTGGTCCAATGGCTTCAAAGAGCCAGTTTAACAATACTATAAATAAAGTGAACTTAGCCAAAAAGCAAGGCGGACGAGTCCTAACGGGTGGTAAAAAATCCAATCAGTTTGACAGGGGTTATTTCTATGAGCCCACTGTATTTGATAACATAACATCAGAAATGGATATAGTTATTGAAGAGTCTTTTAGTCCGGTCATACCCATTCAAAAAGTGCGTTCTATGAGTGAAGCAATTGAAATGGCAAACTCGACCAAATATGGTTTAGGATGTACTATCTTCACAAAGGATATTGAACGTGCTTTAACTGCAGCAGACAAAATCAAATCTGGAACTGTTTGTATCAACAGCCCTCTTATGGAAAATATTGCCGCACCATTCGGAGGGATGAAACAATCCGGTATTGGTAGGGAGCATGGGGTTGAGGCTTTAGAAGAGTTTAGAGAAACAAAGCATATTTTCATTGATTACGACCATAATAAAAAGGACTGGTGGTTTGGTGAAGAGGATGAATAATGCGCACTAGTGATTCAATCAGAAAAAAGCATAAACAATATTTATTTGATGCTATAAAAAATTTTTACAAAGAGCCATTGGTTATTGAAAAGGGTAAGGGGTTTTATGTTTCAGATAGCGATGGAAACTCATATTTAGATTTTTTTGGTGGCATCCTCACCGTGTCAGTTGGTCATGCGAATGATGAAGTAAATACAGCAGTGAAAGCACAGGTCGATCGACTAAGTCATATTTCGTCTCTTTATCCAAGTATACCTGTTGTTGAACTTGCAGAAAAACTTGTTGGATTGGCACCAGACAATCTAGAAAAAGTATTTTTTAATGCATCTGGAACTGAAGCAGATGAGACAGCTGTTATGATGGCTCAACTTTATACTGGGAATACAGAGATTATAGCTTTACGCCACGGTTATTCAGGGCGTTCATTACTCGCACAATCCTTAACCGGCCATGCACCATGGAGAGCATTGCCTAGCCAAGTTGGTTCGGTCAAACATGCCTTAGCGCCATATTGTTATCGTTGCCCCTTGAAAATGACATATCCAGAATGTGGAGTTTCTTGTGCAAAAGACGTAGAAGAACTCATCAATACAACAACTACTGGTAAAGTGGCAGGGATTATAGCGGAGCCAATTCAAGGTGTTGGAGGATTCATCACTCCTCCAGATGCATATTTTAATATTGTGTCTGATATTATTCACGAACATGGTGGGGTATTTATTTCTGATGAGGTTCAAACTGGGTTTGGACGAACGGGGAAAACATGGGGTATAGAACATTCAGGTGTAGAACCTGATATGATCACAGTTGCGAAGGGAATTGCAAATGGTATGCCACTAGCAGCGGTCATAACGACAACGGATATAGCAGATTCTCTTCAAAAAAATACAATATCTACTTTTGGTGGAAACCCTGTAAGTAGTGCTGCGGCGAATGCTACTTTAGATATAATAGAAAGAGATGATCTAAAAACAAACTCAATTAAAATGGGCGAAATTTTAAAAGAAGGATTGCAAAAAATACAATCCGAACACAAAAAGATTATTGGTGATGTAAGGGGAAAGGGATTAATGGTTGGACTTGAGCTCGTAATAGATGAAACAACAAAAGATCGAACTCCAAACCCCGAAGCAGTTGATCGTTTAATGGAAGAGACCAAACATCGAGGTTTGCTTATTGGGCGAGGGGGTCTTTACGGTAATTGTGTACGTATCTCACCCTCTCTAAATATCGGTAAAGATGAGATCGATGAAGCCCTTGCGATTCTATCTCAATCTTTTAGGTCAATAAAGGAATAATCGGAGGCGTTTTATGAATAACAAAAATTATATAAACAAATCTTGGCAGGATGCAAAGGATGGATTAACCTTAAAAGTAGAGAACCCCTTCACCGAAGAAATTATTGCTGAAGTTCCTAATAGTTCGGCTTCAGATGTGGACCATGCAGTTTCAGTGGCAAAGGCTTCGTGGAAAGAATGGAAAATGCTGGGGTCATTGGAAATGCGGGATCTTTTAAGAGAGGTTGCTGTGAAAAGTAGAGCGCATGATAGAGAAATTGCATCGATTATAACGGCCGAAAGTGGAAAACCATTGATTGAATGTTTAGATGAGATAGAATGGATTGCTTCCATTTTTGAATATTATTCAGAGATTGGTCGAGACCAGCGAGGCAGAGTTGTTGCGCCTGTGACTCCTAGGTCTATGAGTATGGTCGTTAAAGAAGCCTATGGAGTTGTTGGATGTATAGTCCCCTGGAATTACCCTCTATTATTAATGGCCTGGAAAGTTGCTCCAGCGTTATCCGCTGGGAATACGGTTGTGGTCAAGCCATCTGAAATAACACCGCTTTCTATTCTTCATTGGATGGATGTCGCGTGCAATCATTTACCTGAAGGAATTATTAATATTATCACAGGTGCTGGTGAAACAGGTGCTGCCCTGGTCGAGCATCCAGATACAAGAGTAATAGCCTTTACTGGTAGTGTTGAAACTGGAAAGAAAATTGCTCTTATGGCAGCAAGACAACTAAAAAAAACAAGCTTAGAATTAGGTGGGAATGATCCTATCATTATATGCGATGATGTCGATATAGAAATAGCTGCAAAAGGCACTGCATGGGGAGGCCTTTTAAATGCAGGCCAGGTCTGTACGTCACTTGAGCGTGTTTTTGTCATGGAGTCCGTTGCCGATGCTTTTACAGAAGCAGTTGTAGAAGAAGCTAGGCAAGTGCGACTAGGAGATCCAATGAATGGACAAACAGATATGGGACCTATGGCCTCTAAGATGCAATTACAAAAAGCTGAGAGTAAAGTGAATAGAGCCAAAGATGAGGGCGCGCGGTTGCTTTGTGGAGGAGAGCGTCCTGAACAGTTTGAAAAAGGTTACTTTTATTCACCAACTGTATTTGACCAAGTTACCAGTGAAATGGAAATGATGAATGTGGAAACATTTGGACCAATAATTCCAATTCAAAAAATAAAGACACTTGAAGAGGCTATTGAGCTGACCAATAATTCTCAATACGGTCTAGGTTGCAATATTTATACAAATGATATGGAAAAAGCATTAACTGCAGCTGATGATATTAAGGCTGGGTCATTTTGGATAAATGATCCATTGACAGATAACGAAGCCGCTCCATTTGGTGGAATGAAAATGTCTGGTGGTGGACGGGAACTGGGAATAGAAGGATTAGATGAATTCAGAGAACCAAAACATATATTGATTGATTATCAGATCAGAAAAAAAGATTATTGGTTTCCTTATAATCTAGATGAAGGAAGAAAAACATAATATATGAAAGCCAAGATAAAGACAGCTATTCCAGGTCCAAGATCCTTAGAGCTTTCTAAACAACGAAAGGATTCTGTTGCAGATGGACATGGCTCAGTGAGTGGTGTTTTCATTGATAGAGCAGAGGGATCAAATCTGATAGATGTGGATGGGAATATATTTATTGATTATGCTGGTGGAATCGGTACTATGAATGTAGGTCATTCACATCCTTTAGTCCTAGCTGCAATAAAAGATCAAATTGAGAAATTCATACACCCATGTTTTACCGTTGCACCTTATGAGCTCTACGTTACTTTAGCACATAGACTGTCTAAGCTTGTTCCAATTTCTAATGAATGTAAAGCTGCATTTTTTAATTCAGGCGCAGAGGCGGTTGAGAATGCAGTGAAAATATCTAAATCATTTACCGGCAGAAATAGTATACTGGTATTCTCGCATGCTTTTCATGGCAGGACGCAAATGACTATGTCAATGACATATAAAGAAGACCCATATAAAAAAGGGTTTGGTCCTTTTATCTCTAATATTCACCGTGTTGAATTTCCAGAAAAGGAATTGGACCTTAAAAGCCTAGAAATTGATCCAAAATTAATTGCCTGCGCAGTTATTGAGCCTGTTGCTGGAGAAGGTGGATTCATACCTGTTTCATTTGATGCGATGCGTCAGCTAAGAGACTTTTGTAATGAGTATGATATTATTATGGTAGCGGATGAGGTTCAGACAGGGTTTGGTAGAACGGGTAGTCTTTTTGCCATGAGTCAATTTGGTGTGGAACCTGATATGTTCACTTTAGCAAAATCCATTGCAGGTGGTCTGCCATTGAGCGGTGTTATTGGGAGATCTGATGTAATGGATTCAGTTCATGTAGGTGGGATAGGAGGTACCTTCGGTGGTAACCCGGTCGCCTGTGCAGCGGCGCTTGCTGTTTTGGATATTATGGAAAATGAAAAACTTCCGCAGCGTGCAATAGAAATTGGAGAGAAGATCCGTACAATGGTTGAGGGGACTATGAGCTCGTCTCCATGGATCAGTGAAGTAAGGGGCTTGGGTGCTATGCAGGGGATTGTGATTACTGATAAGAATAATGTCCCGGATAAGGAACATGCATCCCGTATATTTCAAAACGCGATGAAGAATGGATTAATGATGATCACTGCAGGAACTCATGGTAATGTTATTCGTACTTTGATGCCTTTAACTATAAAGAATGATGAGCTGGACCAAAGTCTGGAAATACTCTCAAATGCTTTAAGAGTTCCCTAAAGTAACAAGGATAAAAAAATGATAAAAATCGAATTTAAAGATTTTGGTGAAAGAAAGAATTGGATATCAGGTAGATTTGAAGATTCAAGTTCAGGAAAAAAAATATCTATTATATCACCCTATTATGATAAAGAAATCGCTACAGTACCTGATTCAAACTTTAATGACCTTAATATTGCAGTCCAAGCTGCAGAATCAATTTTTCCAGATTGGAAAAGAACAAATATTCGTGATCGTGCAGAAATTATGTTTCGTTTTAAAACGCTCTTGGAGTCGAATACTGATGAATTAGCTCATCTTATTTCTTTAGATAATGGAAAAACAATCGAAGATGCTAAAGCTAGTATAAATAGAGGGAAAGAAGTAGTAGAGTTTGCCACATCATTACCAAATATTTTAAAAGGGTATTCGTCTCAAGTAGCAGATGGAATCACATGTACTATGACGTATGAACCACTTGGTGTAGTTGCAGGTATTACGCCTTTTAATTTTCCTGCTATGGTCCCTTTATGGATGATTCCGTTAGCCATAACATCAGGAAACTGTTTTATTTTAAAACCCTCAGAAAAAACGCCTCTTGCTACATTAAAGATCGCTGAGTATTTAAAAGAGGCTGGGTTACCAGATGGTGTATTTCAAATATTGAATGGTTCTCAAGAAGCCGTAGAGGCTATCTGCGATCATCCAGACATTAAAGCTGTAGCATTCGTTGGGTCATCGAAAGTTGCTAAGATCGTTTATACTCGTACGACAGCTCAGGGGAAAAGAGCGTTATGTTTAGGAGGTGCTAAAAATCATATGATCGTGGTTCCAGATGCAGACCTTGATAGTACTGCAAAAGGACTTTTGGCTAGTTCGATGGGTAGCGCTGGACAGAGATGTATGGCTGCTAGTGTAGCTGTTGGTGTTGCAAATGTTGATTCTATTATTGATCAATTAATTGAGGAAGCTAATAAGTTCGTATTGGGATTGGATATGGGCACCATAATAAGTAAACCAGCATTTGATCGGATTAAAGGATACATAGACGAGGCTGAAAATATGGGTGCTAAGGTATTGGTCGATGGACGAAACCCAGTACCTCCTATAGGTTATGAGAATGGATACTGGCTAGGACCCACAATTTTGGATGGTGTCGACCCAGATTGGCCCTGTGCAAAAGAAGAGATTTTTGGTCCAGTATTATCAATCATTCGTACAGATACCATAGACGAAGCAATGAAAATAGAAAATAATAATATTTATGGTAATGCTGCGGCAGTGTTTACGACCTCAGGAGAAGTTGCAAAGACTATTTCTGAAACTGCCTCTTCAGGTATGGTAGGTGTGAATATTGGAGTTCCCGTCCCTAGAGAACCATATAGTTTTGGGGGTTGGAATGAATCAAAATACGGTCATGGTGATATTACAGGTAAAAGCGGAGTTGAATTTTGGACTGATCTAAAAAAGGTCACAGCACGTTGGCCAGAGTCGGATGAGCCTTGGAAAAAATACTTCTAATATATTTCGAACCATTTTTGATCTAGGTCGGGCCATTCTCCTTCCTCAGCTTGTTCTGCCTTTTCTTCCCAGTTCTTCTTACCACTCCATGAGTCGATATTGATTCCATAAACGGATGTCTGTTTTAACTCTCCGTCTGTTATTGGACGATAATCTTTACCCGATTCCATCTCATTAAAGTATTTTTTTAATAACCCGTTAAGCACTTCACGCTTTTCTTGTAAAGAATCGACAATTCTAAGTTTTCCAAATACCATGACACATTCATATTGAAAGCTCATTTCAAGAGCAAGATTTGATGGTAAAAGTCTTCCAGATTTAAAACATTCAAAGCATACCTTAGGACTCTTTTCAGCGTTAAAACGCATCCTACCATAGGCATTTGAATGAAAGAAGATCTCATGGTTGTTTGAATCATAAAAAAAAGAAGTAGGGTTTATGAATGGTTGATTCAAGTCTTGAGTGCTTATGTGACCTACTTTGGTTTCGTTCAAAAAATTGATTATCCAATCATCGCTCATTTCTAATTTTCTTTTTCTAGATCTATTTAGCGGAAAATTATTTGGGTCGTAGCTCAATTAAGCATCCTTACTCATTTTTGCCCCACAACGGTTACAAAATTTTGCATTTTTTGTTTGGTTGCCATCTTCACAGACTATACAGGTTCTTCTTTTAGTATTTCTTGTAAAATGCATTGCAGATGTTACTATCCCAGTTGGAACAGCTATGATTGAATATCCCATAATCATTACGATGGCAGCTATGGTTTGACCCCAACTTGTTATAGGGCTTATATCTCCATATCCAACTGTAGTTAATGTAACAATGGCCCAATATATCCCTTTGGGAATACTAGTAAACCCTGCTTTTTCACCTTCTACTAAGTACATTATTGAACCAAGAATCACAACAAGATTCAGTACAAAAAATAAAAAAACAAATATTTTTCTTTTACTAGCAACCATTGCTTTTACAAGATTATCTGCTTCTCCCATAAATTGAACAAGTTTCAAGACTCTAAATACTCTCAAAACTCGAAAAATTCTAATCACGATGAAAACATTTGCACCTGGGAGAAAAAGACTCAAATATGTCGGTATTATAGCTAAAAGATCAATTACTCCAAAAAAACTAAATATATAGCTTGAGGGCAGTCGTACGCAGTAAATGCGTAATAGATATTCAGCTGTAAATATTATGGTAAATATCCATTCAGCTATGTAAAAAACCTTACCATATTCTAACTTATATCCATTAATACTATCTAGCATTACAATAAGAACACTTAATACAATGGAAATAATTAGTACTATATCGAAGAGTTTTCCTGCGGGAGTTTCAGTACCAAAAATGATAACTTTTAATTTTTCTTTAAACCTGGTCATAATATTTATGATCAACAACCTTTAAAAGTAAGGTTACTTTCAGGTTATTAGGAACCATTATATCAAAAATCTATTTTATGGTTCTAAAGGAATGCATTTATTGATTTTCTAATGCCTTAATTAAAATTTCGATGTCTGAATTAAATGATTCAATCTCTAATGGGCCAAAGGAAAATCTGAAAAAGTGTTTTAAATGTGAGTCATCTTCTAATCTGTACATGTCACAGTCTGTCCCTTTTAATATTGCAGCACCTTGCTTGAATAAAATGTCATTGAATTTTGCTCCAGTTAGATGGTTAGGAAGTTTGCACCAATGATAAAAACCTCCTTCTCCTGAAAATATCTCTAAGCCTAATTCTTGAAATTTTGCTCCATAGCGAGCGCGCTGATCATTGTAGAATCGAGGTACCGCTTTCCGCGAAAGTTGAATTCTTTCTTTTTTAAATAAATCTAGGGCATATAATTGTGATGGTCTTGAAACTCCTCCCATTCCAAAAGATGAATAATTTCCAAGAATTTCAATGTATTTTTTTGCTGCAACAACCCACCCAATCCTAATACCTGGTGCTTGTAAACCCTTTGTAGCAGCACCAGCAACAAATAAATTAGAATTATCGATGTTATGAATATATTGTAATGCGCTTAAAGGAGGAGAATGGAATAATTCATATGCTTCATCAATTAAAAGCCCATTATCACCATATGATGATCTTTCCACTAATTCTTCAAGTTCACCATCTTTTCTTGTAATTCCAGTAGGGTTACAAGGATTGCTTAAGAGTACAAGTTGTCTATCTGAGGAACTATTTTCAAGATAATCGTCTACACTTGGATAGAATCCATTTTCAATGTTACTATCAACAATAAAATAGTTTTTTTTCATTAACTCTAGCATATCGTAATAAGGTGTATATTCTGTTGAAGCAATTTTTATTTTTATATTTGATTTTAAGAATGTTAATAGCGCAATCAGACCGGGCCTCCCACCTGCAAAAATCATTACATTTTCGTAATCAATGGAACAATCATAGTAGTGGTTGTAGTATTCGGCTATCGTTTTTCTTAGTTCTGGTTGGCCCCATGCTTTTGGATATTTTAATTCATCTGAATTAACGTTAATGGTTTTTGGCAATTCTGGGCCGCCTGGAATTTGCGTTGTTAATGGAAAGCCCTGGCTCCAGGGGTGTGTTCCTTTTTCTCCCATATAAGTGCCAAATGAATTTTGAAATGCATAAAGGGTTTCGTAAATCCCCATGGGCGGAACGTGATTGAGGAAACTTTTGTCATTTTTCATTGATATTTTTCTTTTTTTATTGTTTATCGTTTATTGGTGTGAACATTTTACCAATTTCTGTATTTCCATTTGCTCGGTATCGCATACCAGTTTCTAAATCCTCAATAACCCATTTAGTTGGACATTTTGTTTTGATTATGAGTTGTACGGAGGATTCTAGTTCTAATACTTTTTTACCGTTTTTAAGTGTTCTATGTTTATTCATTTATTTTGGTAATCCTATTATAATCATACTATAAATCTAACATTCAAATTTTATACAAAAAAACAAAGGACAATTATGGAATTTAATCTCCCCTGTTTTTATCAACATACTGATTAAGGCCTTTTAATAATCCTTTTTCCCTACTTTTGTATATTTCCTTTTTCATTATATCACCGTTTTTATCTTTCCACACCCAGATTCCAACAGGAACACCATTTTCAAAAAAACCATCCATTGCTTTATGGCCATTTTCATACCAACGGGTGTAGTTTCCATCTAAAATTCCATTGGCATATGTATGCCTCCACTCTTTTTGACCATTTTGGAAAAAAAGGCTAACTGATCCATCTAGAATACCATTTTTATAAGTCTCTTGTAATCTTCTATTTTTGTGGTGCCATTCAATCCAAGTACCATCTTTTTTACCATTGATTAATTTTCCCATTCTATATTTTCTTTCTTTTTTAAAATGATAAACGGTTCCATTTGCAGGTACTTTATCTCCATTTTTTATATATATGCCATTAATGGTTATCAGGGAATTCATATATAGTTCTTGAGAATATTGAATCGATATTAAAAGAGGAATTAAATATATGGCTCTCATGAGGATGAAAGGTTTTCTGGTAATCTTAGCGTTTAACATATCCCCAAACACCTTGTATTGCTACAAGAATACCTATGATTAGTGGTATCATCAAAAGATGTTTTAATGAAATGATGGCTATCAATGAACCAAGTATCATAAAAAATATGTTTATAGTGTTTTTTGTCAATTTTAGTTTTTGAAATTTAAACCTATTAATTCTCTTACTCTGTCCATCGAACCCAACACTTCAGTGCTATCTTTATGAGTCATGAGCGGAGATTCGATTTTATTTTTTCTTACACACCGTTCCAATTCTTCTGCCTGTTCTCGTAAGCCATGTCCGCAATATTTATTAGGAAATGAATAAATCTTTCCTGTTTGCAATTTCAATTTCATTGATGTTGGAGCATAAAAAGTTGGGTCTATCTCAATGAGGCCTTTATCGCCAGATATGATTGCTCTATTGGGTTGAGAGTCGTACATAGAACAGCTAAGATTGGCAATTACATCATTACTGTATTTAAAGATCATGGAAGTTTTTGCATCAACACCTTCACTTGTAAAAACAGAACTAGCATAAATCTCTTTTGGTTTTCCTAGTACCAAATGTGCAAATGAAATAACATAGACACCTAGGTCAAGAAGTGCACCCCCTCCTAATTCCTTTGTCCACAATCTTGGATTATTGGAGTGTCTAAGATTTTGACCGTGGCATGCAAATATTGATTCAACTTGACCAATCGTACCATTGTTTAAGATTTGTTTAACTTTTTGAATATGAGGAAGATATCGTGTCCACATACCTTCCATTAATGTTGTTTTATTTTTTTCTGATGCCTTAATCATAGCTTTAGATTCAGCAGCATTCATTGCAAATGGTTTTTCACACAATACCGGAATTTTATTTTGCAATGCTCTTATTGTTTGGTTAGCATGGCATGTATTAGGAGTAGCGATGTAAACGGCATCAATTTTTTCATTATCTAAAAACAAATTAATGCTATCATACCCTTCGCAATTGTTTATTCTTGAGCAGAATTCAATTGCTGAATCCATTGACCTTGATAAGACTGATGAGATTTGATGACGATTTAAATTTTCTAAGTCTCTAGCAAATGCGTTAGCTATTCCCCCAGTACCTATGATGCCCCAATTAAACTTTTTATTTTTTTTTATCATCTTTCTTAATTGGATACATGTCAAAATTCATGCTGTCGAAGTATTTAATTCTGTTTGGAATAGCCCTTTCTATTTTTCTTTTGAGCTCTTTTGAAATTCTGGCTGATTTGAATCGTACAGCCAAATATGGTAAATAGCTTTCAGCAATGTCTTCTCTTTCTGGGTTATCTTCAGCATAACTTGATATGTAATTACAATCTTTATTCTGTGCGATAATCCATTCAGAACGATTTGAATGATATGAATCAAGGGATGTGTGAGAAGCTTCATGTACAAAAGTTTCTTCTAAAATACCTTGTTTTTCATAATGTTTTTCAGACCAATCAGTATGTATTAGCAGATTTTTATTTCCTCCACCAAAGGGCTTAAGGCCTTTATGTATCCACACTGTTTCTACATCTTTCCTAAGTTGATTTGATAAACGTCCAATTACTGTTGCGTATTTTTCTGCAATTGTTTGGGCGATTTTAGGGTTACCAAATTCTTGATTCACTTGGATTTCTATTTCGAATCCACCTTCAAAATTTGCAGGGAAAAGATATGGATTCAAATTTACCCACCCTGGAATCCTTCGGTCATACATTTTTCTTGGAGCAGTGCCATTATAGTAAAGACCTAAAAATGTACTTGGATCGGTTGGTGTGATTATGTCAGGGTCAATAAAAATCGTACCACTAAATGGAGCAGTACCCATATTCAAACATTCAGAAGAAAACCCAAATGTTAAACAAACTATAAAATTAAAGATGATTAGGTATTGTTTTTCTATCATTATTTGATAAAATAAAAAATTAATATAATCAAGAGCAAAGTAATAGCTATTGCTAGGAAATTAAGTGGCCGTCTTCTTCTTAATTCTTCTTTGTCATAATCCATGGATACTACTAATTATTGAGTAGGTTAATTGAACCAAACACCAGCCCCTTTTTCTTGAAGAACAAGGCCTAACATTTCTTCTATTTCTTCTGCGTCTCGCCGAGTGGGAATGGGATTATATTTCTGATACAGATCAGGCCTTAATTGGATTCCATATAATCTAGCATAGTTATTTGATTTATATCCTTCTTTGTGCTGTTCAAACCTTAGTTTTGGCTCTCTAAATGATTGCCCAACATAAAAACAGGGTGAACCTTTTATGTAATTTGGATTTTTCATACGAAACTTTTTATGATTAGCAACTTCCTTTTCTAGTTCGATTACATAAGCATAATATTTTTTCATACAAGTATTGACATAATAATGTTTTTCATAATTTTTGATTCGTTAATTCAACAATTACTTTTTTAATGAATTTTGAAAATGATATGGATCTTCAATCAACAGTTGGTTGTTTAAGAGATATTCCTGATCGATGGGGATTTGAGTTTTACCCTCTAGGTACATAAAATTTTCACCTACTAGTTTAAATCTTTCTTTAATAATCCCTTCTATCATCCCGAGTCTATTCTCTAATTCAATAATTTTCATTTTATAGGTTTTCGAAGGCTTCTTTACCGTCGGTTTTTGCATTCCAACTAAGGCAACAAAAGCGAGAATAAATATGCTACCAGAAATAAAACCCCATATATATGATTTCATGATTATATCCTTATAGAATTATATCATACAATCTATATTAGACTTTTGATATGGTAAATCAATTTTTCGCACATTAAAGCCACTATTCGAAGACTTAATTTTTTAAGAAAATTCAGTCTCGATTTTTACGATTAATACGATTAAAATAATTATTTAAATAAATAAACTAAGATAATGATTAAAAATCCTATTAGAAACCCAGAAAATGTTTGTTTTATAAAAGATTTATCTTTTGTAGATACATAGTGCGTATATACACCATACAGATAAAATGGGATTCCAACAGATATTGGGAATGCCCTCAACTGTTTCCATTCTAATCCAATGATGTTTAATCTGGTTAGTAAGCTAATGAAAAGAGAAATAGTAATGAAAAAAATTCCGGCTCTATAGTATATGTTTTGGTTTACGGAAAAATCTAATTTTATTTTCTCATTTAGGAATGATGGCATTAGCGCGGTATGGTAAGCTTTAATCCAATCTCATAATATGCATCCACATGATATTGACCATCATTGGTTGTGAAATTTATGATTAATCTATGAGGTCCGGGGTCTAGTGATTGTGCATCAGCAGGGTTAACTAATACGCTGTCTGAAGTGCAGCCTAAGCCACCACCTGGAGCTTGGCCATCTCCAATGACAACTCCATCTAGCTTAAATTGAATGAGGTCATACCCACTTGATTGGGCTTCACCCATTCCTGAGAAATCCAATTCTAGCAAAATAGGAACATCACCATTAACTTGTATGTTTGCAGTAGCTGTACCAGCTTGCGTATTTGGATTATCACCTCCGCAGTTAGCGCTGTCTTCTACCTTGAATTGCAGAGATTGGGATATCTCCCTATTAGGCATTATTTGTTCTGTAATATTCCATCCGTAATCTGCATTTTCTGTAGTACCATCCCAATAGTCTGAAACACCAGTATTATTTGGATTGGACGCATTAGAACCTCCTAATAAACCGCTATCATTTAATG
>MDSZ01242180.1_pt1 | contig 24253 bp, 25 predicted proteins | sample 811201 | NCBI WGS metagenome assembly MDSZ01 (sample SAMN05326647, study PRJNA326480) | marine metagenome | isolation source: seawater | place: Indian Ocean: North | collected 2010
TGTAAAGATGTTACAATATATTCCTTAAAATAAGTTCTTTAAAAAATCAATTTCAGTAATGATTTAAATGGATTCTGCATAATAGAATGAGGTGAATAACAGTTCATCCAACATTTTGGACATTTATCTTTTTTTATATCTTTTCTGACTTGATCTGTGTTGTCACTATTATAAATTTTTTTAAAATCACCCTCTTTAATATTTCCGATAGGGTTCATAAACATACATGGTTTTATATCTCCATTAGGCATTATATGAGATGACGTATTTAAAACCTCACACGGAATTATATTTTTTTTTCTATTTTCTTCCAAAAATTTTATACTTATTTTTATGTGTATTTTTTCAATAATTTCCTGAATGTTTTTGATAAAATAATTCTTATAAATTATTTTTAGAGAGTCTAAAATTTTTATATCCTCTTGTTGATTTTCTGTTTTATAGATTCCCTCACTGTGAACGAAAGTCACTGCTCTAATTGTATCTCTGTAAAACTTATATTTTTCCTCAATAAACTTATTATTTGAGTCACTTACTGTTATGCCATAATTTGCATTGATACCCTCTGATTTGAGCTTGTCGTAAAGTTTTACACATTTTTGGTAATTACCCTTTACACCTCTCAATTTATCATGAGTTTCTTCATCGCCATCAAGACTAATTGTAATCAAAACATCCAGACCCTTTTTTTTGGCGTACTTTGCAAATTCAATAGCTTTATTAACTGCAAGAGCATTAGTAGTGAATGCCAATATCTTTAAATTTTTACACTCTTTTACTGCAAGATCTACTAAATCATAATAATATTTTACTAACGTTACTTCACCTCCAGATAGTGAGAGCCAAAGTAGATTCTTATTTATTGATTTCAATAAGTCTTTAATCTGATTCAGATTTATTTCATTCTCAGGTTTAATCTTCCATATTTCGCAAAAAACACATCTTGAATTACACAAGTCTGTCAAATTTATCAAAATCTTATATGGAAGAATTTCATTTTCTTTATTTAGAATTTTTAAATACCAGATTTTAAAGTTAGCCTTAATTATAGATATTATAGAACTAATTCTCATTTTATATTTGAATAATTGCTAATCTGTTTAAATGCAACGCCTAAAATTAAAAAATAGAAAAAACCACTATATGTTGAAAAAAAAGATCCAGTAAACTGGATAGGATTAAACAACATTAAAACTGGTAAGAATGTTAATAGTAATTCACGTCTATTCTCTTTATCATGAACAAATAATGACATGTAACGTATAATAAGTTTCATTAATAAAAATATAATAATAAAAAGGCCCAAAATTCCTGTCTCAGAAATTATCTCCAAATAAAGATTGTGTGGATGAATATTGCAAGACAATTGTGAGCGCTTTTCTTTCTTAATTTGTATTAAAGGACAAGAATATCTATAAGTTTTTATACCAGACCCAACTATAAAATTATTTTGGAATAAATCTGAAGCTGCTCTAAAATGTTGAAACCAATAAATATCAAAAATATCGCCATTTTTTGTTTGTCTTTCAAATTGAGTTATAGTTCGAGAAATCAAATTTTCATATAATCTTTCTGAGTTTGTTTGAGGTATAGTACTGGGTATTGGTAAATTGTAAGTAGTAGCACATACTAAAAAATAAAAAATTAAAGACAATATTTTTTTTGGAAAGCTGATTTTTGGAATTAACACTAAAAATAAAGTTGAAAACAGAATTATATTTATTACTGGCATTCTTTCATTACTTAAAATTACAGCAGAAGTAAAAATTGAAACAAGAACTACATTGATTAAATATTTTTTATTCAATATTTTTATCATTAACCCAAGGAAAAAAAATTTTAAAATATAAGAACCAGGTATTTGATTACCAAAAACTGCTGTAGATCTGTTTTGTCCAACTAATTTATTTCCAAACAAATCCTCACCAAGAAAATATTGTAAATAGATATTTATAATTACAAAAAAAACACACAATATTACTGTAAAAGAAAAAAACTTTTTAAGATCCTCATGTTTTATAAATAATATTAAGCCTACAAAAAAAATGATATTTTTCATCAAACCAAAAAATCCCCGCATTGAAAGCTCAAAGTTTTCTGTAAAAAATAGATTTAAACTCAGAATAATTATAAAACAAAAAAATATAATTGATTGTTTATTTAATTTGAAGGTAAGTAGTTTTTTGTTCCTAAACAAATAAATCAAAATAATTAGATCAAATATTATTAAATTAATGTTTAAAGCTGCTTTACCAATAATTATTGATATTGGTAAAAAACAAAATACAATTAACAAAGATTCTCTAAGTCCTAGATTCATTTAAAGATTTTATTGCTGAAACATATCTATTAATATTATTAATTTTATTTTTATTAAAATATAATATAATTATTCTAATCAAATTTTGTCTAAAAAATGAATATTAAATTATCTAAGTTTACTAAACCATTATTAAATAAAAATAAATTTAAATATTTAATATGGTACTTAATAAACATAGGTTTTGTTAATACTCAAATTCCTTCATCTAAATTAAAAATTTTTATTTTAAAATTGTTTGGTGCTAAAATTAAAACGGGTGTGATTATAAACTCAAAAATAAATATTAAATTTCCTTGGAATCTAAGTATTGGAAGTGATTGTTGGCTTGGAAATGATGTTTGGATTGATAATACTGAAATGGTTACTATAGGAAATGACTGCTGTATTTCCCAAGGGGTGTATATTGTTACAGGTAATCATGATTTCAAGAAAGAATCATTTGATTATTATGGAAAAAAAGTCGAAATTGAATCGCACTCTTGGATAGGAGCTAAATCAATAATTTGCCCAGGCGCTAAAATAAGAGAAGGAAGCTTTGTTAAAATTGGTTCAATAATAAAATAAGAGTGATTATAAATTTTTTTTTAGATAATAGAGTCGGTGGGCCTCATAACTATTCAAGAGAATTAAGAAAATTTTCTAATCAAAAATTTTTAGATGTTACTTGCGGAGAAAGTAAATTCAGCAAAATATACATCACAAATTTAAGAAGATTTTGGAAATTTTTTTTTGTTTTTGAAATCATTTTAAATTTTTTTGAGATATTATTTTTATTTCATAAAAATAAATATAAATATTTTTATGTATTTAGTATTTTAAATTTTGCTCCAATAATTTCAGGTATATTTCTACGAAAAAAAATAGTATGGTTCATAGTTGAAGAGCCAACATTTATTACAAAAAATATTTTTAAATTATTAAAGTCTTTAGTAAATTTCCAGACAGTTGTAATATCAAATTTTATTGCAAAAATTTTACAGGTTAAAGAATACAAAATCATATATCCCAACATTGATACTAAATTTTGGAAAAGCAAGTCATTAAAGATCTATAAAAAAAAACATATGAAATTATTATGTGTTGGAAATATAAATCGAACAAAAAATCATCTAAATCTATTAAAATACTTAGAAAAAACTAAAGTCAAATTTGAATTAAATATCATAGGAGAAGTTCTATTAACACAGAAAAGATATTTTCATGAAATTAAAAAAATTAAAGATAGAATAAATAAAAATTCTAAAAGCAAAGTAACAATTTTAGGAAGAAAAAACAAATACCAAATTAGAAATCTATTAAAAGAAACAGATTTATATATATTGCCATCTTTAAGCGAAGGGTTACCATTATCCTTGATCGAAGCAATGTCAATGAATAATCTTTGTTTGGTTTCCAAAAATAGCAATAAATCAAAATTAATACGAAATAAAGTTAATGGATTTATTTTTAAGTTATCAAAAAAATCATTTGAAAAATCTTTAATTGAAATAATCAATCTAAATAAAAATAAAAAAAAACTCATAAAAAAGCAGGCAAGAAAAACTATTATTAATCTTAACCAAATGGGCAATTATGATAAAAAAAAAATGTTTTTTTTTAGATAGGGACGGAGTAATTAATAAAGATTTAGGTTATGTATATAAAAAATCAGATTTTAAGATATACAAAAAAGTTGGTGAGGCGATAGAATTTTTAAATTCAAAAAACTTTATAATTATAATCATTACAAACCAATCTGGTATAGGAAGAAAATTATTTACTATTAAACAACTGAAAAAATTACATATACATATGAAAAAAATTATAAAAAAAAAAAACGGTAAAATTCATGATATATACTTTTGTCCTTACCACCCGACAGAAGCAATTGGTAAATATAAAAAAGAGTCTATAGATAGAAAGCCAAATAATGGGATGGTAGAAAAGGCCATAAAAAAATGGAATATAGATCGATCCAAAAGTTTTATGATTGGTGATAATAAGACTGATTTTTTATGTGCAAAAAAATCAAAAATCCAATTCTATTACAAAAAAAGAGCTAATCTCTTAAACCAAGTAAAAAAAATACTAAAAAAAAAAAGATCGGTTCCTAGATAAATTTTTTCAATTTTTTAATCACTATGTCATTATTTGATTCATATATTTTATTCTTCAAAAAATTTATTAAATTTTCAACTTTCTTATCTTGATAAATTTTTTCATAAACCAACATTATGTCCCTGTGATTTGTTTTGTTTATTTTTTTTGAATTAGTAAGAATTTCCTTTAATTTTTCTCCTTTCTTTAAACCCGTAAAATTTATTGGATATCTTTCTAAATTATAATATTTAAGCAAATCATTAGCTATTTTTAACATTTTTATTGGCTTACCCATTTTTAATATAAAAATGCCATTATTTTTTGATTTTAAACTTGCACATTGCAAAACTAAATTACAAGCCTCCTTAATGGACATAAAAAATCTTTCAGCATCTTTATTAGTGACTGTTAAAGGCTTTTTATTGGAAATTTGTTCTAAAAACACCTCTATTGCAGAGCCTCTACTACCAAAAACATTACCAAATCTTACAACAGATAATTTTAATTTTTTTAGAATATTTTTTTTATAATAAAAAGAGATAACTTCAGAAATTTTTTTTGAAATACCTAAAATGTTTACTGGACTAGCTGCTTTGTCTGTCGATATTAAAACAAAACTTTTTACTTTACTATTCAAAGCTTCTAAAACATTTAAAGTTCCTATAATGTTATTTTTAATTGCATAAAGAACATTGTTTTCTAATAAACCTACGTGTTTAAACGCTGCAGCATGGAATACATGAGTTATAGCGTTTTTTTTTATTATTTTTTTAAGAAATGTTTTGTCATTAATATCTCCAAGCACAGGCACTATTTTTTGGTTATCTATTTTTTTTACAGTTCTAAAAAGTTCTGTTTCATTATTATCAAATATTATAATTTTATTTACTTTTGTTTTACAAACTTGGCTTGCTAACTCGCTTCCTATTGAGCCAGCCCCACCAGTTATTAATATATTTGTTTTATTTAGATATTTGATTAGTTTAGAATTTATTTTTGAAGGTTCTCTTTTAAAAAAATCACTAAATTCAATTTTTCTAACATCACTTTCAATGATTTTATCATCAATTATCTCATTTTTGGTTGGAAGGGTAAGTATATTCGCAGAAAAATTCTTAAGTTCAAAATAAATTCTTTTTCTATCGATATAATTTAATGAAGGTATTGCTATTATAATATTATTTATATTCAAATATTTAAAAATATTTTTAAAATAAGCCAAGCTAATTATTGGTGCTTTTTTATAAAATTTTCCAATCTTTTTTTTATTTTCATCAATAAAATAAACAGAAATTCTTGAATTTTTATTTTTTATTTGATCATAAATTTTTTTACCTGAATAGCCGCATCCATAAATAGCTATTGAATTTTGTGGCTCCAAGAAATTTTTTTGATGTGGGAATCTTAGTCTATCTATCTTGTTCGTCTTGAAACCTTTGCTTATAAAAAAATTTTCAACAGATTTTATTTTAAATTGACTTAATATTTTTTCAATTTTTTTTGTGTTAGCTAAAGAAATTTTTAGTTCATTTGAGCTTTTTAAAACATTATATCTTTTAATCTTTAATGCATTTATTATATCAATAATTTTAATACCCTTACCTGTTCCCACATCCACTATCCCTAAAACTTTACTTTTTATTAATTTGGAATAGATTTTAGCAACATCTAAAGTATGTATAAAATCCCTTACCCCCTCACCTTTATTGTAAATTGTTAAACTTTTCTTACTTTTTAGTTGATTTAGAATTTTTGAGATTATCGAAAAATTTTCGTTTTCGTCATACATATTAAATATTCTTGCTACAATTAGCTTTTTTCTTAAGGTTTTAAGATTACGTAAATAATTTTCCATAAGAAGTTTTGATAGTGCATTTAAATTTCTTGAATTATTATGATCTATGATATCTCCATAAACAGATGAACTGCTAGTATAAATTATTTTATTAATACGACTATGTGAAACTACATCTAGAAACTTTGATACAAAAATAAAGTTATTTTTAAAAAATTGTTGAAAGCTCTTAATTTTATTTAATTGATATGAAGGGTGAAAGATATTTATAATTAAATTAAATCTCTTAGGTAATTTTTTTATCTCAAAATTATCAATATCTTTTTTGCTTAATACGATTGAATTCTGTAAAATTTTTTTTAATTTTGAAGTTAAATTACTTCGTTTTCCTAAGATAACTGTTTTCATTTAAAAATTATCCAATAAATTATTTTTACAATATAAATACTAAATTTTATTTTTTTTAAAGATTTAAAAAATAAAGTATATTTCTTATTTTTTATTGCATAAATAGTATTATAATAATCAATTTTATAATCTAAATTTTTAAAATTTTTTAATGAATTAACCGATCTATTTGTAAGATTTTTAATTTTCCAATCTTTAAGTTCATCAATTAATTTAATAAAATTTTTATTCGTTTCCGAATTTGAGTGAAACCTATACGTTGCACTCAAAAATTTATGATGATAAAATTTAGCAACCAATGATAATTTTATCAAAAGATCGAAGTCACCAATTATACTATAGTCAGAATCAAATTTGAAATTAATTCTCTCTAAAGTTTTTTTTCTAACAGCTACTGTTAACAGAGCAATCTTAGTATCTTTTAATAAGGTATCAGTCAAATTTTTATTAATTTTTTCTAGAAAAATTTTTTTTGATTTTTTTTTATACTCATCTTTTAAAATATAATCGGTATAAATTAACTCTACATCCTTGTGAATTTTAAATATTTTGATTTGCTCCAACAGCTTATCTCTATGCCAGACATCATCAACATCTAAAAAATTAATGATCTCACCAGTACATTCATTTAGAGCCGCATTTCTTGCATCATATAAATTTTTTTTAATGTTACATCTAAAATATTTGAACTTTTCATTTTCATATTTTTTATAAATAATTTTACTATTATCAGTAGAGTTGTTATCATAAAAAATAACCTCATAATTTTCATAACTTTGATTTTTAATACTAAGCAAACATTCTTCTAGATAATTTTCCCCATTATGACAATTCACTATTATGCTTGCTTTCATTTTAAAGTTTTTTTATAAAATTTTATTGTCTTATCTAAACCCTTATCAATAGGATATTTTGGTAAAAATTTATAATCTCTTTTAAGCTTTTTAATTGATGAATAAATTTTAAGTTGTTCATCTTTTCTCAGAGGGATTTTACCGTAAATAGGTTTACCTCCTCCAACTTTAAATACGATTTTTTCAATTAATTTTTTAATTTGGATAGGTTTTCCGCTTGCAAGATTGTAAATTTTACCAATGTTTTTGTTTGTTTTGAGAGACCTGTAAACTACCGATAATAAATCATCAATAAAAATAAAATCACGTATTTGTATCCCAGATGAAACATTAAAATTTAAATTCCTCAAACAATTTTGGATCACTATCGGTATAATTCTATTGGGTGCCTGGCCCGGACCGTAGGTCAAATACAACCTGAAGATCACAACTGGGAACTGGTACTTTTTATATAAATCGATCAGATGATTAGTAGCTAAATATTTAGATTGTGAATAAGTTGATTTAAGAGAATATCTTTTGACAACCATATTCTCATTATGAGGGACAGCTGATTTTCCATATTCTAAAGAGCTACCGAATTGGATAAACTTTTTAATTTTTTTTTTCAAAAAATAATTTGATATATTTTTTACTCCAATAAAATGTGTATTATAAGTTTTGATTTTATGTGTATGATCAACATACCCAGCTAAATTAATTACATAATCAAAATTAAGATTTTTTAATTTTTTTTCTATTTCTTTTTTTTTCGATATATCACAAAAGATATATTTTACATTTGAAGATTTAAATATATCTTTATTTTTTCTAGATGAAATGCTTGTTATTTTAAAAATTTTTTTTTTTTTTAAAAATTCTATTAATGCGGAACCTATAAAGCCTGTTCCACCCAATATTAATATTTTTTTTTTCAAAATTTTTTATTTTCCAAAATTTTTTCTACCCTATCTTTGTCCCTTTTAGTATCTATACATTGCCAGAATCCAGAATGTTTGTAGGCTGATAATTTACCCAATTTTGTTACTTTTTCTAAAGGTTCTCTCTCTAAATACGTTTTATCGCTTTTAATAAAATTAATAAATTTTTTGTTTATTACAAAAAAACCACCATTAATCCATCCCTCATCAACTTTAGATTTTTCTTTAAAATACCTTACTTTGCTTCCAGAAATTCTTAAAGCTCCAAACCTCGCTGGTGGTCTAACTGCTGTTAATGTGACTAAGCTTTTATTTTTTTTGTGTAACTTATATAGTTTATTTATATTAACATTTGAGATACCGTCTCCATAGGTTAACATAAAATCTTCTTCTCTTTCTAAAAATTTTTTCATTCTTTTAATTCTGCCACCTGTCATAGTTTTAAGTCCAGTATCGATTAAATGAATCTTGTATTTTAATTTTTTATTTTTAAAATAATTTTTTATTATTTCTTTTTTATAACCAAGTGCAATATAGAATTCCTTTATTCCAAACTTCAAATAATGATTTATAATATGTTGAATTATTGGCAACTTTTTAACTTTAACCATTGGTTTGGGTATTGTTTTGGTATATTCAAGCATCCTAGTTCCAAAACCACCCGCTAGTATAACTAATTTCATTTTTATTTTTTTTGAAACCAATGAGCTAAAATATGATTTAGAATCAAATGACAGTCCTCTACAGGACCATATTCGTTTTTATATGTTTTTATATGCACACAAATGTTCGACATTTTTTTAACTTTTCCTCCATCAAAACCGAGAAAGGAAATAACTTTACCGCCCCTATTTTTCACATATTTTATACAATTAATTAAATTTTTTGAATTTCCTGATGCAGATATAAGTAATAAATGATCTCCACGCTTATGATGAAGTTTTAATTGATTTAAAAATAAGTTTTCATAGCCAGTATCATTTGAAATGGCAGTGATAACTGGGCTGCTATCAACTAAAGAAAATAATTTAATTTTTTTTCCTGTTTTTTTGAATAAATCAAAACCTAAATCATTTGCAATAGTGCTCGCTGTTGCTGCACTACCACCATTACCAGCTATGAAAAGTGTTTTTTTTTTATTAATTAAATTTCTAAAAAAAACTTCGAATTTTAATAAACTTTTTTTATCTATATTATTTAAATAAAAATTTAATTTATCTGTATAAGTTTTAAAAAAAATTAAAAAATCATTTTTCATTAGAAAGTATATATTCTATTATTTGATTTTTTGTCAATTGCCTACTGTTCTTTTTATTGTAATTTTTATACCACTCAATAGTTTTGTCCACAGTAAGGCCAAAATTATATTTATTTTTCCAACCTATTTTTTTTTCAATTTTTGAACAATTTAAGTTTAATAAATTTTGTTCTTTAAACTTCTCTTTTTTAATCAATTTCCACTTAATATTTCTGTACTTAAGGGCAAATCTTTTAAGGACTTTACCTACACTAAAATTTTTTGATTTGTGAGGACCAATGTTAAATGAGTCTCCATTAATTTTTTTATTTTTTTTTAAATTCATTGCTAAATTAATATAACCAAATAATGGATCTAACACATGTTGCCATGGCCTAGTCGAGGATAAACTTCTGATTAAGATGATCTTATTAGAGTTTGACCCTCTAATAATATCTGGAATTAATCTATCTTTTGACCAATCACCACCTCCAATTACATTGCCAGCTCTTGCGCTTACTATTTTTACTAGTTTTTTTTTTTTAAAATATGAGTGAAAATATGATTTAAATAAAATTTCACAACTTGCTTTAGAGGCGCTATAATTTTCAAATCCTCCCAATTTTTCGTGTTCTTCATATCCTCTTTTTTTTTCAACGTTCAAATAACATTTATCACTGGTGATCATAATTACGTTGACTTTTTTTTTTGAAAATCTTAAGGCGTCTAGAATACTCAAAAATGAAAACAAGTTACTATTCCATGTCTCTATTGGGTAAGTATAAGATTTACTTACGATTGCTTGAGCAGCTAAATGAAAAATGAAATCAGGTTTTATAAAATCTAGAGTTTTTTTCGTTTTTTTAATATCTTTAAGATCAAAAATATAATTTTTTACATTACTTAATTTCAAACTTTTATAGAATTTTGTAGGATAATCTTTTGATATTCCATAAACTTTTGCCCCTAATAAAACAAAGATCATTGACAACCAAGAACCTTTGAAGCCAGTGTGACCAGTTATTAACACTTTTTTATTTTTAAAAATTTTAAGATATTTGTTCATAAATATTTAATTTAAAAATTAATTGAGTTTAAAATATGTTAATGACATTAAGATAAGTCTTGCACAAAAATAAGGAAACTTATGAGAAGACTAAATAAAATTTAACAAAACTTCAAGATTAATTTTTGTAAAATATTCTTTACTAAATGTTTTTATTTTTCTGTCTAAAACCATATATCTATTTGTTTTGATGATTTTGATCAAATCTTGAGGCTTGATAACTTTTGATATTCCTCTCTGATTATAGAAAATATCAATATCATCACAATTTTTTTTTTTTAAAAAAATTGGATATAAGTTATTAATTACACAATTTATAACCGAGGTAGTTCCTCTATATAAACAATATTTTGAATTTTTGATGTCTTGAACTAAACTTTTTTTAGAAAAAATAATATTTTTTTTTTTTGTATTAAAAATATCATATTTCTTTTTCAATTGATTGAAATTTAAAGAGGGATGAAGTCTAAAAATAAAATTTATTTTTTTATCTTTAAAATCTATCTTTGATATAAATTTCATCATATACAAACACTCAGTTTCAATACCTTCAGGTAGAACAAGTATATTCTTTTGAGATTTTTCTCTTTTTATCAAATTAGAGGATACTTTATTACTTCCTAAAATGTAAATACTTCTCGAAGGATAATATCTTTTTAAGATTTTTTTCGTTACTTGCCCTGATGTTAAAATTACATCAGGATTAAATTCTTTTTTTAATTTTCTGAAAATGCCATTTTGGGATCTAATAATTGACGCATGTTGGTAACCTAATAAATTTGTTTTTAATTTTAATTTTTTAAAAGAAAAAAAAATTATTCTCTCATATGAAAAACCTTCAAAAAATGTTACTAAATTTTTTATTTTCTTTGCTTTACTTATTTTTTGTAAATTTTTGAAAATAATGAAATTTTCAAAAGTTTTTGGTGATAAAAATTCTGAAGCTATTTTTAATTTTAATTTAAAATTAATTTTTCCTAAATATGATTTAGAAAAAATTAACAATATAATAAATTTAAAAGTAATATAAAAAAAAATATTTATTTTTTCAATAAATGAAGCGTGATTAATAATATTTTTTTCACTCTGACTTTTAATATGAGAAAAAAAAAACATTTCAAATTTAATTTTTTTCTTCTTTAAAAATTTTTTTATGTCTCCATAATAAAAATCTTTAAGGGTTAAATTGTTATTAAGTTTGTGTGAAATAATCATAAAGTCTATATTATTTTTACTAATTTCAAATTTTGATGAGTTCAAAAATAAATTTTTGATATTTTTAGTTAAGTATAAGATTATGTTTTTAAAAATTCTTAAAAATTTAAATTGATCAGCGTCATATTTTTTTACTAAATATTCATGATCTTTTACGTAATGGAGCCAGTCAATAAAATTGACATCATCATCTTTAGATTTTAGTAATATTTTATTACAAATAAGCTCAATTTTTTTCATCAAATTTGTATTTTAAAATTTTTTTAAATGAGTTAATCCTAAAAATATTTTTTTTATACATAACTTTCCCATATCCATAACTGGCATAAATAAAACCAATTTTTGCTCTTTTTGCAGTTAAATAATCTATATTAGTATCTCCAATATACACGCACCTTTTTTTATTCACCTTTAATTTTTGAATAACAGAATTTATTTGATCAGGGTTTGGTTTGCCTTTTAGTGTTAAATTTGGGGTAGAAATTAAATCAAACTTTAATTTATATTTTTTTACAATTGATGATGTTCTTTGTTTATTTTTTGAGGTTACTATTGCAAGTAAATTATTTCTATTTAGTTTTCTCAATATAGTTTTTACTCCTGGATAGAGTTTAATTTTTTTTTCATTATTAATTGAAAAAAAATTATAATCTTTATAAATTTCCTTAATTTTTTTTTTTATTTTTAGATCCTTCAAAATTTTCGGAAAAGGTTTTCCAATTTGAGAAAAATATGCATCAAAATTTTGATTTAAAAAAAATTTTTTTTGGACATAATTCCAAGACATTTTCATATTTTCTTTAGAGTCAATTAAAACTCCATCTAAATCAAAAATATACAGATTTTTTTTCATGAAAATTAATATAATTTTCTAAATTTATCTATTTGCATTTTTTTTTTTGCTTTCAAATAATCATTTTTAATATCAATAGAAAATGAATCACTTTTAGTTACAAATGTCCCAACTTTAAAATCATTTTCTATCGCACGCATTAATTCAATACTTTCTACACTCTCTATATAACTTCTATTTAATTTCGAGAAGTTTTTTAGAGCCGTTGGTTTGAAAGAGATAACTGATAAATGTTTATAATATTTTGTTTTTTTTTGAAAGCCACAGGGAGCATCTAATCTTGTCATATAGATTACCTTATTTTTGTATTTGACAATTTTAACAATGTTCTTTGAATTAGTTTTTTTGGTTTCTATACAAGGTACAACTACGTCAAATTTATTATTTTTATTATGAAAATCAATAACATTGTCTATATCTTCTGGACTAACTAATGGTTCATCACCTTGTATATCCACAAAAAGTTTTACGTTTTTAAAAAATTTTGTCACTGATGCTATTCTATCAGTTCCATTATAGAAATTTCTTTTTGTTTTTATGTATTTGCAATTATATTTTTTTAAGACATCAATAATCTTGTTACTATCTGTACAAACATAAACTTCATCGATTTTTTTTGACAAAAGGGATCTTTTGTAAGTGTGCACTATTAATGGTAAGCCATTTAATAACAATAATGGTTTTTTTTTTAATCTTTTAGACTCAAGTCTGCTTGGTATCAATCCTATAACTTTTTTATAAGTATTCATATTTTAATTTTAAAGAATTTATACCAATAAACTTTTTATTCATAATTTTTAGAAATCATTTAATTTAAATTTTTTTCCATACTTCTCTGCCAAATGAAATTCACTATAAGTATCAATATCAAAGTCCTCTCTTTTATCATTAGTTAAAAAGGGAATAGTTTCATCATTAATCACCTTTTTGTACTTTTTTAAATTATTTACAGAATTAATATATATATTACCTGAAATATTAGCTAAAAATCCAGATCTAGAATTTTTGATAATTTTTTTCTTATTGATTATATAATATCTTTTTTTTTCTTTATCTAGATTTTTTGTAAAAGAAGCTATAGAAGTTTTCTTTTTTTTAAAAATTCTAAACATATCTAAGATGGTTTTTATTTTTCTAAACGGAGAAGTGGGTTGTAATAAAATTATATAATCTAATTTTGAAAATTCTTTTTCAAACCAATTAATCGCATGTAATACGAATGATATAGATTTTGATCTATCTTTAGAAATTTTTCTTGGTCTTAACCACGGAGTGAGAATTTTATTTTTTATACCAATTTTGTAAATTTCACTATCATCGGTTGATAATAAGATATTAGAAGTTAATTTTATTTTGTGCGCAAATTGAAATGTATGTTCTATAAGTGGCCTTTTTAAAAAAAGTAACTTATTTTTATTTTTAAGCCTTTTAGAACCCTTTCTAGCAGGTACTATTATAAGACCATTCATTTAATATTATACATACGAAAAAATTTTTCTACTTTTTTTTCAGTGAATTGTTTTTTGGTTGAATATCTAATTAGCATTTTATTGTTTTGTTTATAAAATTTTGTTTTAAAAATTTTTTTTTTTAATATTAATTTATAAAGTTTATTTATAGCGTTTTTAGTTGCTGACATTGAAAACAAAAATGGGTTTTGATTTTTTGAAGCATACGCATGACTTATAATTGATCCTCCATCTAACTCTTTTGAAAGATAATGGATTGTTGCTCCAACAAGTTTTTTATTATCATCTAATAATGCCCAAAAATTACAATCCGTACCTTTATAGTATGGTGCTACTCCCATGTGTATATTTATGGCCTTTTTTTTTACCAAATAATTTAATAAATCTCCTTTAATATAGCTTGACCCAAATACTATATAATAATGAGAATTAAAAAAAATTTTGTAATCCTTTAAATTTAAAAAGTTCAAATCATTGTAATTTAAAGAAACTAATTTAATCTTATTTAATTCCAACGAATTATTTTTTTTTCCAAATACTTTAGATTGCGCGTCATCAACCTTTCGAAAATATTTTTCTACTAATTTTGATTTTTTATAATGAGAATTATAAATTCCAGGAAAAATTGACCTTGTCTCTTGAAAAACAAATAAATTATCACAAATTTTAGCAAATTTATTTATTAAATAGTTATGTCTTAAATTATTAGACGTAAAAATTGTAATATTCATAATATTAATAATATTTTGATATTATATTTGAATGATCTTCTCTTGGTAACTGAAATTGACTGTATTTTTTAAAAATATTTCTTCTTGATAAATTAGAATTAAACCCAATTTTTACATCAATCTTATTAAGCAAGCTGAGTATTTTTTTATTGGAGTTACCACAGGGATGGGACATTGAAATAACATTTTTTTTTATAATTTTCTCAATAATTGATTTATTTTTTTTGTATTCATTTTGAAAATTAAATTTATCTTTGTTAATTTTTGTTGGGTGGGTGTGTGAATGAAGACCAATAAGATGCTTGTTATTTGAAAGTTTTAGAAGATCACTTTTTTTCAAAAATAACTTTTTTGAAATTTTTTTGTAATCAAAATTATTTTTTTTCATTAAATTTACCATAATATTTTCATATTTAGATTTAAGTACAAAATCTCTCAAATAACGAAATTTCAAATCTTTAGATGTATAAAATGGGAATTTTTTTTTAGTAATTTTTATAAAATTATCTAATTTTGTATTACTATAGAAAATTTTATTTTTATTTACTGCTTTAAAAAAAATCTTATAAAAATCATCTATTGTTTCAAAACACCGGTGCCTGAATTCCCTAAATATTTCTAGAGAATTTTTTTTTTTAGAAAAAATACTTGTGTAGATGAACCAGAACGCTTTAATATTATATTTTTTTAAAATAGGTAACGCAATTTTGTATTGACATTTTAAACCGTCATCAAATGTTAAACAGACATGATTTTTCTCAAGTTTATTTTTTTCATATAATTCTAAAAATTTCTCAGCATCTAAGATATTTTGCCTACCAATAATCTTTATGATTTTTTCGAAATCTTTAGATGTTATTGAACCTTGCGAAAGTTTGTAATCCTTGGAATCATGAAAATGATGAAACATTATTCCATGAGGGAATTTTGATTTATAACGCATTTATTTTGTTTTTTTTGTTACAAAATTTTTATATTCTGGCCACTGACCCAAATCCGTCCAAGAATTCCTTGCTACTTTAACAATATTAACCTCATTTTTCAAAGCTAGATTATTAATTATTACATTCATATCAATTCGTCTTTGTTTTTTGAATAATTCAAATATATTTTTGTTTGCCACGTACATTCCTGTATTTATTAGAGAACTTAAATTGGGTTTCTCTTTTAAACCAACAAATTTCCCTTTTTTATCGAAATTACATACACCATAAGAAATGTTATATTTTTTATCACAAGCTACAACTGTTAACATTTTTTGAGACTCTATATGCTTTTTTAGAATCTTATTAAAGTTTGATTTTATAATAGAATCACAATTGGTAATAAAATAATTTTTAACATTTTTTTGATTTTTAATAAGATAAAGTGCACCAGCTGTACCAAGAGGTTTTGTTTCTTCTACAAACTTTATTCTATATTTACCCTCTAATTCTTTGAAAAAAGACTTTAAAAGATATGACTTATAGTGGATTGATATAATAAATTCTCTAAAGTTTTCCTCCACAAACTTATCAAGAATATTTTCAATTAACGTTTTTTTATTTATAGGTATAAGTGGTTTTGGAATAACATTCGTTACTGGCAAAAGCCTTGTTCCTTTACCTCCAGCCATTATTATAACTTTAGCAGATTTACTCAAATTCGAACTTCTCGGTTTATTTAATTTCAAATCATCTTTTGAAATAATCTTTATTATGTTCTTTTTGTTATCTACAATTGGAATTAGTTCAATATTAGAAAATCTATCATTTAAAATCTTTCTTAATTTAGGCTTAGAAAATTTTTTATCATAATAAAATAAAAATTTTTTTTTCATGATCTTATAAACCTTTGTTGAAAGTTTTGTTTTCTTTACCAAAGCTCTTCTAATATCTCCGTCTGAAATCGTACCGAGTATCTTATTTTTTTTGACAACTATTAAACATTTATAAAGGCAACTGTTTAATATTCTGAGAGCATCGCCAATTGATATATTGTTTCTAATTATATTTTTTTTATATTTTTTCATGAATTATTTTATCAATAACCTTTGAAATAAGAAAAGGACAGTTTTTTTTCAAATATGGACTTTTAATTTTGACTTTATCTTTTTTTATATTCCTATTTAATAACATTTTTAATTTACCGAAAATTTCTTTTTTACTAAAAGAAACATTTGTAATTGAATTTGAGAGTTCTCTACCTAATTGTCTATTACCTAAATTTAAAGTTTTTACACCCAAAATTGGAGCTTCTATAATTCCACTGGAAGAATTCCCAAAAATACAGTCTAGATATTTTGATATAGACAAAAAATCTTCTCTACCAAACGATTTTATTAACACGGAATTCTTATCATTTTTAACAAAATTTTTTATCAATTCATTTATACCAATACCCATAGCATCTGAATTAGAGGAAGTAAAAATTTTTAAAACATTTTTAAAATATTTTAGGGTTTCAAGTGTTAATTTTATTTCCCTCAAATTCTTTGAAAAAGATTTTTCTGGGTGAAGTGTTATCAATATATTTTTTTCTTTAAATTTAAATCTATATTTTTTTTCAAAATATGTCTTATTTTTAGAAACAATTTTTGTTGCATTGTATGCACCTAGTGCACCGGTATTAAAAATTTTATCTTTTGCTTTTCTCATTTGATAAATTCTTTTTGCAGCTTTTTTTGTTGGCGCGCAGTGATAATTTGCTAAATGAGTAATTGAGTTTCTAATATTATCATCTAAAGATCCTTTTGTAATCTCACCTCCATTAATGTGTAGTATAGGTATCTGGTAAAAAAATGCTGATATTGCAGCTGCTAATGCTTCATATCTATCACCTAAAATAATAATCAATTTTGGCTTATCCAAATTTAAAATTTTATTAATTTGTTTAATACCTAAGCTAACTGAGTCTGATATATGAATACTATTTTGCCCTTTAGGAAGATTTCTAACAATATATCTTTTTTTAAAGTTAAGTTTTTTAACCTCCTCAATTGTGTTTCCAAAATTTTTTGAAGTATGCATGTTACAAATAATTGGATAAACAAAATATTTTTTTAAAATAATTTTAATTAACGGATAAAGTAAACCGTAATCTGCCCTTGTGCCTGTTAGAAATGCTATCTTAGTCATCAGTACCATCTTGATTTACAGTGTGTCTTAACTTCCATTCTCCACTCAATTTTTTCCATAAGTGTGGTGATCTAAAATTATTACATATATTTTCAAAATCTTCTTTCTTCATAGATATAAAGTCCATTATTTCTTGAAAATACAACTCTGGAAATTCACCATCAAATTTTTTTACCAGCATTTTTCCCTCATCTCTTGATATATGATTATTTCTTATTTCTTGAGAAGCTTCATAAGACGCCCTACCTAATCCAAATTTTATATATGTTGTATACCAGTGAAGATCATCCACTTTATCATCAATACTAGTATATTTACTATAGGTTCCTTGAGTTCTAAACGGCCTTGACTTAAAACCAGTATTCTCAGTCGCATAATAATATACTTCTTGTGGTGTCCATTTGTGGTAATAGCCTAAATAATGAATTTGGAGATCAAAATCATTTATTTCAGACTCATCCATTGGAAGATAATTTTTAATGTCGGAGTTTCTAATACTATTATCCCTCATCAAGTCTTGAATTTTTTCACCAGCAATCATGAGTTTTTGATTGTTTCTATGAGAAAAATATGACTTGTTCCTAAGCGATGTAGAATTTTCAGCGATTGGATTTCCATACTCTGCCTCATTTTCCCCATAAAAAATCAAATTTATGTTAAATTTTTTAGCAAGTCTCGGAGCATAATTTTTTTGACCCAAAATAAAAATTTGGAAAGGATGAAGTAAATTTTCTATACTTTTTTTTAATAATTTTTTTACCACTAAGCCATTTGGCTTAAATAATATATTATCAAATCCACCAACTTCACACCAGTTTTTATAATTAGAATAACCATAATCAGTATACATTATAGGAGACCATGTAATAGTTAATGGATTCATTCCATATTTATATTTAAGTATATGTGCCTGATAAGCACTATCTTTTCCTCCACTACCAGGAACTAAACAATCATAATCTCCATTATTTTTTCTATATTTTTCAAGCAAGTTTGTAAGTTTTTTTTCTCTGTCAAGCCAGTCTATACTTTTTTTTTTTTCATTAAAATTACAAGCATCACAGATATTACCTTCTGAAAAATTTATATAATTAGCTTCAGTTCTATTTTTATCGTGAAAAAATTCTTGTATAGAAGAAGGACGCTGGTTAGAAATTACACAGTTTTGGCAAAATTTGACCTCCTGAGGTAAATTGAAAAAAGGTTTCATATTTTTACTTTTTCTTGAAAAAATTATAATACATTTTGATGCCTGTTTTTCCACTTTTTTCAGGATGAAATTGACAACCAAATATATTTCCAAACTCTATGGATGAGCAAAATTCATTATTATTGAAATCACTGTTAGTAAGTATCACATTTTTTTTTTGAGGTTTTGCAAAAAAAGAATGGGTAAAGTAAAAAAAGTGATTTGTATCATCCTCTGAAATAATATAACTTTTTTTTATTAATGATATTCTATTCCAACCAGTATGTATTTTTTTTGAATTATTTTTAAAATGGTCTGAAATTTTTATTACTTCTCCACTAATAATATCTAATCCTTTGCAATAACCAAACTCACTACTATTCGTAAATAGAATTTGAAAACCTAAACAAATACCCATAATTTTTTTTTCTTTTTGGGCAAAATCTAAAATTAAATCTATCAAGTTTTTTTTATTCAGAAAATTCATAGCCTCTTTAAACGATCCAACTCCTGGCAAAATAAGAGCATCAACATTTTTCAGATCTTTAACATCATCAGTTATGATTGTATTTAACTTAAAATAATCACAAGCAGATTTAACACTAAATAAATTACTAGTACTTAATTTTATAATGCCAATTTTCATTATTTTAGTCTTGTATTAATACTATTTTCTAAAAGAAATTTTTTTAAATTGTAAAGAGATATGGTCTCAAAACTCCCAAAATTAATTTGGTTTTCTAAGAATTGTGTATTTCCAATTTTTTCTTTTTTATTTATTTTATATGCATCAGCATTTTTTAAGACTGAATAATGTAAAATAGATGATAAACAAATACCATCGATATTCTCAATTTTTAAGACCTCTAAAATATCTTCTTTTTTGCCGAATCCACCGTGGTAAATAACTGGGATTTTTACGTTATTAACTAAACATAGTATTGTATCAATATCTATACCAGATCCGGTACCTTCTCGTGATATATCTGTTAAAATTATTTCCCCTGCACCTCGTTCTTCAACTTCTCTAATCCAACTTAAAATTTTTTTATCAATAATCTCTCTACCGTTATCAATTAAAATTTTAATATCATTATTAATTTTATTAAACTGTATATTTACAGATATTGTTGATGAACCAAATTTTTTTGCTGCATCATCAATAATTTTTGGGTTTCTTAACGTTTCAGAATTTATGGAAATCTTATCTGCTCCAGCTTTGAGGATCTTTTCTATGTCATTTAATTTTTTGATTCCCCCACCAACAGTAAAAGGTATGAAAGTTTTTTTTGCGACTTTATTTATTATATTGAGCATGAAGTTTTTACCGTACAAACTTGCAACGGTATCTTGATAAATGATTTCGTCTGCAAATTGTTGAGTATATATGTCAGCAAAAAATTCTGGTTTTCCTAAAACTCTTAGGCCCTCTAAATTAATTCCTTTCACAAGATAATCATCCTTAATATCTAGTCTTGGAATAATTCTCTTATAGCTCATTTGAATTAATTATTTGGTCCTCTAAATAATCTTTTTTTGATTTTTTTCCCAATAACTTTTCGAAATTTTCAGCTTGGATACCAAAAGCAGGTCTCTTTAAACAAATATTTTTTGTTGAGAATTTATCCCCTCTTTTTATGGTTCTAAGGGCAAATACAGACTTTCTAGCAATTTTGATATTTTTAATCTCAGATTTTGAGGGTTTTTTTTCATAGGAACCCAAGGAAGTCTCAGTAAGCCTTATTAGTTTTGACATCAGTTTAAAATCTTTAGGGTTTACGCTTGCTTTGTGATCTGGACCCTGAGAGTTTGTGTTTAAAGTAAGATGTTTTTCAATAACTTTTGCACCTAAAGAAACAGCGATAATAGCCGGATATATACTTTTTGTATGGTCTGAAAGACCTATTTTTAAATTAAATTTTTCTTTAAAAGTTTTTAAAACATTTAAGTTTAGATCTTTAATTGGTGTAGGATATTCTGAATTGCATTGTAAAATTGTTATTTGTGATTTTTTAATTTTATTAGAAATCAAAATATTTACTGCTCTTTTAACTTCAGCCATTTTACTCATGCCCGTAGATAAAATTACATTTTTTTTATACTGTGAAACTTTTTTTAAAAAAAATATATTATTTATTTCTCCAGATGGAATTTTGATTATTTTAACATTATTTTTAATTAAAAAACTTAATCCCCATTGATCAAACGGTGAAGCTAAAAATATTATCTTTTTTTTTTTACAATAATTCATAATTTTTTTTAAATTGGTTTCTGATAACTCTAGATTTTTTATCATATCAAACTGATTACTTTTGTTAGAATTCTTCTTTTGATACTTTGCAAGAGGTGCTTTACGAGAAACATAATTTTCAGTCTTAAAAACTTGAAATTTTACAGCATCAGCACCTGAAGACTTTGCTGCATCAACCAATTTAAATGCTAAATTAATTTTGTTATTATGATTTACACCTGCTTCTGCAATTATAAAAACTCTTTTTTTCATTATCTTTTTTTTGCGAATATACAGGGCATGCCAGACCCATAAAAAAATTTTGTACTTAGAAGATTCTTAAGCCTACCAAATATTTGCTGATTTTTAAGCTGATCACCATGAAGTTGAGTAAATAATTTTTTTGTTTCAATTTCAGTTTTTTTTAATGACATATTTATCTAAGATTAGAATATCCAAACCACAACTATAGAAAGTTCTTATTGCATCTGTGGGACTTAAAACTATTGGTTCTCCATTTAAATTAAAGGAAGTATTTAACAAAATAGGGACTCCTGTAATATGTTTAAAATTTTCAATTAATTTATAAAATCTTGAATTTATTTTTTTTGAAACTGTTTGAATTCTGCCAGTTTGATCCGTGTGTACTACACCAGGGATTTTTTTTAGCCAATTTTTTTTAAATTTATAAGCTCTTTCCATAAAATACACTCTCCTTTTTTTTGGAATGAGCATGAAGTCATTCTGATATTCCTCCAAAATTGCAGGTGCAAATGGTCTAAAACTTTCACGAAATTTTACCGCTTTATTAATAATATCTTTAACATTCTTTTTTCTTGGATCTGCTAGAATTGACCTATTACCTAGAGCTCTATGTCCAAACTCCATATTTCCTTGAAACCATCCAATTAACTTTCCATCAGATAATTCTTTTGCTGTATATTCCTCTATTTTATCAATTTTTTTAAAATTTATTTTAAATTCATTGAGAGTTCGTCTTATTTCTTTATCACTAAATCGAGGTCCAAAATAACATTCTTTTATTTCGTTAGGTTTAAATTTTGATTTACTAAATTTATGATATGCATAAAGAGCAGCACCTACTGAAACACCACTATCATCAGGCGCATAAGAAATGTGATTGTCTTTGTATAAGTTTAAGTAATCCAACTTACCATTAAAAACACAATTCATTGCCGCTCCTCCTCCAAGAATAAGGTTTTTTGATGAACTTTTTTTTCTTAAAATTTTTATCAAGTGAACAACAATCTTTTCAAAATTTCTCTGCATTGCTGAAGCTATTTGATAGTGTGTCTTTAATAGCCTATCTAGCTTTTTTCTTGGTTTTCCGAATACATCAAAGAACTTTTTTGAGAAAAAGTTTGGTTTTCTGTCAAAAGTATAAAAAGAAAAAAAAGATAGATCTAGTTCAAAACCATTTTTTGTAAGTTTGTATAATTTAGATATGATTTTATCATATTTATTTTTTCTGTCGTAAGAAGACAGTGCCATTACTTTCCATTCATCAGAGTCTGGTTTAAAACCTAAGAAATCAGTGAATGTTCCATAAAACAATCCTATCGAATGTGGATATTCAATTGAAGAGATTCTTTTGATATTCTTATTTTTTGCGCGACCAAAGAAACAAGTTTCATTTTCACCATGACCATCAATTGTTAGTATATCTGCGTTACTAAAACCCGACTGATAATATCCAAAAGCAGCATGACTCATATGGTGATCTATAAACATAAGTTTATTATGTCCCCAGGACATATCCAATTGATCAGATTCTTTTTGATTGAGCAATCTCATCAGATTGACTGGTATATTTGTCAACATTTCACCTCTCCATCTCATACTATTGACCCATCTAAATGATGCGTGATTAATATTTTTTTGAGGGTTCCAAGGTACAACAATTAAATCTATCTCATATAATTTTATATTATTTTCTTTCAAACACCAATCAATCGCATTTATTGGAAAATCAGTGCTCATTTTTTTTCTATTAAATCTCTCTTCTTGAGCTGCTGAAACTACTTTACCATTAATTAATAAGGCAGCTGATGAAATGTGTGTGTATGGGTAAATTGATAAAATTTTCATTTTTCAAATTTATAATTAAACTTTATATTCCTTTGAATATTTTTTTAAATTATCATTTTTCTTAAACCACAAAATCGTTTTTCTTAATGCCATTTCAAGACCTTTTCTTCCAATATATTTTGGTTTCCATTTCAACATTTTTTTTGCTTTTGTGTTTTTGGATATTAATAGATAAACTTCACTCTTAGCTGGTCTAAATCTTTTTTTGTCGATAAGAATTTTTGGTTTAATTTTTAAAATTTTACAGACTATTTCAATTATATCTTTAATCTTTACCGTTTTGCCTGTCCCTAAATTTATAACCTCTCCATTAATCCTCTTTTTTGTTTCTAAAGCTCTTATATAACCATTTACAGTATCAGTAACGAACGTGAAGTCTCTTTTTGTATTTATATTTCCAACTTTTATATTTTTTTTATTTAACAGACATTGTGAAATAACGGCAGATATTACAGCTCTTGAAGATTGTCGTGGTCCAAAGGTATTAAAAGGTCTTACAATTGTAACAGGTAAATTGAATGATCGATAATAAGATAGAGCTAAACAATCAGCAGAAACTTTACTAGCAGCATAAGGAGATTGTGGATTTAAGGGATGCTTTTCATCAATAGGAGAATACTGGGCTGTCCCATAGACCTCGCTTGTAGATGTGTGAATAA
>MDSZ01176374.1_pt1 | contig 24245 bp, 33 predicted proteins | sample 811201 | NCBI WGS metagenome assembly MDSZ01 (sample SAMN05326647, study PRJNA326480) | marine metagenome | isolation source: seawater | place: Indian Ocean: North | collected 2010
CTTCATGACTTTTTTTTGACTAGCAGATCTTTGAGGGCCAGCCACATATGGAGGAGTCATTTTGGGAGGTGGATAATCCTTATTCCAATCAATTTCTGGGAACTTTTTCATCAAGCTATAAAATTTATGCCTTGAGTATCCAAGTTCTATAGCAGCATGAGAGCGATTATTATCGTTTTTAATCAAAGCTGAAATAAGTTTATTTTTAGTATGCTCTCTAAGAGCCTTATCCCATTTTACCCATTTGCCAACATATATGAAGTTAGATCTTTCTTCTTCGGCTAGAACTGTTCCCTTTTTGTTTTTAGTAGACCAATTATTTTCTCCCTTTTTAAAGCCTATGGTTTTGACATGATTTAGATTGGTTTTATTAAAACGATTAGTATAACCATCAGGTCGAGGCTTTTCATGTTTAAAAATTACATTATGCACATTAGGGAAGGACGCAGACCTAATCTGCTCCCATTCTTTTATTCCAAGCTTTCTTTTCTTAGTGCTTGGTTTAAAATCTTTATGCATCATAAACCCTTGAATAGATTTCACCTTCATATCGGGATCATCCTCGTTTAAGCGAGTAATTAATAAATGCTTTGCTAATTCATAAGACTTAGCTTTTATAAAAGTGGTAAAATCTTTTTCCGAACCATCTTTATACCTTTCGGTATAGCATAGGCTCCAGTATTGATGGTGTTGGAAAACTGTGTTTCGAAACTTTTTTTGGATGCTTTTAGGTTTTCTAGACATGAGAGCATTCTAGCATAGGAAAACAAAAAAGTCAAGGATTTTAAGAATATTTTGATATTGCCTCTTCCAAGGCTTCTTCTGCAGTTCTTATATTAATGTATTGTTCAATCTTAGAAGTATTTAAAGTGCAATTTGATCTAGGGGTAATCGTCTCTTTACTAAAAGATTCCAAGTCGTGAAAAAAGCTAAACTCTTTGTCGGTTAAATTATACTTTTTAATTAATTCAATTACCCCTTTCGCATTCATGTATCCTTTATTAGTTATGTTGTAGATCCCATGGGGAACTTTTTGCTCTATCAGCTCTACGCTATATTTTGCAAAATCAGCTCGATGGGATAGGGAATTGTCTAAATTGAGTAATTTATCGTAAGACAGTAATTTGGTGATATAATTCCTTGGAGAGGCATATTCATCAAAGGGAATTCTTAATCTAAAAATATAAGAATCTGGATTGTTCTGTTGGACTACTTTTTCTGCTAAAGCTTTCGTGCCGCTATAAAAACTGCCATTTTGAAAATCAAAATTTGAGAGATCTTCTTCAGTAAAGGGTTTTTCATATCCACTATATATACAGCCTGAAGATATATGTATAAATTTATATTCTTTTTCCCGACAAACCTCTGCAACCATTGCTGGGAAAATAACATTACCTTCTATGCAGTCAGCTTTTGCTAGTTCACAAGCATCAACATTTGGTTTGCCAACATAGCCTGCGCAATTTATAATATGCAAATCATCACCTAAAATATAAAGGTTATACTTTAACTCTGTAGGATTGGTATAATTTACATCGGCTCTACTCCAAGACACATAAGGGAGATTGCGTGATTTTAATTCTCTTATAAAGGCACCTGCTATATAACCATTTTGACCTAAAACCACATACATAATATGTATTAATCTTTTTTTCTAAATATTTTGTCGTAATTCTCTCGAAACTTAGATGATATATTTCGAGGACTATCTCCTTTGCCGTTTTGGTGGGCAGGTTTTGAGGTAGTCTTTGTCTTGGGGTTAGACTTAGGTTTGGAAGGTCTATCGGGCCCTCTACTCATTATTTTATTGCTGTTCCCTCTCCTGTAAAAGGATTATGACCTCCAGTATTAACTTTGTTGCCTTTCTGGTCTATCTCACCTTTTCGTATTTTAGTAGCTGAAACCTCTTGAAGCTCTTTTGACAGCTCAAGTTGTTCAATATTATATCCCACTCCTCTTCCATAAAATACGTCAGTTATATTAGGTAGCTCCACCACCTTTATTTTATTACCAAACTCAGGGCATGCGGCATGGATTTCGGATCTTACTCTTTCAAAATTATAAGGGTTTGAATCGTCTATACCACCTACATCTCTAAGTGCTATACAACACTGACCTGTCCTCTTTATAGACTCCTCCACTAAAGTCTTATGACCTACGTGAAAAGGTTGATAGCGACCAATCAAAAGAGCTGTGGGAGCTTGGTTGTCCCACATTTCTGGTTGTAAAACATCCATCACTTGCTCTAGCCACTCCTGAGGAGTTCCAGAAGTTAATTCAATATCATAATTCTCGGGCTTTTCAAACATTTTATTAGTGTCTTCGAATCTTCCTTCTTCGATGCGATTAACCCAGATAGTAAAATCTGCATCAAAAAGCTTTCTCGCTTCTTTCGTAGGACATACAAAATCGGCAACAGAGAAAGATCCGTATTTAGAACTGAACTCACATAGCTTCCCCATTCTTCGGGCATGTTCTAAGCGATCTTCTTCGCTAAACCCTAAGTCTTTACTAATCTCTGTGCGAATAGCGTCAGCGTTAAACCAAACAGCTTTTAGTTTAGGAACTAAAAGTTCGGCTAGAGTAGTTTTGCCTGTGCCCGGCAAACCCATTATTAGAATTTTTCTTTTTAAGTTAGACATTGTTATGTATAATAAATTATTAATATAAAAATTCAAAAATATAAATTATGGATCCATCCATGGAATTAAAAGTTCATTCCAAGGAAGGATTTTTATATGATCCTTATATTTTTGAGAAAGAATACACCAGATTACCTGACATTCGGGGTTTAGGACTTCCATTATTGCAAGATAAACTTCAGAGCATAAATCAAAAGTTTTTTGATTATTTAAATTAAAAAGAAAAAGACCAGTTCGAGTTACGCGATTTTTATGACTGTATCCCTCTGATAGTTTATTTTTAACCCAATTTTTTAATTCAGGCATTCTCTCTCTATATCTGGGTTGGCCCATTGCATCTTGAATTTCATCATATACCGTATTTTTTACCCTTGGGGTAGCAGCGACCACTAAACCATACTCGTTAAACTCAAAAAGTTTTTTAATATGATTTTGGTTTACTTTAAGTTTGTGGTCACAATATAATGCATGATTTTTATCTTTAAATAAATCTGGAAAATCTTTGACTACCTCTAAGAATTTAACATATTTGGATTGAAGGCTAGCTCTCTGATAGGGAGCCGTAATGCAATTCGGGATTTCCACATCTAAATAAATAAAGCTCCAGCCTTTTAGCTCGCATTCTGATTTTAATTTTTTATTATTTGTAAATACAAAGCAATTATTAGGAAGCGGAGCTGGGTAGAGCTTGTGGAATTTATCACCAAACAGCCCAGTGAATACTATTAGGTCATCCTCCATTGACTCTCCACCCTACCTCGTCAAAGTTAATTTTACCATATTTTTTTAAATGCAGGAGGATCCCATCATAACGAGTCGGTTGGAGAGCATCGTCATCATTTTTAATTTGAACTATCTTTTTATAGACCCTACCGAACCACTTAAAATGACCCAACTCCAAAACCTCTTTATGTTTATGTTTTTTTTCTGCCGCATTCGACCAAGCCCTACCTGCCTTGTTGATTATAATGTGATTTCCAGAACTTAATTTAATACTTTTTTTATGCAACATAACTTTGGGCATGAATTTTTCTCCATTTATAAACGCCCCATTTTTTGGTTCTCTTTTTAATCGATGCATATTACATTTAGCTGGGAACTGCTCAAATAAAGTCAGGGCCGGATTTAGTTTTTCAGGAATCTCGCCTGTCGCCGTTACTCTGTCAACCGCTCCACCCTGAACCCATGTTGTCCCATTCCTGTCAAGCTGGTCGACAAATTCGTGCAACCCAGTAGGGTATTCCTGAAACTCGTCACAGTCAGCTGTCAATACCCACTCGTTGCCCCCCAAGTGCTCCACCATTTTATTTAAGTAATTTCCTCGTCTATCTTCTTGATAAGGGCCAATCCAGATGGCAAATGGTTTGATTTCATATTTTTGTAAAAGCAACTTTGCTAGTTCTAAGTTTTCATGATCTTTACTTGGAGAAGATAGGGTAATATAAAGCTCGTCCACGCCTAAGCTTTTATAATATTCAATAAAATGGGGGATTAAGGGCAAGTCGTATTCTACCCCAATGCAAGTTCTTAAATATATTTTATTTACTTTCATTCAATCTCCAAATTTATAGTTAAAATACTCAAGATCCTCGGAGAAATAGTCGGCTACTCGCTGACGCACTTCGTCGGTATAATATTCTGTGTAATGTTTATGTTTTGTTTTATTTTTTATGGGGAGTTGCTGTTCTGGGAGTCCAATTTGAGAGCAGATTATATTAAAGCTTTCTTGAATATTCTCAAATCTAATAAAGCTATCAACCACAATCTTGCCATTACAAGAGAAATGGTTAACCATCTTGAATGACTGGTTAAAAATTTTAGCGCTTTGAAGCCAGCGGGGGAAACTTATATTGTCTTTATTGTTGCGTTGGTGCATTTTCCAGTGAGATATTACCCTATCATATGGGTTTCTAATACTTCCTATTAAGGTATATTCCTTTAAATTAACCGACTTACTCATGGCCTTTATAGTCGTATGCTTACTTCTTGGAGAGAATTCATCAATATAGTCAAATGTATCCATCGGTCCGCACCCATTTCCATGATCATATATATCTTTTACGTCTGAAAATTTTAATAAAGCATAGGAAAGTGATGTCGCCGCTGTCTTAGGCGGGGTAATTAAGATGAATTTATGCTTATGACTTATCATTTAACTAAACCTATCAGTTAGTATTTTTTTAAAAAATGGTCTTAGTCTATTTGTGTCAACTATTGACTTATCTCTTATCTTTGGTTTTGTTAGCATTTTGCGATAAGCATCATCATTATTATCTAATTCAATAATTGCATTTATAAATTCTTGATCAGAATTATACTCATGGCGATTTAAAAATGAACCTTGATTAAAGTCTTGTGTAACGGTAGGATCTCCCCAATAAATCGAGACGGTTTTGGCTAAAAATCCCCACCAGATCTTTTCCGTACAATAACCTGCCGCAGAGCTATTTTCAAATGCAATATTAAATTTATAAGAAGAAATTGCTTCCACGTTGCCTTTAGGGAAAGAGGGCATCTTAAAATTTACATTATTCAGGCATGGTCCCAAGCAATCTACTCTTTTAGATTTGGAAAGTTGTTTAACGAAATTGTTGCGATACTTGACGTCATGCCTATATATGAAAGAGCAGAATTTTGTTTTAGTAGGAATGGTGAAATCTTCAACTAGATCATAATTGTATCCATGAAAATCTGCTCGAACCATGTTTGATAGCCTTAGGTAATTTTCATGTTCAATTCTTTCCATTGATATCAAATAATGACCTTTATTTAATATTTGATTTGGGGAATTATAACCATGATTTTTTATGTTTTCCCCGCTATAGCATATAATCTTATACCCCTTATACTTACTAAAGTCTATATTTCTTGATTTCTGAATTCCATAAATAAGAACTTTTGAGTCGCCTAGAGAGCCTGAAGGGAATTTATCCAAAAAAAAGTCCTTCCCTTTTTGATCTAGATAAGATAAATTTAAAAATTTAACCATTGTTCGCTATTATCTATCAATATACTTAATATCTTCCCATTTTAAAGTTTTATCTACCTTACCAAATCCATTTCCGTACATTGATTTGTTTATAGACTGAAGTTTCTTTATATAGTTCATGTCCACTAATTCTGGATGTACATACCAATCTTCATAAACATACTTAGGGTGCTTTGTAGTGATATCTCCTAAAACTAAATGATATCCTCTGTTTTTAAATATTTCTCTAGACTCTTCCCTAACGTAGAATACCTCATCATCCCCCTTGTAGTCATGCTCAAAAGTAATAACTGCAAATTTATGAGAATCCATCACCTGCGTATTTAATCTCTTTAAGACTTCTAATGTTTTTTGTGGTGGATGAATATCTAGCTGGAGATAATCAATGTTTTTTCTTACATTGTAGTCACTAAAGATATTGCTGTAATTATGTTTTGTTGCGTCTCCAAAAATATAATTACTGTTTGGTCTATGTATCTTATATAATTTTTCAAAATTTTCTTTCATGTACTCAAACATTAATCCAGTCCATTGAAACTCGGACTCCAGCAAGTAAGTATTATTAATTTCTATTGGGTGGAAAGATCCAATCTCCAAAAAGAAACCTTGAGTTTTATTTTTTAGTACATTGCAAACAAATTTATCCTGCTGCGCCTGACCATTATATTTTAGTTTATTCATTGTTCTTATATAGAAATTAATCTTTATTGTAAAAATGATATCCGTTAATTAATTGATTTCTAAATCGTGGATTTTCTAGCCAAGGGAAATGTGGTGGATCTTGGACATCCCAAATTGTTCTATTTGGATTTATGCTCGCTGCCAGCCACGAAAAACCTCTAAATCCAACAAGAAAACATTTTGCTGTAGCAAGCAACGCAAAATCTTCGTCTGCGGTATTTGATTCTATCTCACAATTTAAGTTTAGATCTTCGATTCTGCTTTTCAAGTTTTTTATATATATGTTTGAATCTAAGATTGACTGATTGTTGTGGTTTCCTGTAACTAAGATGCATTTGTCATACTCTTTGTCAAGATTATGCTTTTTTATAATCTCAATAAACCTTTTCGGCTCAGGAAAATCACGAAAACTCCGGTTTTTAGATTTATGCAAGCCAATGCAATCTCCAGCCCTGACGTGCATTACAAACTCCTCTTTTTTAAGTTTTCTTGTATTCTTGCTTTTAACTATTTCACAGAGTAAGTTAAAATTTATGTCGGGACATCGAAAATTTTTGCTCTTTATATCGTCTTTCCCAAATAAATCAGATTTGTTAATTTGACTAATGTATTGATACGCAATGGTTTCTTTGTCGAAAGTTAAAGCTTTTTTATGATGAAATCTTATAATATCTGCAAGATTATAAATATGTTTCCATTTTTTTTGTGGCATACTTCAGTCTCCAAATTTATATCCAAAATATTCTATATCCTTAGCATACTTCTTGGCTACTATTTCAATTGTCTCATCACTATAGTATTCGATATAGTGTTTATGTTTTGATTTGTTTTTGTGTGGAAGTTCTTGGTGTGGAATTCCAATTTTATCACAAACGATATTAAAGTCTTGTTGGAGGTTTTCCACTTTCCCTATAAAATCCATCTCGTCATCAATATAAAAAGAAAGCGGCTTGAAGTGCCACATCTCAAAAAAATTATCATCCTTAACGAAATCTGAAAATGAATTATACTTGTTAATTCGTTTTTGAGATCTTAAGTCTTGCGGCGCAACGCCATTACCCCCCTTCTTTAAGTAGGAGTAAGCGCTTACAAACCTATCCCAAGGATTTCTAACAAAAGTAAATTTAAAATAAGTCTTCCTAAGGTTAAGAGGGAATTGGCTTATAGGCAAATGGCACGGGGGCTGGAAGCGCTCATACGAGTCAGCTCGCCAGTGTTTTATTTTTTCTAGAATACTGTTTCCTCCACATTTGGGAATATGTAGAAATATAAAATTTTTCTCGTCGCTTATCATCTCTAATACCTCTTTTGGATAGTAAAACAAAAATATAAAAATTCTACTTCCATTTACAGTAATTAGGATCTTTTAAGCGTTTTCTTCTCATGTAGTCTCTTTTTTGTTGTCTGCGCTTTTCTTTGTTAATGTCATCGTATTTTTGTTGAGCTTTTTTCTGCGCTTCCTTGCCTTTTTGGGTTTTGCTGTATTTTTCTTGAGATTTATTTTTCATAATCAAAATGCATTCCCCATTCTTCTGAGTTTACTACAAAATTACCCCGCCTAATATTAGCATTAGAAATATTTCGATTTCTTTTCATTTCATTCATTCGTTGCCCGTGAGGAGTTCGGTCTTCTTCCGCTTGAAAGAAAGCCCTTCCGCAGCACTCCTTTGAAAGAGTTTTTAGCTGAGTATTAAAAAATTTAGTAAATCTAAGAACAAAATCTCTGTCTTCCCATCCCCAACCATGCATAGACTCATCAAAGCCTCTTATTTTTAAGAAAGATTTTTTTAAAAAAGCTATTCTTCCTGCCATTGGCCCTCCTTCACATTGTAATATGTTATTTTCTCCAGAAGAAAAACTAGATACTAACTCTTCTAAAAATTTGTCATTGATTAAATTATCTGCATCTAGAGTACAAAGTATATCTCCTGAAGAATTTTTTAAAGTAGTGTTTTTTGTTTTTGATTGAGAAAATTCTACCGCATCATTATTTACTAAATATTTTACTAAACCTTTGCTTATATAAGAAGAAAGATTTTGATTAACCCAAAAATCTAAATCATCACTAGAATTCCAGTTTAATAAAGTGAACTGGCAATTCAAACCAAAAGCCTCACAGGTTTTTATGTTTTCAAGGTAAGTTCTTTTAATGTCATGAGACCTACCCATACAAGAAGTTCCAAAAGATACTAGCATATATAGTCCACTATGTTAAATTTTTAAATTATTTTTTTTTACACAAAAGAGGGGCACAGGTTGCCCTGTACCCCTCTCGGTGATGATAATGAAGAAGTAATTTCTTACTTACTAGAACTATCAGAAGCGCAACACGATTGCTTTTGAAGAAGTCCTACAATAAGCAAAAGAGTGATGAGCCCAGCAAGGCTTGCGCCTTCGCCAACAAAGCCGTTGACGATGCCCTGAAGATTGCCGATGACATTCATGCCAGCAGCTTCTCCGAAGACTACTTGAGAGAGAACAAGAAGTCCTACAACGGACACTAGGATAGTGAAGAGGCCTCCGATGGCCCCTTTAATGGTAGTTACGATGTTATTCATAATATAATAAAAGGTAAAAGGTTAATTAGAAGCTTACTCTAAAACCGAAAGCGGCTAAAGTTTCTCCGTCACGATTGTCGGCATCGTTATATGCAACGAGGACTACTCCTTCGAGGTTCTCGGTGATATCACGAGTGAATTCTCCTGAAACTTCATAATACTCTACCTCTGAGGTAGAAGAAGTTTCAGTAAGCCCTGCGGTAGCACCAAGAGTAAGAGTAGCGATGTCGGGAATTTCCACATCGTGACTTACTCCGGCCTCATAGGTCCACAAGCTTGCGTCGGTGTCTCTATACACACGAACCGTAGGAGACAAGACAACATCAAGATTGGCTTGAATAAAACCTTCCAGATTGGAAGATCCAGCGAGGAACTCGTAATGATACAAGCCGACTCCAAGGCCAAGTTTACCGTCTAAAACAGAAGAACTTAAGCCTACGGATAAGTCGTGCAGATCAGAACCGCCTTCAAGAGAATGCAAAGCAGAAAAATCTGCGAAAGCATCTAGCGATCCCAAAGAAGCATCCAAGCCTACGGATGAATGAAGAGTTTCGGATGCAACGGCGCCTCCTCGGAAGAAACTATCTGTCTCATAAGAGACTCCGACATTTCCACTCAAAGGAGCATCTGCTCCAAAACCAGCGTTAACAAATAGTCCTAAGAGGACTGAAGTGATTAGTGTTGTAGTTTTCATAATGAAATATATTAAATGATTCTAAATTCTTTCCAAGAAACGTGTTTTGCTTTTACTAAATCTCGGATTTGTCTTTGTCTTGAGTTTAATTGGCTTTTACCGCTCTTTACTTCTATAAAGGTTATCTCGTCTTCTCCAAATGAAATATAATCTATGGGTTGGCCTAAAAATATGCACTTTTCGGGATCAAACTCAAAATCATCTAAAAATGGAGCGAGCTTCTCCGCAATATTGCCTATTCTTACTTCACTACTCTTTTTTTGAGATAAAATCTTTTTCTTCGCCGCAATTTCCTCCTCTAAAGAGGATTCTAGGGTTTTAATTTTATCTATAAAGGATTTTTCTTTACTTTCTAATTCGGACTCTCGTTTGGAAATAAAAGACTGAGATGTGGTGAATTCAGATCTTAATAATTGAATATCTTTGTTTAATTTTTCTTCGCGAGAACGATAAGATGACGAATCTTGGGTAATTTGAGATCTAAGGGAATCTAATTCAGATTCCAGAGACTCGGCGTTAGATTTAAAGTAATTAGCATAACGTATCAATACGAATACACATATTATAAGGAAAACACATAAAAATTCAAATATATACTCCAAAACACGCTGATTTTACTTCTTTGTAAGAGAGATTATTCTGTCGTGCCTAAAGGAGCGGATCTCTTCCCTGCCGAAACAATAAGCCCTAAATCCAACATTTCCTCTAGAGTCTTTCTTGTTGCCAAAAGAATTAAAAAGGTTTATACTCCCTATTTGGTAGGTTTTTATTTTCCCGTCTTGATTTTTATAAACTAAATAATATCGAGGAGAAAACTTATTTCTTAATTTGTAATATAACTGTCTGATCATCTATAGTCCACTAGTGTCTTGATTTTATTAATTTTTTTTTCTGCTCTTTGCCGCTTCCTTTATAGGGTCAATGCCGCTAGCTTCACAATATCCAACACTATATCCGACTTTGAATTGATATCTATCCATAAAAAATAAAACTCCTGCTAGGATATAAAGCTTCCAGTCTTGGAAGGAAAAAGAAGTAATAAGTATTAGACCTACAATAAAAATGGGGCAGAAGCGGTTAAGACTGTAATTTAGAATAGCATTAGTATTGTTCATTTTAATATTTTGTATTTTAATTAGTAAAGCTACAGTCTACTAGAAACACACTAAAATGTCAAGATAAATCTTTAGGCCAAATCTGAGTGCCATCTATATCCAGAAGGTCTGCACTTTGAATTTGAGTAATAACTTCCTTTTTATCTGGCCTAGTATAAAGCCTGTATTTAGCTTGCCAAGGCTGTGACACTGTGGGCAAATCATACCGCACTTTATTAGTAAGATTAAGCCAGTTTACTAAATTTTTCCTATTTACTAAAAGAAAATCTTTTTTTCTCTCAAAAATTACAAAATCTGCCTCCTGATATAACCATCCGGGTTTGCCTTTAGAATTTTTTAGCTCTATCCATTGCCATTTATCTGAATTAGAGTCTGTCTTGCATTTAACATCTAATGTTACAGAGACCGTGGTCTTATTTTGAGACTGCCCAAACATTATAAAATCAATATGTTGTGCTTTTTGGCCCGCAGACGGCATTTTTAATTTATAATTCTTCGATAAAGCAGTCTCTCGGAATTTTTTACAAGCCGTATCTATGAAATAATTAGATTTAGAAGATTTTTTCTTGTCCATTAAGTTAATAGTACACGTAGTCATTGTTTAGGGGAATTTGCTTCTCGGTCTACACGATCCATTAATTGGATTGCCACCTCATGCAGCCACACTTTCCTTACGGGAATTAAAGTGTTTTCTCCTACAAATTTTTGCAGTTCTTGAAGGCTAACATTAATAAAAGATTTAGAGCCTTTAGGCCGTCCACTTCCAGATTTTCTAGGCGAACCATCTTTATTTAAAGTAGCCATTATTAAATAATAGACTGAGGGTCAGTGGTTTTTATAATTTGAATTTTAGACGCATCTTTATCATTCCATTTGCTAAGCCACGCTCTCATTTTCTTCGCAGCTGCTTCAGCTTCACCCCAAGTCCAGTAGTCGGAAGGACTTGTGCGCCGACCAGCTCGAGTTACGACATAAAAAACTGGTATGTATGATTTATGAGGCATTAGATAGAGACCTTTCGGAGCCACTGCGAATTATTAATTCAATATCTTGAGGAGACGATACCCCAACTTGAGTCTTTTCAACTTTTCCCTTATAGATAAATTTAAAAGTCGGGACCGACGATATCTTAAATCGTTGGGCAAGTTCAGGACTTTTATCTATATCTACTTTAAAAAAATCTACATTTTTATAAAAATCATCTAGCTTTTCTAGATAAGGGTTTAAAGCCTTGCATGGACCACACCATGTCGCGAAAAAATCCACAACACAAAAATTGGGAGATAACAAAATCTCTTTATCAAAGTTTTCTGTAGTTAATTCGGTCATATTAAGCCTGATTTACAATTTCTCCATCTTTAAAATTAATGACCTGCTCGTGATTGGGGTAAGTCTTGGGGTCTAATGTTTTATCTTTAATATGAATTTTACCAGTAAAAGGATCTGTGGTAGATTTTTCAATTAAAACCTGCGTTTCTGGATTAGTAAAAATCCACTGAAAAGTTCTATCAAACTCTATAACAGTCCCTTCAAAGTCTTCCCCTGCCTTTCGGGAGTCTAGTTTATCTTGATCTATGTTAGTATACTGAACTGGTTGCGCCATTAATTTAGTAAGCGCTTCGTCTTCAGACATGCCTGCGATTTTTTGATTCTCAGATGGAGATAGTTTAATCCCGTCTTGTTGGTTTTCGTTAGTCATTATTTTTTATATAGTGCGTTAAAAAGGGAAATGGATTTAGATCTAAGGTCACTCTTTTTGCTCTGGGCGGCAGCTTGTTGCTGTTCTTTTCTTTCTTGCTCTAGCTTTTCTGCTTCTTGTAGTTTAGAAAGTTCATCCTTAAGTTGATTTTTACTGCCCAGAATTTCATCTAATTGTTTTTCTAAAAGTTGATTTTTGGCTTCTAAGTCGCCCTTTTCATCCTTGCATTCGCATGATTCTTTATCAAGATCTTCAAGTTTGTTGCTTAAGTCATCCAGAGCTTTATTTAATTCAAATCTTTCTTTTTCTTTTTGCGCTCTTCTATCGTCGTCTTTTTTTTGTTGCTCCTCCGTACCCTTAGCAACAATAAGAAATAAAATTTCTTGATCTTCGTCTGTTTTTACTACTTCAGTAGAATAATCTACAAGGTCAAGCCACTGCTCTTTATCTATAGAGATATAGTGCTCGCTCTCCTGTATTTCATTGGGGAGAGCGCTGCTCGTAACCAAGGCATACTGGAGATCTTTCTGCACTTAAAAACCAGCGGGGACATCTTCCTCTGAATTGTTTTTGTCAGTAGGAGTACTTTGTTCTTCTCGAGGACGATCCTCATAAATTATAAAGTCGGGAGCTTTTTCGTTTTTTGCTTTGCCCTTGTTCGTAAAAACTACTACTTTTGTCTCTTTTTGCATACCAAATTCATCTTGAAGTCTCAATGTGCCTGACAAAAAGTTTTGCTGCTTGCCTTCTCTTCTCCAGAGAGCTCCAAGCTCTCTTTTTTTCCAATCGTTATTATTTTCTTCACTCATTAAGATTCTTCTCCTTCGTCTAAGACTCTAGCTGGGGCCGGAGCTTCGGGTTGAGGCTCTACGACAGCCGTAGGAGTTGGCTGGCTTGCGCTTGGTGTCGCTTCTCCTTCTCTTGGGCGGAAGTACTTATCAAAAGAAGTAAGTAGCCCATCAAATTTACTCAGCTCTTCTAGCCTAAGTTTAATCTCGTCAGAAATATTACCGTGATCGCCAATCCCGGCGGGATTATCTAAGAGTACCGAAAGATCGGCCAGCATTTGATCTCTCCGTCCTGCCACTTCATTGTATAAGCCTTGTAAGTATAGTTGTTTCATATATAATTAGTTATTAAAAGATAATAAGGAGGGGGTATTAAAATTCTATATTTTTTTTAAAAATTTTATAACTCCACATAATCAATGGGGTCATATAAATCTTGAGACGACGTTGCTCTCTCGAAAACAGCTTTATAGCATGCGTAAGATAAAATAGCGCCTATGATGGGTGTGATGTCAGAGGAAGCAAGGGAAGCACTAACTAATATGACAACAAAAGAAATCAATAGAAAGGTAGAAATGAATTTCATAATACCCTATATTCTACAGATTTTTCAAAACATGTCAAGTCTTTTCCTCCTGCATAACTAATAGAACTCTGCAAGTCTTCTTTAACTTCCATAAGTTTAGACTTTAAGTTCATGCCACAAGTAGGAACATTTCGTAGGAGTCCTTCTATATGAGTCTTAGTTTTTTTATTTTCAAAACTTGCGGAGCCAAAATATGCCTTATGAATCGTGCCGTCAATTTCAATTGCGTGAGCAGGACTATCCGAACAACAAGCAAAGAGGCCTCCTGCCATCACCATTTTTGCTCCTGCAGATAAAGCTTTTGCTATATCTCCATTACCTTTTATCCCTCCGTCAGCTATAATGGGAATAGGATCGGAAAAATCTTTAGCGCCAAACATTTCTCCTTTAAATAAATTGCTGCACTCTTGGACACAAGAAAACATAGGCATTGTAAAGCCCGTTTTATCTTTTGTGGTGCAAGGGGAGCCTTGCCCGATTCCCACCTTCACGATATCAGCACCCCAGCTTGCTAAATCTTTTACAGCATTAGGTGTTGCAACATTCCCACAGATTAAAATAGCATGAGGCATTATAGTTTTGCACGATTGAATCATTTCCTTCATTAAGGAAGAGTGTCCGTGGGCAATATCGAGAGTTATATAATGTACGCGTCCTCTGCTACCGTTTCTTTTTAGCTTCTGTAAAATTTCTACATCCTTTAAATTGACTCCAAGACTAATTGAAATTAAAGGCCAATCCTCTCTGTTTGCGTTATCTACGAATAAGGGAATGTCTACATCAAAACGATGCATTATGTAAAAATATCCATTATTGGCAAGCCATCTACATTGATCCTCAGATATCACAGCTTTCATGTTGGCAGGAATCACTGGCAATTTATAGCGTACTCCAAATAAATCAACAGAAGTATCACAATTGGAACGAGATTTACACTCGCTATAATTAGGAACGAGGCAAACATCTGAATAAGTTAATGATTTCATGTTAACGAAACTCTTTCCTTAGTAACCTCCAGCGATCTGAATCTATTTCTTTTTCTCCAGAATCTATCGCATAAAGCATGTCAATAATTTCTTCAATAGAATTGTAAATGTATTTGTGAGGCAACATGCCTAGCATCCATAGAGGGGTCTTTGCTTTGCCTCCATCCATGCTAATAAAAATAGGTTTCTTCATACGAACTGCGGTAACAATCTCCTCTGCACTCCCCCAGCTCGCTACTTCAGGCACAAGATGAGCGATAATAAAATCACTACGATCCACTAAGTTAAGATCGTAAGCCCTTATGGTTTTTAATTTTTCTGTGGCACGATCATATTGTTTAGTCTTCATCCATGTTTCCATTTCTTGTCGAGATGCTTCATCTTCCGCGACATCTTTCATGAAAGGTTTTTTATAAGGATCAAAACAAGTGACGCCTAGTGGGGTCAATTTTTCTGCAACTTCTTCTCTCCAGTTCCTTCCACTAAGGTACTGCATATGTCCAACCAAATATGTCTTGGTTTTTTCCAGTAACTTTAAACTCATGGATATGATCTTACCTTAAAAGCAGATCAAAGTCAAGACTTTTCAATAGAAAATTCGTTACCTTTCCCTGACACGCGAACAAAATCCCCTTTTTTAAGAGAGCCGTCAACTAAGTCAATAGCTATAAGGGACTCTATTTCATCTTGAATTATTCGGGAAAGAGGTCTCGCTCCAGCGTTTATTTCTAAAGTTTTTTCTACGATTAAATCTATAGCGTTTTTTTCTATTGAAAGTCCAATGCTCTTTGAGGCTAGTTTATCTTTCAGGGAATTTAACTGTAAGAGCGCAATATCTTTTATGTCAGATTTAGAAAACGAATTAAATACAAGTAACTTATCTAACCTGTTTAAAAACTCCGCAGTAAAAAACTTTTTAGCTTCATTTTTAACCTTGCTATAAACTTCATCTTGAGGAGCAGGATTAAACCCTACGCTTTTTTTCTCCTGAAAATGCTGAGAGCCTACATTTCCTGTTAAAATAATTAGGCAGTTTGAAAAATCAGTTTCTCTCCCAAAACTATCTGTAAGCTTCCCTTCTTCCAGTAATTGAAGTAATAAATTAATGACTTCTGCATGAGCTTTTTCTAATTCATCTAATAATATGATGCTATAAGGGTTGTTTCTTACTTTTTCTGTTAAAAGCCCCCCTTCTTCATAACCTACGTAACCCGGAGATGCGCCAATAAGTTTAGAGGCTGATTGTTTCTCTCCAAATTCACTCATATCTAAGTGAATAAGTCTTTTTTCAGAACCAAAAACTTCCCTAGCTAACGTTTTCGCTAAAAAAGTTTTTCCTACTCCTGATTGTCCTAAAAATAAAAATGAACCTAAAGGTTTGTTGGGATTCCCTAGGCCAGCTTTATTGCGAACTAAAACATTATAAATTGAATCAAGTATATAGTCCTGTCCAATTATCTTAGATCTTAGTCTTTTATTTAATGTTAAAAGCTTTTTAGCGTTAGTATGAGATATTTCTTCTACAGGCATACCTGTTTTAAAAGAAACAATTTGAAGAATATCTTCTTTGCGTACAATTATATTAGGCTTTTTAGAAGACCAAGTTTCTAAAACTTTTTTATACTTGTTGAAAAGAATATTTTGTTTCCCTTTAATAAGTTCTTTTTTTTCTTCGTCGACCTCCAAGTCTTCTTCTTGGAATAAATCTTCAATTTGACTTTCTAGTTTGAGCGCTTCCGGAGGCCTTGACATGCCTCTTATTTTTGCTCGAGAACCACTCTGGTCTAGAACATCTATTGCTTTGTCTGGAAAATTTCTATGGCTAATATAGCGATCCGTCAGGTCACATATTAATTTCAATATAGGCTCTTTATACTTTACTCCATGGAAATCTTCATAGTTTTCTTTAATTCCATTTAAGATGTGAAGTGTATCTTTTTTAGACGGCTCTTTGATTTTTAAAGGTTGGAACCGTCGATCTAATGCACCATCTTTTCTTATAGTCTTCTTGTACTCATCGTCTGTGGTCGCTCCAATACATCTGATCTTACCCCGAGAAAGCTTAGGTTTTAAAATATTAGCTGCATCCATTGTCCCTTCTGCGCTGCCCGCCCCTACTAAAGTATGGATTTCATCAATAAACAAAATTATATTTTCATTTTGCTCTACTTCAGACACGACTTTTTTAAGGCGCTCTTCAAATTGACCTCTATATTTAGTCCCTGCGATCATTGATGCTAAATCAAGACCATAAACAATTTTATTTAATAAAAAGTCTGTACATTCTCCTTTAACTATTTTATGTGCCAATCCCTCTGCTAAAGCAGTTTTCCCTACGCCAGCGCCTCCAAGTAGAATGGGATTGTTTTTCGTTTTTCTGCATAAAATCTCTGCCATGTTGTCTATTTCAACATCTCTTCCGATAATCGGATCTATTTTTCCTGATATAGCTAAGGTATTAAAATTAGTAGCATACTTAGTTAAAGAATCCGACGAGGATGGGGATGGCGGACTAGTAGGGTTAATTTCGTGAGTATCTTTAGTAGGAACTTCATCAGGGCTGACATGATAAGATAAGTGGGATTTTATTTTAGCTATAAGCTGGACATCCTCTATCCCTTGATGCATTAAATATTCACAAAAAGCTCCATGGGAATTTTTACAAAGCGCCAACACAAAATGTAGTAACCCTACATAACCATGATCCATTCTGTCAGAAAACATACAAGCTACGGCAAAAATCTTTTTAACTTCTGTCGCATAAACTATATCTTCTAGTGGGTCAGCTTGAGGAGAAATAACAGCCTTAGTTATAACTGCATCTTGCAAAAAAACAAAGAAATCATTTACATCTATTCCGAGATCAGAAAATATAGAGTATATGGGACCGTTTCTTAAGCTCAATATCCCTAAAGCTAAATGATCTACATCTATAGAGGGAGAGCTCGCATCTAAGGCGGACTCTTTAGCATATTCTAAGGCTTTTTTAAGCCTTGGAGTGAAATTTGGCTTTCGAATATCCATTTAATATAAATACACTTTATTTAACATCGCTTAACTTCATATAAATCTGTTTATCAAGGGTTCGCATCTCTTCTATGAAGAGTACATCATCTCCTTTGGTAGCTCTAATCATAACAATATTACCTTTCTCTGGCAACTTTTCATTCTCTTTTAGATAGTTATCTAACCTGTCATTCCTAACCCAGCTGCCCCTAACCCTCCTGCGAGAGTTCATAAACAAACTATTAATGTTCCCCACTTCATCTTGTATGGAGATTCTAACATATTCATTCCCGTTGCGAGACGTTCCTTTAAATATATCTGCAATAGAACCGATTAATTTAATCTCTGAGTTTAATCTTGCCCCCTGCGCTTCCTTGGTGTCAATTAGATAAGCATCAGATGAAAAAACTTCTTTTAGTCGAGTTGTATAACTGTATCCTAAAAGTTTGGTTTCAAAATACCAATTCGCAAACTTCTCATACTTTCTATTTTTCTCGTAAATATCTTTATAAGGTTGATATTTTTTCTTAAAAGTTCCAAACCTTTTCTCAGTCATTAAAAGTTTGCCATCATCCGCCATTAGTTTTCCGTCTCGCGCATCTGCTAGTATATTTAATAATTTATATTCATATTTATCTCCAATTTCTAAAACATTTCTTTTCTCTCTATCTGTTAATATATTAAAGGACTGAGCTTCAAGGACGAGTAGAGAACGATTTGATTTGTAACCCGATAGAGCTCCTGCCTGAATTAAAGCTGACATTACTCCAATATTTAATCCTGCCTGCTTGGCTGCCAAGAATATATCAAACTTACTAGGAGTTTCACTATCCCTAAAATCCCTTATGGATTGCAAGGATTTTTCACTCACTCCTTTTATGCTGTTAAGGCCAAACCTTATGTTATTGCCTTCAATTGAAAAATCCATCTGAGATTTACCTAAATCAGGGGAGAGTAATTCAATGTCGAAAACCTTTAGCTCTTGAGATATTTTAGTGATTTCTTCGTGAGGGGAAGGCTCAAACTTAGTCATTCTTAGTAAGCTTAAAAAGAACTCTTGAGGATATTTAAATTTTAAAAAAACAGTCCATGCGGAAAGAGTTGCGTAAGAAATAGCGTGAGATTTATTAAATGAATAATTAGCGCTGTCTTCTGCTACCTTCCATAAAATATCTCCCACTTCTTCTTCTAGATTATTTTCTATAATCTTATCTTTAATTTTTTCTTTCCAAGCTGGCATTTCTTTGACTTTCTTTTTTCCGACGATACGCCTTATTTGTTCTGCTTCATCTAAAGAAAATCCAACTTTTACTGCCATTTGCATAAGTTGCTCTTGATACAAAGGGATTCCAGAAGTGCTTCTTAAAACATCTTCAAATAAAGGATGCATTGTTTCGTCTTGACCACTTACAGAGCTTGTGTATTGATCTACAAAATCTAAGGCTCCGGGTCTAGCTAAGGCAACTGTTGCGCTTAACTGGTCTAAAGAAACGGGTTTTACCTTTTTGCAAACTTTAAAATTTGTATCTGCCTCAATTTGAAATAGGCCATGAGGGCTTTCAAGGGATTGAAGAGGTAAAAAACAATCGCTTGACTCTAAATCAATATCGTACACACTCATTCCTAAGCGATTACATACATCATAAATTACGCTCAATGTCCTTAGCCCTAAAATATCAAACTTAACCATTAGTTCTGATACCCAATTCATATCATAGGCCGTCACTAAAGCTCCTTCTCCTGTTAATTGTAATGGGCATATGTTGGAAATTTCTTCGCTGCTGATGGCTATTCCACTAGGGTGTACTCCGGTATTTTTATTTAAGCCTTCAATTTTTTTTGCGATTTTAAATACTTCAGGATTATTATCTATCCACTCTTTAAACTTTTCGCTTTCTTCGTAAGCACTATTTAAAGAGAAAACTTCACCGTAGGCCTTAGGAATTGTGTCGCTAACCATATTCGCTTCGCTTTCTTCCTTGCCTGATACAATCTTAGCGCATTCTTTTATGCAAAGCTTACTGCTTAATGTATTTAAAGTAAGTATTTTGGCTGTTCTGGATGGGTGTTTTTTTTCAATATAAGCAATTACTTTTTGACGATGTTCGTAAGCTATATCATTATCAACATCCGCCAACAAACTTCCATCTAAATAAGTCACCCCGTCTTCAATTATTTTTCTAGCCCTGCTTTTAGATACAAACCTCTCGAAAAATAAGCCATGCTTTACGGGATCTACTTGAGTGACACCTATTAAAAATAAGACTAAAGACCCTGCCGCAGAACCCCTGCCGGGACCAGTCGGAATATCGTTTTCATGACAATAATTAAGGACATCCCAATTAAGTAAAACATAATCCACAAAGCCAAGATCAAGAAAAATCTCAAGCTCCATTCTTGTTCTATCATAATACTCCTGCTTATTAGGCAATTTGGATATCTCATGTTTTTTGACTCCTTGTTTGCATAACTCTCTTAAAAAGTCAAAGTTGCTAATATTTTTATCTACATTTAGGTTCTTATAGTATTTATCCTCCACAGTAATCTCAGGCAAAAGCACTCCCGCAGGAACGCATCCTTTGTAAGATCCGAAAGAGGAGAAGAAATCTTTATTTAAAACTTTATCCATTTTAGAAAGGGGAACTATATAATTTATAGGGGCGTCTGATCTGTATTGTTTTTCTATTTTATTATCATCAAAACTTTCCCGTGATATTGTACCTAAAATATATATTATGTTCAAATTTTTTTTGTCCACTCTGCATAAAACATAGAGGTTAGGATCTCTTGAGTCAAATTCGGTTTTTGGTATTTTAAGTTCAGGTTCTCCCTCTCCAAAATAAGTAATGGTTTTTACTTCTGTCCCCTCAAAGTCTTCGCCGCCATCTCTAACTGCATAAATGTTTTTATCTACAGATTGTCCTGTGTACTGTCCCCAAGCATATTCTCCAAGTAAACCTATACTATGGGGAGCATATTCATTTTTTGAAGTATTAAATTGAGAGCTGTTTCGAAAAGATATATCTTTGGCGTTATGTCTTTTTTTTGCGAGAGAATATAGCTCCTTTAATTCGTTATTGGAAATTTTAATCTCTACCATGCTTTATATATATTATATATTGACTTGCCAAATTAATTTTTTAAATACTTCATAGTTCTTTTCTATGTCGTACAAAGCGTCGTGCAGTTTCTTTGGGTCAAAATCTATCTCATAATCTTTACAGCATTGTTGCAAGCTAACTCTTAATCCTCTTTCTTTTATGTTGAGAAGTTTGTACTGCCAGCTTAAAGTGGACCCATTGTTAAAAGGTATTTCCTTTTTTACTGCTCGGGCTAGACATACTGTATCAAGAGCTTGATTGAGATAAGAATAGTCTACTGGAAGGCCTAATAATTTTCTATGAATAGAGTGAATATAAATATCAAAACCTAATATATTATGCCCTACCTTTAAGAAAGAATCGTCGTAAAGATATTTCTCAAAATGGTCAAGAGCTTTTTTCGGATCAACTGCTACTTTGTCATGCTTTTTTTTATTAAACCCTGTTATTTTCGCCGCGTCTTTTGAGACATTTAAATCATCCCATCCTAAATGATAGTCTTGTTTTTCTATAATCTTCCCGTTTTTTACTACTATAAATGCTAGCTGCCAAGGCTTGTTGCTTGATAGGCCAAGATTTAGATTGCAAGTTTCATAATCAAAAATAACTAAATTTAAATTCTTTTTAAACCTTAGTAGATCTTCGTTCATTATTTATTCTCCTCCCAGCTTTCCATGCAAAATTCTTGAGAAGCGCAATGGTCTAAGTTGGGCTTCTCTAACGAAGAGCCTCTTCCAAACGAAGATCGAGCACAAATACATTTATATGTCTGATAAGCCGAAAAATCCTCCCTACATTCATAATAAATACTTTTAGTTTTTATGGTGTTGTAATTAAGATTTTCACAATAGTTTATTACCTGATCTTTTAAAAAAGAATCGAATGGAAGCTTGTTGTCCTCAAGAAAAAAAGTAGGATTAGTAAAATCAAAATCCATTATGCATGTTCGGAAAGTAAAAAAATTATAAAACAAAAAAGAATCATAAAAAGGAACGGCGACGGCTAGGTTGGCGCTGCTCCAAATAGATTTCAAATAAGCAGAATCTATTCTGCCTGAGCCCTCTGTAAATGCATAAGAATAAATCTTATTTAATAATTTACACCCCACTGAATTCTTAGCAAAAATAATTATTTTATACTCTGTAGTGTCTCCGCCTTTGGGGATTTCAGCCTTACTGTCCGAACAAAAAGAGATTCTTAAACCAAATCTTAAATTAATGCCAAACTTATCGCATTGAGAGTGAGCTTTTAGAAATCCTGTTAAACTATCTTCCACCAAGCATAATGAGTCTTGATTATGCTTATCTAAAAGAGAAAATATACTCTGTGGTCCTGATTCACAAGGATCATTTAAAGTAAGAATGCTTTTACCTATACTATAATCAGATTTAAAAACTGGAACCATTACTAAATGGTATCACAGATTGATCTAAGAGTCAATTCTTTTTTCTTTTTTTTATTGCTTCTATAATAGCGTTTACATCAAAACTGTCTACCTCAGCCAGAACCACCTCCTCAACTAACAAATCCGAGATGTCGTAATCAATCAAGGTAGCGCAGCGAGATATGGATTCTAGGAGAATTTTTTCATCTTTATCTTGTAATACTGAATTATCTTTCATATAAGAAGCTATAACTATTAAATTTTCTATTGCTATTTTATCTTGTGAATTCATCTTATAATAAGATACACTTTTTAAGATTCTTTAATTTGGTAAGAAATATTATACCGCTTGGGAATCTCGAAATCCCTTTTAAAAAATTTATCCACTAAGGCTATTATCTCGGGGTCATAGAAGTCTTGGTAGAGGACATGGTTGTTTATATAAGAGTTGCCTTCAAGGTCGCACACTTTTCCTCCTTCCCATGTGGGCAATTGATCTCGCTTAGAGGTATGCCTGCCTCGATACCAATTCTTAAGCATTTTAGGATCGGGGGCGAGAGCAGGGAAAAAACTGGCCAAATATTCATAGTCAATGGAACTTAAATCCCAGAGAATAATCTTTCTTGTATTTTTTTCTATCTTATACCACTGATCTAAAGTAGGAAACTGCGGCTGAAAGTGGACTTTGTCTATCTGGACCCAATCCTTGTTGACTAAACTCTTTACAAATTTTCTAAAGGTTAAAGGCCCTCTCCACCTATAGGTAAACTGCCCATTTAAATATTTCTCACAGAACCCCGAGACAAGACGTTCATAAGGGTTTCTACACACCGCTATAACCGTATACTCCCCTTTGTTTTTAATGTTTTTTATTAAATCTCCTACGCCTCCTTGACCTCTGTATTTATCCTTAAAAAGAGCGTGGGGAGCGAAATTCTTCTCTCCTGTTTTAAGGTAGTGAGATAAAGATTTTAGGTGAGTGCAGCCTGCCTTAGCAGACCAGCATATAAATATTTTTTTGCGATGGATAGGGAAAAACTGCACGGGTTAACCTTAATGAATCTCAGGCACATGCTTACCGTCAGTAGTGCCTCCCCCGTATATATTTAAATTAATCCCCACTTTTTTAGAGGCTTTAAATAAAAGATCTAAATAATACTGAGCGTCTCCTTCTGATTTGGCATGATACTCATCGCTAAAAACTATTCCTTTTTTAAGTTTAATATTGTCTAGATTATTATCCCGATGATACTGCTTTAAGTTTTCCTTTGCAAGATACCCTTCTCCATTCCACGCGCACTGAACCATCTCTTTGAAGGATTTAGAAAAAACTCTTCCTCTGTCCACTTGAAACATAATACCTCGATATAGCCCTTTGTAGTTGCTTAAGCCATTTTTTAAACCACGGAGATCATAGCTATAAGCATCTTGGGGTTTCTTGTTAAAGTTAGGAAGGTGATAGTCAGGAGCGGCTTCGTCCTGAAAAGCCACGGCTAAAACATTATCTTTTTTCGTGGCTTTTTCAAAGAACTGAAGAGTTCTTTCTCCGGAGTCATCAATGATGGTGACTCGTTTATTATAAAGACTTTCATCATTGTTGTAATAAGGCAAAAGAGCATCTTTGAGTAAAGTGTCTTTCATGATATCGAGTTTTCTCCGAGTAGATAAAATGCTCCCGCTACCATCCACATGCATCATGATATGAAGAGCTCCATTTTTAGGAAGATGGTCGTAGTCATATGATCCTCGCCCTGCGCCCCTAATCCCATTTCCAGTAGCGGCGCCTACACCCAACTTTTCAGTGATATAACCTTGCGTTAGCCCTGCGGCCCCTCCTGCCCCCGCACCTCCGACAAGACCCCCCACTCCAGCTGGTGTAACAGGCTCACCGTATAAGCTTTTAGCACCATCTCCGATACCTCCTAGTGTAGGAACTGTCTCTCCATTAAGTATTCCTTCGCCTATTCCGGCCCCAAGTCCCGCACCACCTCCCGCTCCTGCGCCAAGTCCAGCCGA
>MDSZ01203124.1_pt1 | contig 24238 bp, 17 predicted proteins | sample 811201 | NCBI WGS metagenome assembly MDSZ01 (sample SAMN05326647, study PRJNA326480) | marine metagenome | isolation source: seawater | place: Indian Ocean: North | collected 2010
GTATTTCTCAGTGAAGGGGCCCTGCATTGGAATCTCTCTGTCTTGGCCGTAGAAATCATGGTGAATGTTTGTTATTGCTGTACCAGTAACAAAGCCGGGAGTATCTACGCCGGCAAAAACCTTGTTATAACCAGAAACCACCGAACTAGAAACAATTGTGCCCGGGAGGATTTTAGCAAACGAAGAGATAGCATAAGTTTCATTTTTGCTTTGCTCATATTCTTGAGGCCGGCCCAAAACTACAGTACCTGTGTGCTTTCTTTTTCCTCGATTTAGAACCAAGTCATCGTCAATATCTTTAAACGTATTGAGATTTACGCCGTCAACAAACATTACATTTGTAGGCAACCCTTGACGACCAACTGTGGCGGGTCTTGTAAGGGGCGCCCAAACATCGAGAAGATTTTTGGATACGTCTACATTTTTAGCGCGTTCGAAGTTAACACCAGACTTAATTTCTAGTGGCAGATCCATCTCTAGTTTATATGGCTTAGTAAACTTTCTTAAGGCGTACTCGCGACCACCATACAAAGTACCATCAGGTCTTGCTAAAGAATTCTTTTTAGCCTCTCTGTGTGTATTGAGGGTGCGGCGAATCGTGTTTTTATTTCCATCTACAGGATTGCTGTCGCGCTGGTAGAACTCTGAAGTTATTGACGAGGTGACCGACAGTGGTTCGTCGCCTCTGTGTGCGCGTTCTTTCCAGTATAAAGCGTTACTAGACTGCTTGCCATCAGCGGGACGGTGGCCATGCTCCCAATCATAGGTAAGTTCCATGACACCACGAAGCCCTGCTTCGGGATCGTCTTGCTTAAATTCAATTGTGGGAAATTTAGTCCAGTACTTGTTTCGTTCCAGCACATGGCTTTCAACCATATTATGCAGTTCTTCAGAAACTTCAGCAGATGCAGGAATTAGTGCTTGAATTACAGTTGTTACCGCCGAATCGATCCATTTGTAAAATTCAACATACTTGTCAAGATCCGGGGTGTTTCCGATTCTTTCGAAAAACAGTTGTCTTAATTTGCTTAAGTCCTTATATTCTAAGCGATATCTATTTACGGGCTCGCCAATTAAGTTGTTGAAATCAACAATTGAGGCGAACATGTTGATCATTTCCTCAGAAATGGTCTGATACATACTCTTCTCAATCGCATAGTAGTGTTGAATTATTGAGTGTTCTCTAGTAAACTTATCATCGTCTTGCCTTAAGATTTGTACAGCATCTGCTGTGCTGATGACCTCTGGCAGTTGTCTTCTTGCGGCTGACAAATAAACCACATCGACCGGGTTTGTATCACCACTTTCTGGAGGCAAGAACTTGTCTGCTTTTCCGCTGTGCTGCTGTTCTACAATCTTGCTTAGCCATCCATATTTTGCGTCTGTAACCGCTTCTGCAGAGCCAGAGGACGCGTCATCAACAAAGAAAAACGAATCGTCAGTTGAAGGATCTGCTGCATCGGATGAGGCAGAAACACAATTATTGAATGTCCAGTTTAGTGCTAATGTGCTAATCTTTGGCACATGGTATTTGTTCAAGCTGGCTACTTGCAGAGAAACATTCTTGTAAGGGTCTGTTATACCATAGCTTTCGGGATCAGACGCATGAATATTTAGATCTTCGTTTTCTAGACATGTAGCCCAATATTTTACGTTTGTAACTTTAACATCAGAATAGTTTATCGGTGTTCCTGTAAAGTTCAATCTGTGGGCGCCGGCGTAAAGCTTTTTCGAAGATCTCAAAAAGTCCCTAGCTTGATGTGCTTCCATTGTACCAGAAACATGGAATGTGTGTTCAGGATAGCCAGTCTCCATGTTAACGCCATAAAAATGAACTTCATAGTTTTGGCACATTCTGGCTAATGGATTGAAAGTTGTATCTAGTTGGTTATCCTGTACAAAGTTAGTCACAGGATCGAGGGGCTTAATTCTAACCGAGAAGTTCCACCTCTGGTTGTCGTACACATCTGTATACATACTAGACGTCAGTTCTGGAATTGGGTACGGATCATACCCAGACGTTAATTTGAAATATGCATGATTCGACCTTTTACCAGCCTTAATTGCTTGAACTTGAAAGTTTGCATAATCCTTTGTATCAAATGCTAACCCATTGTTTGTTGGGGTGTGCATACCAAACAGTGACACTGTTGTAAAAGGAGTCTCAAACCACCCTTCCTCGCGAATATCTTTCTTGATTGGAAAAATAACTTCTGCTTCGACCGTCATTCCAAGCAAATCTTCGTGACCCAAAGAGGCAGTTACGGTGGTGGGGCCCGATCCGGTAATGTAACCCGATGTGTTTGCATTGAGAGGATCTGCGAACTGGTATATCGTTGAATCAAATTTGTCTACGTCGTTAAAGTTCACACTTTTTGTCTTGACCGTCTTGGTTCTAATATTATCTTTGAGTTCATAAGTGAGATTACTAGCATAAAGATTTAGGCGTATTAACTCTTCATCAACACCAAAACATCTAACAATGTTTCTAATAGACTTTTCGGTTCCTTTAGACTTGTAAATGTAGTTTAGGTTATTGTAAATGTTTTGATAAATTAAGTTTTTAAGCTCTGTTAAGTCTTGAGTATACTTTCTGTCCTCATCGCGTTGGGCCATCGATTCCAAAACATTCGCTTGTACAAATAGCTCGGGTGCATTTAGTCCCAAGCTTTCTAACAAGTGTGTTGCGAATGGGTAGGGCTTTGCAGAGGCTGTTAGATAAGAGGTTGCCCTTACCTTTGGAAGAGCACCAATTAGATGGTGGATCTTATCAAAATAACTACCCATAATCTGAAGAGTATTTGTTAGCGTGCCGTCACCGATCTCCTCATCCTCTTCCCTCATAAAAGTTGGGATCGCGTTTAACATGGAGGCGTTGTTCTGATCATCCCAAGTTGAACCGCTAGCCTGCAGTTCTGTTTGTAATGCTTTGACGTCTGTATGTGCGGTATATAAAATTGGATCTTTAAATTCTGTGGCTGAGACGTTTGACTCCACCATTGCAGAAGTCAACGAGCGTGCCGAATAGCCGTACCCGGGATAACCTACCCAGACACCATTGGATACTCGACCGGAGTAATCTAAAATCTTTTTATCGTAAGCGTACCCCACTGAGTCGGCGGCGGATGTCTGTACGATACCTTCGTTAAATTTATAGTATACACCTAACGTAGTGTTTGCAGTTTCACTGTTGCTTCCTCCATGAACTTGTGTCCACCAGTTTCTACCGATTTGCTCTGACGTTCGCGCTTCTTTCCAGTACCTAAACTCATCTAAAGAACCCATAAGTAGGCCGGCGCCTAAAGCACCGCCTAGGTTAGTTCCTGTCTGCAGGGCACCTAAGTGGGCTGTCAAAGCTCCTGTAACTTCATTAATGTAGCCACTGATTGTAGTTTGTTTGTCTAAGTCGCCATTAACATAAAACTTTACGAGAGTTTCGTTACTAGATGGAAAAGATTTTACAGAAACAGCGTAGTGGTTCCAGCCACCAGATGCAACCTTAGAGCCTGTTATGTTTGCACTACAAATTGCCAAGTCAGATGCTAGTGTTGTAGAACCCGATCTGTAGGTTAAGCGAAACGGCCCTCCGTCGCTAGAAGTCAACTCGATAAGAAAGCGGCCGGCGGTGGAATCAGGCGTGACGCCCATCGTTTTGTTGTTCCAAAGATCAAACACAACCTCTCTTTTGGTTTTTGTGGGATCAAAAGAATCCTTCTTAAGCCAGAACTCTACTGTTTGACCAGATGCTGGGTCGAACCTTAAATTTGAAAGCTGAGATCCTAATTTTTGACCCTTACTAAGGCCGGCTGTTGCGTATGGATTAGAGTCTAGCTTGTTAGAATATTTAAATGTCTCATAGAGCGGCTTCCCAAGCATACCCTCTACGCCAAACTGTAAACTTGACGCTGTGTGTGGGCCGCCAACAACTTTAATATACTCATTAGATGAAACTGTACCGTATGATCCGGTAAGTCCGTTATAGGTTGCATTAGTAGCTAATGTAATGTGACCGTTGGTTCTTGGGTATCTTTTATCTAAAATGTATCGAGTAAGATAATTTAAGTTTAATTCAAACTCTTTTTTCTCATGTAATGAACCGTCATAAGGATATTCTCTATAAATTGCCTTAATCGCATCTTCATAATACTTTTCGGCTGACCCGTAGATTGCAAAATTTGAAGCAGATGTGTGATCTATGTGCGGTACAAACTCTTCTTTTTGACGTACTACTGCATCAAGGTTATCAACTGATTCTACCTTTCCTTCTGTCGTCTTCTCAGCATCAGCCGAGGTTAGTATTTGTTGCGGTTTCTCAAATAGATCTTTGATTGCCATGTCTTATCTCGCTACTTATCCACTCTAAACTTAAACTTTTGTGGCTGTACAATCCAGTCACCTATTGCATCATCGTAGAAGCTAAAATCAAGAGTATAAGAATAATCTTCTTTTAACATCGAAAAGTCCATATCAAAGTAATTTCCTGAGACGTCATACGACAGTACTGTGTGCAGGTCGGAGCCTGTTCCAAAAGGGATTACCTCTAACTTATCAATGTTTCTTGTCACCCTATATGATCCACTTTGAATAATAGTTCTTTCTATTGTGTTGTTTGCCTTAGTATAAATAGTTGGGGACCAATCTTTTTCTCTAGTATAGAGTCGGATACGGTCGGTGTCTGTTCTGCTATATGATTTCTTAAAATTAGGGATTGTCGTAACATATGTGAGATTCTTGCTCCAGACAGCACCCACATCAGACTTAGGTCTTATTGTGCCGGTAAAAAATTGTGTATAACCTTCTTCGCCCTGCATGGTGTCCGTTCTAATCTGCCAAACATCATACAACTTTCGATGTGTCGTTACAGAGCCTGTAACAGACAAAGATACGCTATATACGCCGGTTGTAGAGGTACTAGCTGTTGCGTTAACATCTCCTGCTGAACCAACACCTCCGCCGGCTGCTAGGGCAATTTTGCCATCTGTGGCACTGGGCGTGTTATCTGGCGAGTTGCTATATAAACTCACAACCACTTCTGAGTTGGCGTCTAATGGGATAGATCTTAGGCGTCCTCTAATAAAGTTATAATAATAGAGTGTATTAAGGTTATCTGCTTCCGTTGCCAACGAACTACTGTAGTAAAAGTTATTACGGTCATCTTTTACAGTCGAATCCCATCTTGCTTCGATAACAGGTCTTTTGTAGAAGAACTCTGAGTTTCTGCCGAAAAACTTTTTTGTATAGTAAGATTTTTGTTCAGAGGCGTTTTCGGGGCTCAGTCTAACAATAACTCCGTAATTGTTTTTTGTGCCAGCGATCCACTTTTCAACAATAGGTGTAATGTTGACTTCTAGATCTTCAATGCCAGTGTCAAAAGAAGCGGTGACGCCGGACGAATCATCGTTATCCCAGTCGCCTCCTTCAGAGGTCCACTTGTTACCTAGTGACGCAGAAATCCAGTTGGAACCATCAGTATCTCCATACAGAATGTCAGTGTAATTATCCATGTCAAGACCGATACCTTCGGACCATTCTGCGTCAAGTGCATTGACAGCGATTGTATAATCATTTGGTGTCGTCAGGCCATGGCGTGCATTATACATTTTAAGGTAAAAATTTACACTTCCAGAGGCAGCGATTTTGCCGTTAGCCCTATCTGTTTTAATTGAAGTGACATCATTTCTTAAATTAGAACCGGTTGCCGGAAATTGAATCAAAATTCTAGACTCTTCGTACTGCTTTGCAGAACTAGTGAATGCCTGTTGATAAATACTAAATATTTCAAGAATGTCCGAGCCACCCATGTTTGAGCCAGTGGCACGGTATTGAAGATTTTCTTCAAATGCGTTCGTAATCGTATTATCTTTTAGCGCAAAATATCTTTTAATAGCCATTACGTAATCGTTCCTTTAATATCAACATTGGGATACTTAATCTCTACAGCACAATTCTGTGGAATTACAATATACCTTCCATCTGCAGATTTTTGCTGGTTTATGTCTATTGCCGAATCGGAATAGATGCCGCCGCTTCTCATTTTTACAACCACTTTTTTAACGTCCGTTACACCCTCTAGATCGTTTAGCATATTTTGAATGTCTGAAATGTAAAACGGCTCTCCCATATATTTTGGCTGACTGAATTCTTTTTTCAATCTTTGCATGCACTGGTTTAATACGTCATGCTTGTTGTAATCTCGGTGAGCGACAACGGTAAAGTCAATTCCAAAATTTAAAATTTTGGCGTCTAGAATATCAATTGTGTCATTGATCATCCTGTATTGGTTTAGCCATGTTTTCAAATTTCTCTTTAATGAATCGTTGGCGACAACTAATTTTCCATTAGGATCCTCCGCCAAAACATACATATTTAAATTTCTTTTAAGTGAATCAGGATCTCTAATAATGTTACATCTTTTAATTTTTCCAAATTTTGGATCCATTGAGTATGCTAGTGATAAATAATCTTGTTTTGTTACTGCCCTGTTTTGGGTAGCAAAGCTATCATATACCATTCTCTTAATATCTTGAGTTTCTGGGAGAGTGACTGCTCCGAGAATTGGCTCTTCATTGTAAGACTCTAGCGAACTCATAACATCCTTGAGCTTGGTTTGGCTCAAAAGAGTCTCTTCTTTAAATACAAATTCTTTGCTGCCCGGCTTAACAATTGTTCCAACTGCTGCATTTGAAATTGTAGTTGAGTTCACTCTGTATACAACTGTAATCTTGGTGTTTGAGGGGCTGATTCCTAGCTTGTCGTTCGATAAAAGGTTGTTGGGATCAAAAGATTCATCAGTAATATAGCTTTTTCCAAATTGTTGTAAAGTTAAATTCGCTGGCTCGACTACAGATGGGGATGCAGCTTCAGAATCTGATCCGTGTCCAAATTGAATGTATAAGCTGCTTCCTTCCGTTTCAACAATAAACCTTCTAGGTACCGCATATGGCCTCATTACAGAGGGAACTCCAGAAATTCTTGCGTCCTTATTTACCACTTCTTTGTAAATCACATCTTGCGATAGGTATTCTACTTGATGATATTCGTGCCCTTCATCGTCAGTAACTCTCAAAATTTCCGAGACTTCAGATAGCCCACCTACTTTTATTTTAAGGAACCTTTGAAAATCACCGACTGTGACCGTTGTCCTCATAATTTCACCAGAGATCACTTTGCCATATGCTTTAATAGCATAGTGTGTTGGCAATCCAGTAGTCTGATCTTTCCTTGCTGCAACAATTTCGTTAGAGGATAAAGAAAAATCTACGTCTTGCATTAACAAGAAACTTGCACCTGTAGCAGAAGTAAACTGTGCTCCGGCCTTCAATACCGGCACATAGTCATAATCTACACCCATGCCAATTCCAGCTGCTGGGCAGATAAGATACATTGCTAGAACGCCAATACTTGAAGGTGCACCTTTCCATCTGTAGCCTAGGCTTTTAGCATGTCGGACTACGTTGTCGTATTCAATTGCAGTGTCTAGAAAGCTTTCGTTTGCTTGATAATCCAAATAAAAATTAAGCTGGTCTGCTACATATGCGACCGAATCCAGCATCATTGAACCGAAGCTAGCTTCATTGAAGTCTTTATATGTGTCTGGGTAATAGATTTTCGCCTGTTCGATCAACTCTTTTTTGATTGAATCGAAATCTCTATTTGTATATTTAATTCTTCTGTTGTATCTTTTATCTTTTGACATTCTATGGCTCCACCTTCTAACTAGCTATATCTATAATTTTAAGCTGTTACATATATTTCTCTTACGGCGCCATAACCGTAAGAATAACTTATAGTAATACCTAACAGGTTTTGGTCCATATCCGGTACAAAGGTTCCCGCACTATCTAGTGCACTCGAAAACTGAATATCGACTATCGTAATAAACGGTAAATACTTGCCCACTTGTTTTTGTATCTTTGCTTCGATTTGACCCAAGGTTGTTGTCGTTAGATTTTGAAACAAAAACCTTTTGAGCCCAACACCGAATAGCGGATCCATTGTTCTTTCTCCGGGGGCAGTCAAAAGAAGTATTCTCAAATCTTGGTGTACAGCATCTGCTATTGTATCCACCATGCCGAAACCATCAGTGGCGTCTCTTCTGAAAGGCAGTGCAGCATCGTATGACATTTTGAATCCTCCTTTTTGTCTTTACTATAGAGTATATAGTTTTTAGTTTAGTATCAATTACCATTTTTATCATATGGTCTATCACGTTCTCTTCTTCCTTGTCTACGGAAGCCCCTCTTCATGCCTTTATCCTTGTTTCTACCGCCCTTCTTCTTGCGCTTTTTGCGTTTCTCGCTATTACTAAAATCGCCCTGCCCATCTGCATCGTCGTCTCCGTTGGATAAGAACGCTCTTGATTTAAAATATGACCTAAACATTTTTACTAGATTTCTTTTGGTTTTCTTGAATAAAAATTCATCGTCCCAACGATCATAGGATACCCCAGATCGGCCAGTGACTAATCTCAAATTATAAATCTGCCATTCACCAGAATCCTGATCTGCTGTTGGATAGCCGTCTTTGACATATTTGTGCAGCTTGGTTTCAGATGTGGACGCCACCTTTTCTCCAATTGACTTTAAAAACGCCTTGCCGACATAGATGCCCATGAGAGAAGTGATTCTATTTAGCGGGAAAACATACCTAAAAATTAACTCAAACTCTGGTGTGTTAATCAAGTCTTGTGCGAGGCATGCCAAATCCATTTCATTTTCAATATTATCTACATGGCCAGACACAGTATAATCCAAAGCATCGTATTCTACATGAACCAGTGGAATAACAAATTTTGCAGCCCTAGGTTTATAGCTGGCATATGTTCCGGTTCCACCCTCTTCTTCTAAACCAATTGCTGTATCTAAATTGTCCACTAAAGTTTGTGCAGCAGCAGAGCCTTCGGCAACGATGGCGCCCGAGGAGCTATCATAAATACTAACATCGCCCACTACCATTGAGCCGTTGGCCACGTTAAACACCGGACTTTCTAAAAAGTAAGCTTTTTCTAATTCTGCGTGCCTCTCAATCGCGGACCAATTTTCCGATGCTTTTAGTTGTGTCAGTACACTCTCAAGTTCATCTGCCATTTCTTCTGGTGGAATGTAACTAATTCGCAGCCCATACCTAACTCCTGTTGAGCCTTCGACACCTGTTGGATCTCCCGTTGGGTTGCCGTCTTCATCTAGTGCATATGTAAATTCTAAATCACCAAAGAAATCAGATAGTTTTCTGTCTTTGTGCTCGGCCATCTTGCCACTATTGAGAAACTGCTTCCATGAATCGATATTAACAACACCCCTTGATGAGTTTGAGCGTTCAATAATGGCTTCTGGTAGATCATCTGTGATTCCTAACTCGCTTTTATCCTCTACTCTGATATATTTTTCAAGTATGAATTCACCAGTTGTTAGTCTAGATGTGAAGTTATCAATTGTGACCGGGCCCGTAGTCGTGGTTACCGTTCCGTCGCCAGCTGCGACTTCGGTTTCTCCACCATCTCCAATTTGAACAGCAACGGTTATAGGTGTCCACTCATCCGATTGATAACCGTCTAGTGGGTTTGAATCTAGGCCGGATGCAACGTTCAATATATCGCCCCCTCCGTTATAGTTGTCCAAATCAGGGGAGAACGATTGACGTCCGACACAGAAGTCACCAGAGCCAATAAAGTATTTGTGAATATCAGTAATCTCTGGCTTAAGGTCGATTGCTGCGAGGGCTTCAGAGAACTTTTCTGCCATGTGTTCTAACTGTTCTTCAACTAGCTCTCTCAGTACCGTTCTAGCCGCCCCTTCAGTAGTTTTAACTGCTTGTAGGAGATGCCACCTTCTATACCATTCCAGTTTAGTGGTGATGCCCACTCTTCTACCAAAAACAACTTCAGGTTGCATTTCCGTCGTTTCAACTCCGTAATTGCCCCATGGATTTAATCCAGCCTTCATCTTAGCGCCCATTAAATCTTCTTCTGAGGGATATTTGAAATTATTCTGCAGCATGTTCAATGAATCAAGGGCCCTCTGCACAGTGTCTGGCGGGACAAGTCCGTCAAGTTGGATACGGCGACCATATGATTGCACACATTGTTCTAAAAAGGTATACCATAACGCATCACCCTTCAAGAACCCTCTTTTTTTACCTAAGTTTTCTTTAAAGTCGATTTCCATTTTTTGAATAATGTATTCGACATAGGTGTAGTCCATAACTTCTGGGATTGCTGCTTTGAAGTTAGAGAAGACTGGCATTGCTTTTAGAAATTCTTCGATAACATAGACCCTAATTAATGAAAGAATGGGGCCCTCCATTCCGCCGGCAGCGGCTCGATCAAGAATTCTAGAATAAGGCAATTCAACTACACAGTCTGGACATTCGGACAACCGGGGGTCATCAGGCATCTTGTCTGTTAGTTCGTCGACCCGATCCTTAATATCTTTAAAGTTTGCAACGGAAGTTCTTTTTGGCTCTTTACCATCAATCTCTGGTAGTAGGGCATCTCTAATTCCCATCCAACCTTCGTACACAGGTGGTGTGATATAATATGGTGGTGCCATCCAGCTACCTCCAAACTCAGAAGGGTTCAAAAATTCTAGTCTAGAGTGCCTAGATGTTCCCATGATCTGATTAGCCGCAATATACTTCTTGAGTTTTCTCCATCGGGGCTTACCATTTCTTCTGGTGTACTCTTCTCCTAGGGACGGTGCTAACACCTTAGCGGCCCATTCGGAAAACAACATGGTTCCGTCTGGTGACATGTATGCTTTATCCTGCGGAGTTAAATCATCATCGGCGCCGGGAGTGAATCCAAACAGGTATGCTGGCTCATTTGCAGCTATATTCCTGCCCATATATTCTAATAGCGTATTTGCAATATTGTCATATGTTTGACTTGCATTTACAGAAGAGAAGAGTGTATCGCTCTCAAACAACTGCTCTTCCTCTTCAGATAGTCCTAAGCTAGTAAACTTACTTACCAAAAGTTGACTCCACACATTGCTCTGTGGGCCTACATCTGCGTTTTTTGTAAGATCATAACCTAATCTTAATTCTTCAGCGGCTTCTGAAAGTTCGCCTGTAATGTTTACATCAATTATAACATCTTCAGTTTCTACTTCTTCGCCATCCTGATGATAGTCAGGCTTGTCATCGGAGTCTAGCTTCAGCCTGCTGGCTCGACGGGGCAGTGATGCATATTCGTTTGAAACCTCTACTATTTTTAAGTTATAAACATTATTAGTATTAGTAACCTTTGTTCCTTCGGAATCTTCGTCAATTATATATGATTGATATTCTAGATTGAATCCCTCATTGAATTGGTAGTCGCTTGAAAGATATTCCATGCTAACACCCTTGTTGTTATCTCTAAATTTCAATGTAAGATCAGGATCTTTGCCACCTTTAATAATGTATGGGTTTTCTTCTGTTCCGATAAGGTTTCCAGTATCGTCTATGGGGCCATCAAACCCTTCTGGTTTTGTAGCTCCGAGAATCGTGGAGTCAAATATAATTTGTTCATTATAGGTGTAGTCTGAAGTTGATTCATATCCATCTCCAAGGTGTTTTTTATCGTTAAGGTAGTCTCTTAAATAATAAGCAATATACGTCGGGTATTCGCCCTTTTCTCTTTTAATCAAAAATTCCCAGAATGTACCTTCGATGTCTCCCGAATCGATGTCATAATCAGAAGCAAGCTGACCTTTATAATCCGAGTATACTATCGACCGGTCTGATTTTTTGTCATGACGATGGTAAGGCACACCGTAAGTGTCCGATAAGACCATATTTAGCATGCCTTTTCTGCCAATCAGATCTAGCTCAAATGATTGGTCCACAGCATCATATAATCCGTCAGTAACCGCCTGCATTACATCTTTTAATTCTTTTGGATCTCTAGGAATAATAGCATCTGGGGATCCGCCGGCGTCGGCGCAGGGATCATCCGAGGGTAACGATGGGTCTGGGCCACCGATGAGGGGCGGCAGGTTACTCGCGACAAAGTTTTCCACACCGCCCTGAAGAATGTCACCAATTTCAGCTAGATCATTTAATGCGCGTCCTCGGAATGCATCGAACTGCTGATTTGCCTGATCTAGGGTAGTGCCGTCTTTGGCCATCAAGATTGTATTTCTTAAGTCTCTGAACCTCTTAATGTCATCCTGTGTGGTACAAAGGTTGGGGTTTGCTGGACGCATCCCTTGTGGTACGGAAACGTCATCTCGCAATTTTGCCTTAAATTCTGGCGGGAACATATTACCCAAATTCTTGAACATATCTCGAATTTGTCCAGATGAGCCAAGTGCTGAGGCAAAGTCTGGATTTTCTGTTTGTACCACCTCTTTGCACAGTTCTACGGCGCCGGGGTTAGGGTTGCCCAGCAGTAAGTCTGTCAGTTCATCACCAGTTAAAACTGTTGAAATATCAGCGACTAACTGATTAACACTATCAGGATTTGCCATTCTTGCAGCATCTGACTCCGTAACACCGCCTAGGCCACGCATGAGTTCATTTGTTGTTGCATCAACCTTGGCATCTGAAGCATCAGGGCCACAAAATCCTTCACGGATAAGATCTTTTAGGCTCCTAGGGGGAGTCTCACAAGAGCCGGCTGACTCGGCCTGTGCTGCGACATCACCCAAGAAACCTCCAGCTTCGGACATTGCATTACACGCTGCGTCCGCAAGAGCTTGACTAGCAGCTTCTCCTAACTTTTGTAGTGCCTTACACAACGAATCAAACAGCATTAATACAATCTTTGTCAAGATATAAAGCATGATCCTGAATATAATGTATAGGAAAATCTGTTTTAGGTACTCTATCAAGTACTTGAAAAAGTCTTTAAAGTTTGGAAGTTGGATGGCGCCAAGCCTAGGCAACACAATACCATATTGATTATTACAAAAATCAATTTCTAGTGTATTCAAGAAGTCGAATAGTGGAGGGTCAAACAATGGTGGCACAATACAATCAATTGCGGCAATCATTTTTGCGACAAAGGCTGCGCCGGGTAATTCCATAATTTGTTTTTTAAGATCTTCTAGGCCGGCGACGACATAGTAGTCAAGCAATGCTTGGGCGTAAGCTGACAGAAGAGTCGAGACCGAGCTTCCTAGGGCTGCTCCCAGTGAACCTCTTGTGCCGTATGGGCCATTAGAACCGAGTGTCCCGTCATCTGCCATACCATTAGCATATGCTTCGGCAGTTGCATGCGCGGCTTCCTTCACCTCTTCTCTTTCTCTACATTCGACCTTGTAGTCTTTATACGGAGTTGCAGGCAGATCATCGCCGTCGAGTTCCAGCGCTGCCTGATCAATTGTATAATTCATCTGACAAAGCTCTTCTATCATCTGTTCATATCTTGTTTGATACTCAACAGTTTGTGTGATGCTTGATACCTTTTCTGAGGTGTCGACTGTCACGCCGAGGGCGCTCACTTCCTCAACTGCCACTGTAGACGAGCCATTAAGTTGATCGATAAGCTGTTGTGCTAATTCAGGATGACTTCCCGATAAACCATATGCTTTCGCATATTCATCTAATTCGCGGGTTTTGCTTGCGGCGGATCGCCCCACCACATAAGCTAGAGCTTCGGCCTCTGTCTTTCCATACTTCTTTTCAGTATCCCCATTTTCATCAGGATCAGTATAGTATGCAGATTCCTCCCTAACCTTGGCTGCTTCAGATTCAAATCGGCGCGCCAAACCAACGTATTTTGTTGATATGGACTCTGGATCTGATCTGGATGCAGCCTTTTCCGCATTGAGGGGGGTACCCGGGCCACCCCAAGATACAACAGTGCCAGAACTTGGCTTGCTTCCAAACGCAGTGTCCGCTGCTGGATCGGGCTGACCTTGTTTGTCATAAGCATCCCAAGGCATCATATGGGAACCTAGGTCAGCTTCCACCTTTGCCATGACTGAGCGTTGTGCATCGGGAGGTAATCCAACGAACAGTTTGTGAAAATTGGAAGTGTCCATGTTCTGAAGTGCTGCGGCAAGTAGGGGCTCCAGCATTTCTTCCAAATCTAGACCCATTGCAAGACACTCGATGAACGCCATCATTAGGTCAAACAAGCCACATAATTTAATTTCGTCAAATGCTCCTGTCCAGAGCCCCTTAATATCCTTAATTTCGTCCAAGCTTTCCATGAACGACTCGATCATTTCCAAAAAGCCAAACATCAAAGCAATCATTTCAGCCATCATTTCAGCCATGGCTTGATTGCTCATGTTTTGAAGGTTTTCTAGTAGTTTTGCTCGATCTTCGGGAGACATGCAGAGGTAATTTTGAAACTGATAAGCTACCGCATCGAAAATATCGAAGAGTTCATCGTTGAGGCCATTAACAAAATTCTCACCCCAGTCAGATATCGCATCTCCTAGGCCAGATAGGCCATCCATATTGCAGGCCATTTCGGTCAGTTCGCCTGTAGTAACGGTTTTGCGATCAATCATTTCGTCATATGTCGCTTCCCAATCAACAGTACCATCAGCATTTTTTACTGGTTCTCTGTTTTGTGCCTGATCGAATGCTGAAGTATATTCACCGGAAGATTTTCTACCTTTGTAGTCCCTATATGCTTCGCTCGACCTCTCCCATGAACCGGGAGTTTGAGCCGCGATACGGTCTGCATCGGACATAGTAACTGCTGTTTTAGTTAAAACATCCATATCTTTTTGAGTAGCGTGACCGGTGGCGGCGGCTGCAAATGCTGATACGGTTGATTTTAAATCGACACCAGAATCAATGGTCGGCGTGGGCTTTACATATTTTTCAACAAATTCAGTCCAAGGTATCATTCCCTCTCGTCGACGCAGGTCTGACTGCATTCCATCAATCTCTGTGAGAAATGCCATTGTTGTTGGTCTGTCAAATGGGTATGTATTTTGAAGCGAATGTAATCTAAGGCCCTCAATCTCAATGGGTGCTTCTTCGCACGTTCCGTGTCGGTAAAGTACAATCTTGGTTATCTTGTAATCATTATCAAACTGGAGATCGATCTTGTTAATGAGCTTAGCCCCACCGGGGATCTTGCCCAAGGTGTTATTTCCACGCTTTTCTCGTAACTCAAAACCTTTATCTTTTAAGAAGTTCGAAAGACCGGGATAGACTTTTTTAAAATGTTTAGCCTCGTCTAACAAATTCACCATTTGGCCACCGGGGAAAAGAACCATCCCGCGCTGAGTTTTTAAGTAAATTACTTGAAATCTAGCATATGTTTCTAGACCATGGTGCACCTGTTTCATTTTTTCTTCTAAGCCCTCAAGCTTCAAGTGCGCAGTATACGTGGTCGCTGCATCTGCTGCAGAAACTTCCACATCTTCTAGAGCATCGGTCTGATCAGCAGCGGCAGATTCTAAAGTGCTATCCTCTTTTATTTCTTGTGCCGAAGGCATCTTATCAAAATCATTCGCTGGGATTTCAATTAGCACCTTCATTTTTAGTTTGGCGCGAGGTGGAATGTAGTGGTCTGTGGCGCCCGCTACCGATTTCATTGCCGCAATCGTATTGGTGTCTAGGGCTTTGTTATAGTGAGCTAGTAACTTTTTGACTCCCTCATCAATATACTCGTCCAAACGATCCTGTAAAGACGAACCATCTCCGCCCGTTCCTTCGTATTGTGTACGTAGTGAAATAGAATAGGTGCATTTACGTTTGTTTAAGAATGGTTTAGTGTCATCACGCTTTGTCCAATCAATTGCTGGAGCTTTAGGATTCGGAGTACAGGTCGGACACTCTTCGGCGGCGTCGGACGCTTCCTCCATTTCAACTGTCTCGCAACTGTTATCATAGGTTGGTACCGATTGATAATTAACATAATCAAACTCTTCCGAGGCTGAGTCGGTTTCAGTTGTGGTATCAGTTTCTTCTGTATCTGTTTCGTATGTTGACATGATTAAACCTATGTTATATTAACACTTCTGCTACATATCCACTGCATTCCAAAAGGTTGCAAGTAATTCATTTCGTAAAACATGGTGTTTACTTTTTGTGAAAACAGAGGGATATGCACATCTGTAATCATTTTAATCACATTGTTGATTCCAGAACTAATCAGCTCTGGTGAAGGCGTTGTGTATGCAAGTGCAACTGGGTGTGTGTGTACCATCAAAACTGTGTTTAGTATCGTTTGTTGAGTTGCGAAGTTGGCAACAGCACCTTGAAGTTGGTTTACTAGTTCTATGAGTTCGTTCATTGCCTCAACCATATTATCTCCCATGACTGCAGGCTGAATGTTGTTGACCGTAAAGAAACCTTTGTCAATGGAGAAGTGTCGAGAAGAACCGTCTTGGTTACCAGCAATCAATTCAATCTTCGGCGCTGGTCTAGACTCCTTGGAACCCATTGACAGTTTTTCGCCGCCGGCGCCAGCTTTAACGTTTTGAGCTTTTCCTGTAATGATTTTTACGCCACCTCTTCCAATAACTCGTACCGCGTCTGCTTTGATACCAATACCAGAGTGTGCTTTTTTATTACCCTGTCTTCCTCTAGACAATCCAAAATTCTTGTCAATGTCTGTTTTTTGGCTTATATAGATTCTTGCAGCATCATTAAAGAAGTTGTTGCCCATGATCTCGCCGTCTTTGGGGCCAGCGGCTTTCAATCCGTTGTTTTTGCTTGCTCCTCGACCAACGACTAGATCAATGTGGCCACAGTGAGTGTGTCCTGCTCCGCCGTATCCAGAAGCTCGGTTTCCGGGTCGGTCGCGACCAAGGACGATCCACTGGTTGTTTTGACCTCTAAATACAGTTTCGCACGGAGCCTTGTCATATTCAGGAACAGGCTCAATCATAGATTCACAACCAACACCACCGACCACTCTGCGCCGGTTAGCCTTCGCTTCTTCGGTTCCAGAACCAGAAGTCTTGTCGTTAATCTGATCTAATTTATTTTTCTTTTTGCCGTCGATGTTTTTTGTTTCGCGGCCCTTATCTCTTCCTCGACTGAATAAGCTCATTCATTTCCTCTTTTACTCTACTGGATCTCCTGCCTGCGGGCTCTCCGAATCGGATGAAGACGCGGAGTTTGTTCCCCATAACTCTGGGGAATCTTCTGCTCGGATGAGCACATAATCAACAAACTCTCTTCCCGCTTGGATCTGTTGCCCCCATAGGGATAACCAAAATGTGTAATCAGCCCATGATTGCCATACTTGACAACCCTCTGACCATGCCCAAGCTGAACCATCTGCGCGGGTACCACCGACACCAGAAGCAACATATTGGCCGTCATTTCCGGGCTTTGTACCGTGGATCTGACACTGTTGACACCCTCCGATAGAACTTGGATCATAGTTAAACACATCATCATTATTGGAATCTCGGTATGCCTGTACTGGATCTGGACCAACTCCTGAGTAATTCTTGGCTGAGTCCGAGTTTCTACCACGCACCTTGCCCTTGCTTGGGGCGCCCTTGTAATATGTTTTCATGCCCGCACTAGAGGGTCGACCTCCGCGAGTAGGAGCAGGAGTGGCATGATACTGTGGCGCTGAGGGTACCATGATCGCGATGGAGGCTCTGCCATCCATCATTGCTGGTCGACCGGGGCGAGTTGTGCCGGGCCAAACATATACATGTTGGGCACCTTCATTATCCGTGTACATGCAGAGTAGTTTATCATCAAACGAGTTGGTTGATCTAGTGTTTGTGTTTCTGAGTCCCATAAGATTCATCATCAACGGTTCTTCATACCAAGTAAAACCCATTTCTTCATAATATGCCTTTGCTGTGTCATGTAAAGTGGAGGCAGCAGAACCCTCAAGGTGCTCTGAAGTAGTTGATGTCGGCCACGAACTTGGATCTCCACCATATCCGCCCACATTTGCATGGTTGGCCTGACCCATGCTGCTTCCATTTCCGTTATCTAGAATTTCTTGAAGACTATTACAAGCTTCTGAAATGTTATTTGTGCCTGCGCCTTTGCTATATCTTCCTACATAATAAGCACTACCCAGTCTTCCGCCGGCGGGGCCCTTCTCGTATTGAATGAATACAATATCACCAATTTTTGGCTCTGGCAGGTCTGGACCTTCTTCTTGTGTGAGTGTTCCAATTGCTTCAGGGTGAAGACCTCGGAGCTTTCTCATCTTATCTTCAAGTTCTTTTCCTGTAACAGAGGGCGGTATCGCACAAGGATCTTCGATTGTGCTATGAAGTTCTGGGATTCTAAATTTAAACTTTACTCTTTTTTCGCCTCCAAAGCCAAAAAATCCACCGACTTTAGTCTCTACAGGTTCGCTAATAACAATAGCTTTATATGACGTAGTTCCCGCAAAGGCGTTGCGAGAACCAATCTTCATCATACCTTCTTTCATTTTTTCAAAAAGATTAAAACCGTCCGTGTCAGGTCCAATTTGAAAGTCTTCTGGTTGGGGCTTTTCAACCTCTGGATTGAGGTGGCCGGGGTAAAACCTATCGTCGGTTGATTCAGCCATTACATCGGCTCTCCTGAACTAATCATATCTAGCAACTGCATCTTATCTTCGTCCGACAACGACTCTGTCTTGGTTTGTTCTTGTTTGTGGACCAAGCTAGTGATCTTAACAAGCTGTTCGTTTGATCTTTGTAAAGTTTCTACATACTTTGCAGCAACGTGACCAACTGATTCATGCGCATCTGCTTTAGATGACATATAATTGATCGCGTCATTAAGAAGTTCTTTGGTTACCTCTCTATCAGATCTGATATTGTCGATGACTTCTAAGATATAGTTGTCTAGTTTTCCGCTCATAGTTCTCCACCATTCCATTTGTCTTTAAAGACTCTATACTTTTTGCGCATCTTGTTCAAATTGTTGACTACTTGTTTAGTATTCAGTCCAGTGATCTCGCGCAAGTATAAATAAATAGCTTTTTTGTTAAAAATTTCTATGTCATCAGGGTTCGATAATAGAATTTTAACTGCTTCATATACTTTTCTTTCATTTTCTTTCATAGATGCAACGTCCCAAGATTCCATTTCTTTCCACAAAAGTTCCCAAAATTCTCTTTCCATTCTCTCTGGAAGGTATTTATTCGTGGTGGACATATGATCTAGATGAGCTTGGGTTGACAAAGACTCAAGATCTGTTTCTCTTATTAATCTTTTCTGTTGTCGCTTTACTTTATGAATAAACCAATTTTTTGTAATTACTGAAAAATACGAAAAGGCTTTAGAGCCTTTATCTGGATCGTATTTATCTAGAATTGTCGTTAGCCAAATTTTACATTCTTCTTGCAATTCTTCAATATTGGGCAAGTTTGTAAACCGATATGTAAATACAATTTTATCAACCATTTCTGAAAAGGCTGGCCCGATCCAGTTTTCATATAAAAATGCGCGCTCTCGTTGATCAGTTGTTTTAGCATATCTAATAATTGCGTCTTCATGCTCCTTTCTAAAATATTGTTTTTTAGGATCTGCTTTTCCTCTACCCCTACGGCGTCTCGGCATCTTCTTCCTCCTGTGTTTCTTCTACCATAACTTGTGTCACCTCTAGCGGTGCTGCGCCGAAAAGATCATAGAAATCATCATAATCATCTAAACTGTCTTGTAGTTCGCCAGTGTGCTTCATCAATGCTGCAAGGGTTTCGTCACCATAAAACATGTCTAGTTCGTAAACTGACTTTAGGTGTTTTGCATAATTTTGTACCGAATCTTTTAAATCTGAAATATTTTCTGATACGAATGATAGCTGTACAATTGATGCCCGGGCATACCAGATCATCACTGCATTGACCACTAAGGATACCAACAGTACAACACTTAAGATTATAATTGCTTGTATTGATATTGTCATTTTTTTACTCTACTAGATCTTCATTTTTTAAATCCTTTATCTGTTGTTCTAATTCCTCGCGGGCAGATCGGATATGTTTATTAACTTTTTCTTTTGGTTCTTCTTCGGCCTTTATCTTGTTTCCATACGACGGTTTAGAGACTAGCTTATAAAAAAACTTAGTTTCTAAACATAAAGGGCATTCCTCTAAGACCGTATTTATGGAATGAAACATGCTAGAAGTAGTTTCGCATGCCTCACAATAATACGAATATCGCGGCATTATTCAGTATCTGCTGATGCGCGAACGATAGGCGGATTCAAGACCACCAAACCCTGCTCTGACTGTTTCAGCTTCATGTCTTTAAGAGTAGGGACAATATCCGACTGCTCCAGCAAACTGCGCTGCAGGGCCATCATGACGGCGCCGATGGCCTGATCTGAAAGATGCAAGTTCTTTGTTTCGTTATCACTCATTTGTTTCTCCTTTGTTTTCCCATACTGATGGGTTCATGGCTTTATCATCTATAAAAAGATCATAAACGGGTTTACCAAGCTTCAAATCGTGGTATTTGACGCCCCACAAATCTAGCTGGTCTTTTGTTATATCATACCAGTCAATGCCCGTTCCCGAGCCTCTGGCTGTCCAGTAAACGACCGTATGGCCGTCTTCGTAATACTTGTTGGCTTTCTCAATGTTTTCTTTGATAGGTGCTGAAAGACTGTAGTTTCTATCCTCTGGTGTTTTTGCGATTGTTTCATCAATATCAATATACACAATCATACTTTCTCCACAAAGTCATATAAATATTTGTCATCATCGTTAAGATTTTGATATGTTTCATTTTTTACTGTATGTAAATTCTGCGGAGGGCCAGCAAAGCCGGAGCCTCCTAGTTCGGGGTGTATCACATAATTTAAAGTGAACATTAACCGGGAACCCTCTTCAAGCTTTAAACCTTTATGAAAACCATTTGTGGTCGCAATTAAAAGGTCACCATAATTTGCGGTCAAGTTTTTTATCCTGTCAGACCCATAGAGAGTTTCTATAGCCTCGTCTGGCCATCGGTGTTGAGATGACCAGTGTGGGTTAAATGGCAGTTCTCTGTTACTCCCATGTACATATGTGAACGGGCCATTTTTCATTGTAACATTGTCAAAATATGTAAAGAATTTGATGAGACGAACTGGACTGTTGAAGTCCTTATGAAACATATTTGTGCCCGCCGAGATAGATCGTTCTGCCGTACTAAGTCGTAAATTCGTGGTTCCGAGGGCTGGGGGGCAATTTAAAAATGCGGATGCGATTGCTTGAATTGTTTCGTTGGTTGCCATCTCATTTATCAAATCAATGTTTTCTAGTGGATGAACAACCTGCGTATGCCTTCCATCTTGGGGATGCTTTACCTTGTTGGGATCATTTTGCTCCATTGTTTCAAGAGTCTGTGCTCTGATCTTGTCGAGAAAATCAGTATCCCAAAAGTTTTCAATCTTATAATACCCCTGCTCTTCAATCACCTTAGCAATTTTTTGTGCCTTTTCCGTAATTCTTTTTTCCCAGTCGGGATATCTTTTTCTTCGCTCTTCCTGCAGACTTTGAAAGATCTGAACCGAACGAGTGCCGCCGCGATAAAATTGATCTGGATTGTCGGGTGTAACCCATTGCCTTTCGCGACTTGGCTTTACAATATTGTTGATCCCATATTTTGTTTGGGACAGATCTTTAGTATACATTATTTTAATCCCTTTGGTATATTATAACCGAATTCTTGATAATCTTTAGAGTAATAACTAAAAAACTGTTGTTTTAATCGTGGATTTTCGTTTAAGACTTTAAGCAACAATTCTCTAGTTTCGGCTGGCTGTGGACCATAAGGCTTGTGGGCGTTGTGTCTTTTTGTGCTTGAGGCCCAACTCTGAACCAAATATTTACTTCCATGAATATCGTACCTTATTATCAGATCGCGTATGTACCGGTTTATTTCTTCGGCGCGGGCGACATAAATCGTGCGCTCGTTCATCCATGTTGTCTGCCGATTAAACATCCTGTCTAGTTTTTGTTCGTCTTCTTCAAAACCCCATCCCTCAAGAGGTTGGCGAATACTTTTTGTATCGAGCCTTTCGATTACTTCTTCTAACGTTAACTTTTGAACTAGCTCATCTTTTCTAAGTCTCCACAGATAAACACTAACAAATCTTTCAAACGGATCCCTACAGACGACGAAATTGTTCCAGTCTTGCATGTGAGTTATATTTTTTACATGATCTGCGGTTGCGTGACTTGCGGCTCCCTTGTCGTAACATAAGAAGTTTTTCATTACAGTTGTTCCAGCATTTTTTGGAATATGAATAAAGTGCAATTTATGTGGTGTAAGCGGGCCCGACATGATCCCATTTTTAAATACTTCATGCCCTTTCATAATCGTCACTAATCCTCACTATATCATCTTCACCAAAATATTCCCCATGCTGCACTTCAATAAAGACAACCGGATGGTCTGTGTCGTTCTGAATTCGGTGTTTGGTTCCGGCCGGAATAATGATTGTATCGCCGCGTTTGTATCTGGTTAGGATGCCCTCGATAGTAACCAAGGGCTCTCCTTTTACAACGGTCCACACTTCTGAACGTTTAAAATGATATTGATAACTCAGGCGTTGGCCCGGATAAACTGTAATTCTTTTCACTTTGCAATATTCCGCTTCTAGTAGGTTCTCAAACATACCCCACGGCCTTTCTTCTGTATACATTATAAATCCTCGTATTCTTCTACATAATCACTACAAATGCCGACACAATCTTTTAAATAACCTTCGTATCCATACTCAGGCATCACACATACAGACCCAGCCAGCAATCTTTTTTTTGGAAAAGTCCAAATATAGTTTTTTGAAGTCAGGGTGATATCGTCTGACTTATGGAAAAAACAATGAACATTGTTTTGTAGCAACACTTTCACTGCTTGTATATTCTTGCAGTGACACCAAAACTTATCGTTTTGTAAAAACTCAACATCAATTTTATACTTGGGTCCGTCGTGACCCAGATACAGTTGTTCATTGACATACCAGACGTCAACCTCGACATCATAACCCTGTTCTATTGCTTTGAGCAAGTATTCTGGTTTGTTTTCATTTTCAGGATCTGGGCCTTTTACATTTCCCCTGTGAGCGATTAATAGCAATTTATTATCTCCACTCTTCATTTGTTACAAACCAATCGATAACACTTTTTAAGCCGTTTTCTAAATCAATTTTTTGATTCCAGCCCATGTCTTTAAGCTTCTGTCCACAAAGAGCATATCGAAAATCATGCCTAGGACGCGTAATTTGTGGATCTACAAGTTCATAGTTTAATGGCATATCCATAATTTCAGCAATTTTAAGCGCTAATTCTAAGTTATCAGACTCCTGATTCGCGACAATGTTGTATTTCTCACCAATTTCATGATTGCTCATCAAGAATAAAATTGCACTAGCTACGTCTTCCGAGTGTAAATAGTGACGTTGGCTAGCCTTTGTTAGTTCTGGGTTTGAGTGGACTTCGAGAGTTTCGCCTTTTAGCACTTTATTAACAATTAGGGGGATATACTTCTCTGGATGTTGTTTTGGGCCGTATACATTCATAGTGTGTGTGATGATAATCGGTAAGCGGTATGTGTTTTCATACGCCACACATAACTCTTCGGCGCCTGCTTTAGTGGCGGCATAAGGGTTCCCTGAATTGTATCTGGCGTTTTCCTCAAATACAACTCCTTCAGGGGCGGCGCCAAACACTTCGTCGGTACTAAAATACAAAAATAATTTCAAGCCTTCGCAATGAAGCCGGGCGTAATCAAGAATGTTGCATGTACCAACTACATTATCCATAACAAACTCCATTGGATACAGTACACTACGGTCGACATGTGATCCGGCGGCGAGATGTAAGATATAGTCAATATGGCCAATCTTTTTAAGAACATAGTCATTCAGTGGAGCCTTAAGATCATGCCACACTACTCTAAGACGACCTTGAAACTCGGGATACTCTTTCATAAGCGTGCCTAAGCGACTTAAATTACCAGAGGTATCCAGTCGATCTAAAGACACAATATCGTAGTCTGTGTTTATTAGTAGGTGTTCTATTAGGGCGTGACCAATAAATCCAGCACCGCCGGTGACTAGTACTTTCTCAGACATTATCTACCTCCGGGGGCGTAGTTTCCAGTTTTTTCAGGGTTTGAAATATACACTATTGGGAATTTTTCAAACTCTTCTTCAGAAACAAATTCTGTATTGTTTACTTTTTGAAAAATTGCAACGCATTCTTCTCTAGCTCTCTTTGGAGATATGTGATCATGATTCCAGATTCTGTTTTCTATAATCTTATAGCCATTTCTTTCAGCTAGAAGATCAAAAAAATCAGTATCATAATAGTATGGACAATGAGCCTTCTTCAATCCACAGTTTTTTCCATCCCAGTTTCCCACTCTAGGAACAACATGGTACA
>MDSZ01022197.1_pt1 | contig 24234 bp, 23 predicted proteins | sample 811201 | NCBI WGS metagenome assembly MDSZ01 (sample SAMN05326647, study PRJNA326480) | marine metagenome | isolation source: seawater | place: Indian Ocean: North | collected 2010
CCACGTTGATAGGCTGGGTGTGGAAGTGCGGTAACGCATGTAGCTAACCAGTACTAATAGCTCAATTGGCTTGATTTATGCACTGAAAAAAATTTTTAAATTAAAAAAACCCCTTTTATTAAGGGGTTTTTTTTTATATTGCTTGACTGTTCAAGAAATGAACGTTATTTTGTTCAATAATTGAACATATGGATGATAATCAAGACCACTTCGAAATATTAAGAAAGATTAACAAAAAGTCTGAGTACTCGCAAAGAGAGTTAGCCAGAGAACTTGGATTTAGTCTAGGTAAATTGAATTATTGCTTAAAGGAATTACAGAAAAAAGGCCTTATAAAGATTGAGAATTTTAAAAAAAATCCAAATAAAATAAATTATTTATACGTGCTTACTCCCGAGGGACTTTCGCAAAAAACAAAATTAACCATAAACTTCATGAAAAGAAAAATGAGGGAATATGACGAATTAAAAAAAGAGATAGAGGAATAAAATAATAATGTGGATTGTTGCTAAAATAAAAAAAAATGAATTTAGTACTCTAAAAGATTCACTTTCTAAGAGACTGGGTTCAAAACCTGAATTTTATAGCCCAAAAATATTAATTGACAGTTTAATAAAAAATAAATTACACAGAAAAAAAAAATATATTTTAGAAAACTATGTTTTTTTAAGACACGATATGTTCTTAAATAAAGGGACATTGAATACAATAAAATATTTAAAAGGTATAGATTTTGTATTGCCTTTTTTTAATAGTTCGCAGAATGAGATAATAAATTTTATTAAAAAATGCAAAGATAATGAAAATAAACTCGGATATTTATCACAAAGTTTTTTTGAGCTAGTAAATAATAAAAATATTGAATTTAGTACAGGGCCTTTCTCAAAATTTGTGGGTGCATTAATAGAAGTACAAAAAAATAAAATTAAAGTTTTAGTTAACAACTATCTAGTATCAATAAATTCTCAAAAAACGATAGTTTTTTAACTAATAAATTAACAATTATGATTAAGGTAAAAAATTGTATAATTTTACCAAGTGCGGAGCTTTGCCAAAATTATTTATTAATTTATCATTACAATTAAAAATCTATATGAAAAAAATTATTTTAGTAGGCGGAGCCGGTTACATAGGTACAGTTCTAACAAAACATCTTTTAAGAAATAACTATGAAGTAAAGTGTATAGATAACTTAATCTATGGACATAACGACAGTTTAGTGCAATTTCAAGAAAATAAGAACTTTGAATTTTTAAACATCGATATAAGAAAACAGGATTTATTAGATAAGCATTTTGAAAATGCTTACAGTGTAGTTCTTCTAGCAGGTTTAGTTGGAGACCCAATCTCAAAAAAATATCCAATTATGAGCGACGAAATAAATATCCAAGGAATGATTAATATAATAAATATTTGTGATAAAAAAAAAATTGAAAGATTAATATTTACATCGACTTGTTCAAATTATGGAATAACAGATAACAATATTAAAGCAAAAGAAAATCACAAGCTTAATCCACTTTCTTTATACGCCAAAGCAAAGGTTAAAATAGAAGAATATTTAATGAATTTACAAAAAAATGGAGTTGTAAAACCTACAATATTAAGATTCGCCACGGCATTTGGATTGTCACCTAGGATGAGATTTGATTTGACGGTAAATGAGTTCACAAAAGAGCTAGTTTTAGGAAATGAATTAATAGTTTATGACCCTCATACCTGGAGACCTTATTGTCATACAGAGGATTTTGCTTACTTAATAAGCAAAGTTATTTCAACAGATATTAAAAAAACAGCTTTTGAAGTATTTAATGTAGGAGATAATAATAATAATTTTACAAAGCAAATGATAATTGATCAAATAATCGAATACTGTCCAAATAGTAAAGTAAAGTATCTAGAAAAAGGTATTGATAAAAGAAACTATATAGTTGATTTTTCTAAAGTTAATTATGTTTTAGGTTTCAAGCCTAAATATACAATTAAAAAAGGAATAGAAGAACTAATTTCTCAAATTAAAAATAATGCTTTTGATTTTAATAGCAAAAACCAATTTGGTAATTATAATTTAAAAATTTAGATTTATGATATTACTTCACGAACCAAATTTAAAAGGTAAAGAGAAGAAATATCTTAAAGAATGTATAAATACTAATTGGATCTCAACATCTGGTAAATTCATTAATCTTTTTGAAAAAAAAATTTGCGAGTACACAAAATCTAAGTATGCGGTATTAGTTAATAGTGGTACTTCAGCACTTCATATAAGTTTACTTTTATCCAACGTAAAATCTGGTGACGAGGTAATTGTGCCAACAATTAGTTTTATCGCTCCAATTAATGCAATTAAATACTGTAAAGCAGAACCTGTTTTCATGGATGTTGATAATCATCTTAATTTAGATGTGGAAAAAACTATTTTATTTTTAAAAAATGAGACATTCTCTAGAAACGGTTTTACTTTCAATAAAAAAAGTAAAAAAAAAATTTCCGCAATTATTGTTGTTCATGTTTTTGGAAATTTAATTAATTTAAAACCCTTAGTTAAACTTTGTAAAAAGATGAAAATCGATTTAATAGAAGATGCAGCCGAAAGTTTAGGTTCATATTACACTTATTTTAAAAAAAAAAAACACGCAGGCACAATAGGCAAATTTGGTTGTTTATCGTTTAATGGTAACAAAATCATAACTTGTGGAGGAGGTGGAGCCATACTGACACAAAATAAAATATTAGCAGATAAAGCAAGATATTTCGTTACACAAGCAAAAGATGATCCAATAAAATTTGTCCATAAAAATGTTGGATACAACTATAAAATGACAAATTTACATGCATCAGTTGGAATTGCTCAAATAGAAAAAATAAATAAAATTTTAAACAAAAAAAAAAAAAATTACTTCTGTCTATTCAAATTTTATTTCGAAAATACCTGGTATAGAATTTATTTCGCCACCAAGTAATTGTGTAGTTAACAATTGGATTAACCTAATAAAAATAAAAAAAAACTATTACAATAGTGGAATAGAAAAACTAATTAAAATTTTTAGCTTAAATAATATACAGGTTAGACCAGTATGGTACCCTAACCATCTTCAAGCTCCTTATAAAAGAAACCAAAGATATAAAATAGTTAAGGCAAAAAAATTAGTTGAAAGTATTTTGTGTCTTCCTTCATCTGCAACATTGAAAAATTCACAAATAAAAAAAATCACTAATATCCTAAAGAGATATCAAAAAACATATTAAATTAAAATGACTAGAGAAAATAAAATTAATTGCGCTATAGTGCTTGGTGTTACAGGTGATTTTGAAAGAAAAATAAATAAAGCTTGGAAAATATTGTCTAAAGTGCAGATTAAATATGTTTCAACTAATCATAGCAAGCCCCATATAGCTCTGACTGCTGGAACAACAGCTAATGTTGGAGAAATTATTTCTATAATAAAAAAAATGAAATTAAAAAAATTTGAAATTTCATCACCAGGCCTTGGTATATTTGCTAACGAAGAGCCTAACATGCACATAAGATGGAATAATTCATATGAGATGATAGGTCTTAAAAAAAAAATAGATATCAAGATAAATAAAAAATTTTATAATTTTTTTGAAAACACTAAACTTAGTAATTGGGTTCCAAAAACAACTTTAGCTTGGAAGGATCTAAAATACTCAAAATTATCTCAAATAATTAAAAATTTAAATTTTATGCTCAAAATAGATAAAACTTTAGTTGAATATTTGTATATTATTGATTTTACAAAAAAAGAAAAAATCATAGCAAAAATTAGACTGATTTGAAAATGTTTAATAATATATTGTTCTTTGGTAGGTATAACTGCAATTATTCAGATAAACTTAGTAAATATTTAAAAAAACATTCGAACAATCTGATTTTTATAAAAAGTAAAAAAAGAAATGAAAAATTAAAACTTAAAAAAATTAAAAATAAGAAATTAGATTTTATTTTTTGTTATAGAAGCTTTTATATTTTAAAAAAAAAATTAATTGATCAATCAAAATATGGAGCTATAAATTTTCATCCAGGTACACCAAATTTTAGAGGAATAGGGGCAGTAAATTTTGCTATACTAAATCAATGTAGCCATTATGGAAGTACTGCACACTATATCAATGAAAAAATAGATAGTGGAAAAATTATAGATGTAACTAAATTTCAATTAAGAAAAAAGGAAAGTGTTGATAAAGTTTTAAGTAGGACACACCAAATCATGTTTAAGCAGGCAATTAAGATATTTGAAAATCTATTTAAAAATAAAAATTACTATTTAAAGAAAAAAAGTAAATACCAATGGTCAAAAAAATTATATACTATTAAAGACTTAGAAAAATTATATGAAATAAAATCTTTAGATAATAGAGTAAAGTTAGACAGAATAATTCAAGCTACTTATACTAAAAGTTTTAAGCCATATTTAAAAATAAATAAAAGAAAATTTTTTTTAATAAATTTTAATGAAAATATCTAATAGAAAAATTTCAGACAACCATTTTCCGTTCATTATAGCTGAAATTGGAATCAATCATAATGGAAAACTAAATAATGCTTTTAAATTAATAGATTATGCTGTTGCTGCAAAGTGTGATGCAGTTAAATTCCAAACTATTAATGTCGATAAATTAATGGTCAGAAATACTCCATTAGCCAAATATCAAAAAAAAACAAAATTCAAAAATATGAATGATTTGATTAATAAATACAATTTTAGATATTCAGATTTTATTAAAATAAAAAATTATTGTGAAAAAAAAAATATAATTTTTTTGTCAACCCCTTTTGATATTGAAAGTGCTATCTTTTTAAAAAAATTAAACATCCCCGCATTCAAAATTTCTTCAACAGATAATGATAATGTTTTTTTAATTAATTTGATCAAAAATTTTAGAAAACCGGTAATTTTATCAACAGGTATGACAAAAATTAATGAATTAAAAAAAATTTTAAAGAATATAAAATTTAAAAAGGATCAATTAGCAATTCTTCATTGTATAAGTGATTATCCAACTAAAATAGAGGAATCAAAATTAGGTTCAATTGATCAAATTAAGAAATTTGGATTTCAAGTAGGATTTTCAGATCATACTATTGGATCAGCCGCATCAATTGCTGCAGTAACAAAGGGAGCAAATATAATTGAAAAACATATTACGCTAGATTGCAATATGGAGGGACCAGATCATAAAGCATCTTTAGATTGTAAAAATTTGGATCAATTTGTAAGAGATATTTGCAGAATAAAAATTAGTTTAAAAAATAATAGAAATTCTATTAGTAGAAAGGAAAATCATACAAAAAAAATCGCTAAAAAATCTATTTATTTTTCGAAAAATTTACCCAAAAATCATAAAATTAAAAAAGATGATCTCATCGCTCTAAGGCCCAGAATGAACGGAGTTTCACCATTATATTACAAAAAAATTGTTGGAAAAAAATTAAATAGATCAGTTAAAAATCAATCAATATTTCATTACAAACAAATAAAATGAAAAAAAAAATTCTTTTTGTTACAACTTCAAGAGCAGATTATGGGGTATGTAAAAACCTAATCTATTTGTTTCAGTCCTCAAAAAAAATAAAATTTTATTTAATTGTTTCTGGTACTCATTTAAAAGAAAATTTCGGCAATACCATAAGAGAAATTAAAAATAATAAAATCAAAATTTATAAAAAAATAAATATCTTAGGTGAAAAAAAAAATAATCATTTTGATGACCTTGTTGTAGCAAAGAATACTTTTAAATATTTTATAAAAACCTTTAAAAAAATAAATCCTGACTTCATAATAATTTTTGGTGATAGATATGAGATGTTACCTTTGGCTTATTTAGCTTATTTAAATAGAACTAAAATTATTCATATTAATGGTGGTGAAGTTAGCTATGGTGCAATAGATGAATCAATACGTCATTCCATAACTAAATTTTCTGATTATCATTTTGTATCAAATGAAATAAATAAAACCAGAGTAATACAAATGGGTGAAAATCCGAAAAATGTATACAATTATGGCTCACTTAGTATTGATGCAATAAAAAAAATAAAATTTTTAAACAGAAAACAAATAGAAAAAAAATTGAAATATAAACTTTTTAAAAAAAATCTTGTATTTACATATCATCCTGAGACATATCAAAAAAAAAAACATTCGTTAGATATTAATTTGATATTAAATACTCTTAAAAATTATAAAGATATTAGATTTTTTATAACATCTCCTAATTTTGATAAAGGTTCAATGGAAATAAAAAAAGTTATAAAAAATTTTGTAAAAAAAAATTCAAATTTTATTTTTTTTGACTCTCTTGGATTTGAAAACTACATGTCTTTAGTTAATTTAAGTGATGGAGTTATTGGGAACTCTTCAAGTGGTATTATAGAGATACCATCATTAAAAAAAGGCACAATAAATATAGGAAAAAGACAGCTAGGAAGGTCAAGAAGTCGATCAATTATAGATTGTGAACTTAATTCAACTTCTATCAAAAGATCAATAAAACAAATTTATTCTAAATCTTTTCAAAAAAAAATTTTAAAAATTAAAAATGTTTACGAAAAAAAAAATACAACTTACAAAATTTATTTGAGGATAATGAAATTGATAAAAAAAAAATCTACTATTAAGCAATTCTACCTTAAAGATGAAATTATTAAGAATCATACCTAAGCTAGATATCAAAGGACCTAATTTAATTAAAGGAGTAGGTTACGAGGGAAATCGGGTATTAGGGCATGCTAAATATTTTTCAGAACTATATTCAAAAGAGGGAGCTGATGAAATTTTTTTTCATGATACCGTTGCGAGCTTATATAGCAGAAATAATCTATTATCAGTTTTAAAAAATTCAGCTACAAATGTAAATATTCCTATTACAGTTTCAGGGGGCATTAAGTCTATTTCAGACATAAAAAAAATTTTACGTGCGGGTGCAGATAAAGTTGCGATTAATTCAGCTGCAATAAAAAATTTAAAATTTATTAAAGAGGCATCAAAAAAATTTGGATCACAATGTATTGTTGGGTTAATTGAGGCAAAAATGATTAAAAAAAATTTTTATGAACCATGGTATGATTATGGTAGAGAGAGATCAAATAAATTATTAGAGCAATGGTTTCAGCAACTTTTAGATGCAGGAATTGGTGAGATTTTTATTTGTAGTGTAGATAGAGATGGCACAGGTTTAGGTTTTGATACTGACTTAATTAATATTATAATGAAAATTTCTAGTGTACCAGTAATTGTTTGTAGTGGTGCTGGATCTAAAGAGGATGTGTTGAATTTATTCAAAAATTATGACTGTGATGGTGTTGGTATTGGATCAATTTTTCATTACAACTATATTCAAAAGGTCAAATCAAAGTTTATGTCATACAACTTAGATAAATTAAGAATGGGACAACAAATAGACTCTGGAAATATAGACTTTATTAAAAATGGTTACGGTGGCTATTCAGATATTCAAGTAAATCCAATCAGTATTCAAAAATTAAAAAAATTTTTACATAAATCAAAAATAAATATCAGACTATGAATAAAAGAAAAGAGATAACAATTATAGATTATGATGCTGGTAACATTTTTAATCTTTGTTCCACCTTAAATAAATTTAATGTAAAATTAAATATAACAAATAATTATAAAAATATTATAAACGCTGAAAAAATAATAATACCTGGAGTAGGAGCATTTAGACAAGGAATAAATAGTTTAAAAAAAAAAAAATTAATTAATCCTTTAAAAGAATATTTGTTATCAGATAAACCAATTCTTGGGATTTGTTTAGGTATGCAATATTTTATGGAAAAGTCATATGAATTTAAAATTACAAGAGGCTTAGGTTTTTTTAAAGGAAATGTGGTTAAATTTGAAAAAAAAAAGGTAATAAGAATGCCACATGTAGGATGGAACTACATAAATTTTAAAAGTAATAAAATTTTCAAAAATATTGATAAAAATAGCACATTTTATTTTTGTCATTCTTATTACCCAAAACCAGCTAATAATAAGTATATAATTGGTAATACTAGTTATAATAAATTTTCATTTTGTTCAGTCTTAAACAAAAAAAATATTTTTGGTTGTCAATTTCATCCAGAAAGAAGCGGTATGGCAGGACATCAATTTTTAAAAAATTTTATTAATATTTAAATGAAAAAAGTTACTATAGATACTCAATATAACACGTTACCAAAAAAAGTTATTTTTTGTAAAAATTGCGTTGTATCCAATCAAAGACCAAGAATAACTTTCAATAAAGAGGGTATTTGTTCAGCATGCCAATGGGCTTTCGAAAAAAATGCTAAAATTGATTGGAAGAAACGTGAAAAAGAACTTATTCAACTTTGTGACAAATTCAGAAGTAGACAAGGTAACTTTGATGTAATCGTACCTGGCAGTGGCGGTAAGGATAGTTGCTATGTAGCTCATCAGTTAAAATTTAAATATAAAATGAATCCGTTATGCGTTACCTGGTCTCCATTTGAATATACTAAAATAGGACAACAAAATTTAAAGTCATTTATTGACTCTGGATTTACCAATATACTTGGTCAACCAAATGGAAATATTCACAGAAAATTAAGTAAACTTTGTTTTGAATTAATTGGAGACATGTGGCAACCTTTTACATATGGTCAAAAAAGTTTTGCTTTTCATATTGCAATGAAATTTGGAATAAAATTAATTATGTATGGAGAAAATGGCGAGCTAGAATACGGAGGTAATGATAAATATAAATATTTGCCAAAAGAAGGTGTAGAGGAATGGGAAAATCAATATTTTAGAGGCAACAATATTGATAAATTTATTGATATAGGATTACAAAAAAAAATCTTTAAAAAAAATGAGGTGAATAATTCAGATATTAAATTTTACAAATCACCAGAACCAAATGAAATTCTAAAATCAAAAGCAGAAATGCATTGGTTTTCATATTATAAAAAATGGATACCTCAAGAAAATTACTATTACGCATTTAAAAATACAGGTTTTAGACCAAATCCTGAAGGTCGATCATCAGGAACTTATACCAAATATAGTAGTTTAGATGATATGTGTGACGGAATACATTGGTATCAAGCTTACTCAAAGTTTGGAATGGGCAGAGCATCAAGGGATGCGCAGCAAGATATAAGAATGAATCACATAACAAGAGATGAAGGAGTTAGATTAGTTAAGAAATATGATCATGAAATACCTTTAAGAGATCTTAATTTTTTTTTAAAATATGTTGATATAAGTAGTGAGTATTTTTGGGAGGTGATAAATAATTACAAAAAAATATCGAACGTTTGGAAAAAAATTAATAATAAATGGATTTTAAAATATCTACCATGAACAAAATAATTACTATTACAAAAAACGAAACAATAAGAGAGGCACTAAAGAAAATAGGTAAAAGTGGTTTTAAATGCGTTACAGTAGTAGATAATAATTACGAATTAAAGGGAACTATTAGTGATGGTGACATAAGAAGAGCCATACTTAAAAAAGTTAACATCAATTCAAAAATTAATTTAGTATTTAATAAAAAACCGTTTTTTCTAAAAGAGGGCTCATTTTCAAAAAAAAAATTAAAAAATCATTTTTTAAAAAACAAAGTGGATATTATACCTGTAGTAAACAACAAAAAAAAACTAATTAAAGTATTAAGTTTAAAAGAACTTTTAGATGATAAAGAAACTAAAAAACCTATAAAAAATGTATCTGTCGTAATTATGGCTGGCGGAAAGGGAACCAGGATGAAACCTTTTACAAATGTATTGCCCAAACCATTAATTCCAATCGGTGGCATGACTGCTATTGAAAAAATACTAAATAATTTAAGCGAATACGGTTTAAAAAAATGTATTTTAAGTATTAATGATAAATCAGAAATTATTAAAGCTTTCTTTTCTGAGTTAAAAAACAAAAATAATATTAAATTTTTTGAAGAGAAAAAACCTTTGGGAACAATAGGAAGTTTAAAAATGATTAATAAAAATCATGTCAATAATGACATTATGGTTACTAATTGCGATATTTTTACAAATTTCGATCTTTTTGATTTTTATTCTTTTCACAAAGAAAATAAATTCGATATTACCATAGTCGCATCAGACAAAAAATACGATATTCCTTATGGAGTTTGTCAAATTTCTAAAAATGGAACATTAAATAATATACTTGAGAAACCATCATTAGACTTCTTTGTTAATGTTGGTTTTTATCTGTTTTCAAAAAAAGTAATAAATATTATTCCTAAGAATAAATATCTGGATGTAAATCATTTCATAATGCTAGCTAAAAGAAAAGGTTATAAAATTGGTATTTTTCCAATTGCAGACGAGGATTGGGCAGATTCAGGACAATGGTCAGAATTTAAATCAATAAAAATCTAAACTTCTTTATGATTTTATTACTACTAGGCTTTGGTTCAATTGGCAAAAGACACATTAAAGTTCTCAAAAAACTAAACATGTTCAAAACAATATATGTATACTCCAAACAAAAATTACCATTAAATATAAAAAAATGTAAAAGCTTGTCAGAAGTAAAGAGAATTAATCCTGATTATGTAATTATATCATCTCCAACAAATAAACATTATGATCAGCTCAAATATTTAAATAAAAATTTAAAAAATAAAAAAATTTTAGTTGAAAAACCAATTTTTCATAAATCATTGAAACTAAAAAAAATAAACAATAAAATCTATGTTGGTTATAATTTGAGATTTCATCCGGTAATTCAAAAACTTAGAAACTTGACGTTTAGAAAAAAAATTATTTCCGTTAATTCCATTTGTTTTTCAAATTTAAAAGATTGGAGAAAAAGAAAATATTATCTATCAAGTAGTGCTAAAAAAGGATCAGGAGGCATTGTATTTGATCTCAGTCATGAATTTGATTTTATTTCATGGATTTTTGGACGAGACATGAAATTAATTAATTATGTTAAAAAAAAAAATTCCTTGCTTAAAATTCAAACTGAGGATTATCTTTCATTAAATGCTAAAATAAAAAACAGAATATATATCAATATAAATTTGAATTATTATTCCCAAATAACAAATAGAAAAATTTTTGTTGAAGGTGACAAATTAAGTATAGAATGTGATCTTATAAATAATTTTCTGCTATATAAATTTAAAAATAAAACAAAAAAATATAAATTTAAAAATTTCCATCGAAATGATACTTTTTTAAACATGCATAAAAATATATTAACCAATAATAATAAAGAGCTATGTAATTATTTTGATGGTTTAAAGTTAATGAATTTTATAGATCAAATAAAATAAATATATGAAAATATTGTGCACAATTTGTATGAGAGGTGGTTCAAAAGAAATAATCAATAAAAATATCAAAAACATTGGTGGAAAACCTTTGATGGCTTATACAATTTTGCAAGCAATTAAGTCTAAGTTGTTCGACTTAGTAATGGTTTCAACTGACTCTAGAAAACTATTCAAATGTGCGGTTCGATATGGAGCTGAGGGATGGTTCTTACGACCCAAAAATTTAGCAACTGATGACTCTGTATTTATGCCTACAATGAGACACGCTTTACTAGAAGCTGAAAATAAAAAAAAAATAAAATTTGATATTATCTTTAATTTACATGTGACAGCACCTTTAAGAAAAATTGAAGATATCAAAAAATCGTATAAGCAATTTATAAAAGAAAAATCCAATAAATTAATTTCTGTCACTCCATGTAAGAGAAATCCATATTTTAATATGGTAGAAAGAATAAACAAAAAAGTACAGCTTGTAAAAAGATATAAAAAAAAAATTGGAAGAAGACAAGATGCGCCAATTGTTTATGATATGAACGCTTCAATATATATTTGGAAAAGAAAAGAATTACTTAATTTAAAATCTAAATATGATAGAAAAACATCCCTTTATATAATGCCACCAGAAAGATCAATTGATATTGATAGTTCTTTTGATTGGAAATTAGTCGAAAATATTTTAAATGAAAAAAGATGAGAAAAAAAAATTACTTAGATAAATTTAAACTCAGCAATAAAATTGCAGTAGTTATAGGTGGGTATGGTTTAATGGGATATGAGATTTCTAGAGCTTTGAGTGACTCTGGAGCTAAAGTTATAATCCTCGATTTGGAAAAAAATAAGCTACAAAGAATTAAAAATAGCCATTTTGTAAAATTTGACTGTAAAAACTATGGAAAATTCAAATTAGTATTGATGAATATATCAAAAAAATTTGGTCCTCCACAAATTTATGTAAACGCAAGCTATCCCGCCACAAATGATTGGCCTAAAAATACATTTGAGGAAATTAATCATAATAGTTTTAAAAATAATATTGATTTACACTTAAACTCCTTCACATTTATGGCAAAAATATTTGCAGATTTCCTTAAAAGATCCAAAAAAAAAGGATCAATTATACAAATTTCATCGACATATGGTTTAGTTGCACAGAATATGAATGTTTATGAAGGGACAAATGCAAAAAATAGCATGACTTATCCGATAATTAAAGGCGGAATTAATCATTTCTCAAAACAATTGGCATCATATTATGGCAAATATCAAATAAGAGTTAATAATATTTGTCCTGGAGGAATTGAGGGAAAATTTAAAGGTACATATAAAAAATTTGACAAAAAATTTTCACAAAATTATAAAGCCCAGACTCTATTAAAAAGATTTTGCAGTCCTGAAGATGTAGCTTCTGCTGCCCTTTTTTTAGCGTCAGATGCCTCTTCATATATAACAGGATCGAGCTTAATAGTAGATGGTGGTTGGACTGCTATATAGTTTAATGTATCTATATAAACAGGTAAATTAAAACTAAAATAAGATAAATAATGAAATTAAATAAATATTTCCTTTCAATAAATATTAGTCATAATTCATCTGCTTCACTAATGAAAGATGGGGAAATTATATTTGCGGCATGTGAGGAAAGATATAGAAGAATAAAAAATATTATAACTTATCCAAAATATGCAATAGAACAATGTTTAAAATTTGCAAATATAGAGGGTAAACATTTAACAAAAGCAGCTTATACATCAAGCGATGTTGATCCAGTTTTAGTTAAGTCACGACATACTAATAAATTTTCTATAAAAGAATTTTGGGATTTCTATGACACAAAATTTTATAATGCATCACTAAAACAAAAAGTAAAATATTTTAAATGGCTTACAAATAATAAAAGATTTTTTGATAAAGAGGATATAGTCAAATATGAATTTTTAAAAATAGGAAAAGATTATTTTAAAAATAAAAAAAAATATTTGGCAAAATATAAAAAATCATTAATTAAAACTTTAAGTAGTCATATCAAAATAGACGAAAAAAAGATAACTTTTATTGATCACCATACTTGTCATGCATATTATGCATACTTTGGCTCCCCATTTAGAAAGAAAAAAACAAATGTAGTCACTTTAGATAGCTGGGGTGATGGTCGAAATCAAACAGTGTGGGTTGCAGATAAAAACAAGTTAAAAATTTTATCTTCATCCAATGAAAACGATATAGGTAGGATATATACCTTTGCAACTTTAATAATGGGCATGAGACCCGATGAACATGAATTTAAAGTGATGGGTATGGCGCCTTATGCAAAAAAAAATTACCTTATGAAAGCATATAAAGAGATTAAAAATATCAATAAAGTTAATGATTTAAAAATAATAAGGGACAAAAGACCCAAAGATTTATTTAATCATCTAATAAATCAATGGAAAGGACATAGATTTGATAATATTGCAGGCGCCGTTCAATATTTTACAGAAAATCTTTGTAAAAAATTAGTAAAAAATATTTATAAAAAAACAAAATCTAAAAGTTTTGTTTTATCAGGTGGAATAGCTTTAAATATAAAAATGAATCAAGAATTATCAAAATTAAAATGTGTTGATAAGCTTTTTGTATGTGGATCCGCAGGGGATGAAAGTTTATCAATAGGTGGAAATTATTATCTAAATAAGGAAGGCAATAATAAACCTTTAAAAGATTTGTATTTAGGTAATAATATAAATTTAGAAAACAAAAAATTTAAAAAGAAAAATAACCGTTATAAGATTAAGTTTGTAAAAGATAATAAAATTATCGCTAAATTGCTCGCTCAAAATAAAATAATTGCTATAGCATCAGGAAGATCTGAATTCGGGGTAAGAGCACTGGGCAACAGAAGTATTTTAGCAAATCCAGCATTAATCGATAATGTCAAAAAAATTAATAAAGCTATTAAAAGTAGAGATTTTTGGATGCCATTTGCTTTATCTATTTTAGAAAAAGATCACAAAAAATATTTAAAAAATCCTAAAAATATTATGTCTCCATTTATGACCATTACATTTGATACATACGAAAAAAATAGAAACAAAATTATTTGTGGTACTCATCCCTATGATTTTACGGTAAGACCACAATTTGTTAAAAAAGAGAGTAATTTAAAATATTTTAATTTGATTAATGAATTTAAAAAAATCACCGGAATTCCTGCGCTACTTAATACAAGTTTTAATTTACACGGTGAACCAATTATAGAAACAACTAATGATGCAATAAGAACTTTTTTAAATTCAGATTTGGATTATTTGTGGCTATACGACACTTATTTACTGTCTAAAAAATAATCACTTATAATGTTCATTTTAAATCAAATTAAAAAATTTATTAAATCTAATAAAAAAATAATTTTTAAAAAAAATACCAGCAAAGTTGCTTTAGCTATAGACAGAGGTTTACACGATCATATAATTAGAAATTCAATTGTAGGTGCGGTTATAAATAAAATATTTAATATTAATATTGAAGTTATTACTGATCATAATAAAAAAAGTTGGCAAACTAAAGTTTATAAAAGTTTTGGTATAGAAAAGTTTTACCGGCCTATATCAATTAATAATATAATTAAAAATCCCTTAATATTTATCAAATGCTTTTTTAAAACTATCTTTTCAATAATAGAAATAGAAAAAAAAAAATTGATTTGGTTTGTTAAAGACTTCAAAATTAAAGATATTCATATTGGAGAAATTATTTACGATGAATATATAAGACACGGGAAAAAATACTTAAATCCAAAAGTGCTAGATTCCAGATTTGTATCAATTCTATTTAAATCTATATTAAGAGTTTATTTAATAAATGATTATTTTGATAAAAAACAAGTTAAATTTGTCATTGTTTCCTCAAAAAATTCGATAAATAATTCTTCAATTAGTTTGAGATTAGCCCTCAAAAAAAAAATAAAAGTAATTTTTAATGCTCACAATTTTATTAAAATATTAAAAAATTATAACGAAGCATTGGTAAACCCTAGAGTGATAACAAATAAAGATATAAATCATTTAAAAAAATCTAAAATAAAAATTAATACTATAAATAAAAATTATTTTATGAGACTTAAGGGTTACACGAAAGGAGACTTTGCAGGATCTCAAGATATTAAGAGCGCTTACTTTAAAAAAAAAATCATAAATAAAAAGCAAATTTTAAAAATGTATAGTGGAAATTTTAATAATATTGTTTTATTTGCTTCACATTTGTTTGCTGACGCTGGTCATCTTGCTGGCAAACATTTTCTATTTATTGACTATTATAATCAAATGATAGAGACAATTAATTTTATAAAAAAATTGAATAGAAAAGATACTCTTTGGGTTTTTAAACCGCACCCATCAAGCTACAGATATGGTGAGGATGGGATTCTCGAAAAAGTGATTAATAAACTAAATACTCCAAATATGGTAATATATCCAAAAAATGTTAGTTTAAAATCTTTTTTATTATCATGCGATCTGCTTATAACAGGAAGAGGAAATATAGGTATTGAAGCTGCTGGCCTAGGTACAAATGTTGTTGTTGCTGGAAATAATTATTATCAAAAACTAGGACTAGTTTTTGAGCCAGGGACAAAATCCGAATATTTTAAATACATAAAAAAAATAAAATTTAACAAACTTAATTTAAATCAAATAAATAAATCAAGAAAAGTGATGTATATTATAGATAATATTCACCCAAAAATTATTAAAAGAGGAAAAATAATTCCTGAAAAAAATCCAGCAGATTATTATATAACTACTAAGCAATATTTTGAGCGTTTAAATAAAAACTTTCAAAATCAATCTTTTGTACGCGACAAATATTTTTTACATTTAGAAAATATTCTTAAAAAAAATTTACTTAATTAATTAGAAAATGATTTTATCTTTATACAAAAAAATTAGCTTCGTATTAACAAAGAAACAAATGAAAAATTTAATATTTATTTTTTTGCTAATATTAATAGGCGTATTTTTTGAAATACTTGGTATCGGAATGATAGTTCCTGTTATGAATGTTATTGTAGAGGATAATGTTATAATAAATTATCCATCATTAGATTATCTATGGAAATTTTTAGGTTATCCAAGTAAAAAAAATCTAATTATTTATTCTCTTATATTTTTACTAATAATTTATGGTATTAAAAATATATTCTTAGCATATTTGACTTGGAAAAAGGGTAATTTCACGTTTAATCTCTATGCAGATATTTCTAAAAGATTATTGAATATATATCTTACTCAAAATTATTCATTTCACCTTAACAAAAACTCTTCAGAATTAATTCAAAACGTTCTGATAGAAACTCGTCATTTTGGCAAAGGTTTTATTCTTTCTATAATTGATTTATCGGTTGAAATATTGGTTTTATTTTTTATCTTAGTTCTTTTAATTTTTGTTGAACCCGTAGGGGCAATTGTTTCTTTAATATTATTCTCATTTTTAGGAATTACTTATTACTTTATTACAAAAAAAAAATTAACAATTTATGGATTAGAGAGACAAAAGTTTGAAGGTGTAAAATTAAAATATTTAAATGAGATTTTTGATAATATAAAATTAATTAGTATATTAGGAAAAGAGGAAAAATTACTGTCAGATTATAATCACGGCAATCTAATTACTGCAAATATTGGACGAAAACAAAACTTTATCCAACAAATGCCAAGACTACTTTTTGAGTATATGGCAGTATTATTATTTTGCGCATTAGTCTTAATTTTTCTTTATTTTAAAGACAATGAATTTAATAATTTTATAACTACCATAGGAGTATTTGTTGCTGCAACTTTCAGAATTCTGCCCTCCGTTAACAAAATTCTTGTAAAATCTCAAACAATGAGATTTTCTAAGTCAGCGATAGATTTAGTTTATAGAGAATTTAAAACCTTAAATATTAAACCTCCAAAAAAAGATACTGTAAATCCAATTAATTTTGAAAAATTAAATTTTAATAAAATTTCTTTTTCTTATGATAAACCTAAAAAATCTTTGTTAAAAAATGTAGATTTTGAAATAACTAAGGGAAAAACATATGGTCTAATTGGACCAAGTGGATCAGGAAAAAGTACGTTATTAGACTTAATAATGAATATTCAATATCCAGAAGATGGATCAATTGTAATAAATAGTAAATTTAACATTAATGATGTTTCTAAATCATGGCAAAAAATTTTAGGTTATGTACCTCAAAATGTCATTTTAACTGACGATACTTTAGCTAATAACATTGCTTTTGGAAAATATGAAAATGAAATAGATCTAGATAGAATAAAAGCATCAATCAAATCTTCACAGCTTGAAAACTACGTAAATAAGTTAGAAAGAGGACTTGATACAATGGTAGGAGAAAATGGTATACGAATATCTGGTGGAGAAAGACAAAGAGTAGGAATAGCAAGGGCTTTGTATTTAAACCCACAAATCCTCGTATTAGATGAAATAACAAGTTCTCTAGACTTAAAAACAGAAAATAATTTAATTGAAGATTTAAATAATTTAAAAGGTCAAAAAACAATTTTAATAATCACACACCGATTATCCACTCTTAAGTATTGTGATGAGATATTTAAAATTGAAAACAAACAACTATTTAAAATTAAAAATGAAAATATATAGAGATCTATATAGTTTTTTATTACTAATACTATCAGTTATTTTAATATTTTATGTTTTTTTTAAATCAGAAATTTATTGGAACGGAGATAAAAGAGAATATTATAAAATTTATTATTACCTTTCTACATTATTTCTTTTATTTTCATTATCATTTTTTTTTATCAAAAAAAAAATTAAAATTTATTTAATAATATGTTTTTTAAGTTCTATAATAGCACTTTATTCCTTTGAATACTTTTTAATCAATAAAGATCAATTAATTTTATCAAAAAAAGAAAAAATATACTTTAAAGAAACAAGTAAGAAGTTTGAAAAGAGAAATAGAATAGAAATTTATAATTATTATAAAAATATAAATAAAAATACGAAGATAGTTGCTTCCCCACACTATTATTTACATAAAAAAAATATCGATATCTTTCCGCTTTCAGGTTTTTCTTATGCTAAGACTATAAATTGTAAAGAAAATGGATACTATTCCATTTTTGAGAGTGATAGATACGGTTTTAATAATCCAGATGATCAATGGGACAAAGATCATTTAGAATATTTATTAGTTGGAGATTCATTTGCTAAAGGTTCCTGTGTTAATCGTCCAAATGATATTGCATCTCAATTAAGAAAATTATCTAATAAAACTTCTATTACTGTAGGTTATAATTCTAAAGGACCATTGATGGAATTAGCAACTCTTAAAGAATATATTAAACCAAATGTTAAGAATGTAGTATGGTTATTTTTTGAAGGAAATGATGTTTATAATCTTGAGAATGAATTAAATAATAAATTCTTGCAGCAATACTTAGTTAATATTGATTTTAGACAAAATCTAGTTTTAAAGCAAAAACAAATTGATAATCTATCCGAATTATTAATCAGTGAAGTTCTTAAAAAAAAGGAAAAAGAATTACAGGTAACTGATAGCTTAAGTTTTAAAGTTATAAAATTTTTAAAATTTTACAATTTAAGAAAACTACTACTCAATTATGAAAGTAACTCAACTTATGAATATTTATTAAATAAAAAAACTACAAATGCACTCACAAAAATTTTTCAATCTGCAAAAACTGTATCAGCTACAAATAATTCAAAATTTTACATGGTTTATTTACCGTCATATGAAAGATTTACAAAAAAAAGAAACAACCTCAATTATGATATAATTAAAAGTATTGCAAAAACTAATGATATAAATTTTATTGATATTAATAAAGAATTATTTTCTAAAATTCAAGATCCACTCATATATTTTCCTTTTAGATCTAATGGACATTATAACGAGAAAGGCTACTTTGAAATTGCAAAAATTTTATATCGAATTATAAAATAAAAATAATTTATAATTAAAATACAATGAAAAAAATTAATTTACTAGACTGCACCTTAAGAGACGGCGGATACTATAATAATTGGGATTTTTCCACTGATTTAATTAATGATTATCTAAAAAGCTTATCCTCCGTAGGGATTAAGTATGTTGAGCTAGGTTTTAGATCAAAAATATTGAATAATTACTCCGGTCCATGTGCATACACAAAGGATGGATTTATTAGTAGTTTATCAATACCAAAAAATCTCAAAATTGGAGTGATGATTAATGCATCAGAGATAGTAAATAAAAAATTAAGTGTTAAAAAATTTAAAGAGTTTGCATTAGGATCAAACAAATCAAAAATATCATTTATTAGATTTGCATGTCATTTTCATGAAGTGGAAAAAATTCTTCCTTATATAAATAAAATTAAAAATAATAAAATTTTGCTAATTTTAAATTTAATGCAGATTGCACAAAGATCGTTAAATGATATTGAAAGAATTTCAAAAAAAATATCAAAAAGTGAAATAGATGTCCTATATTTTGCAGATAGCATGGGAAGCTTAGGTCCTGGTAGAATGGAATTAATAATTAATGCAATTAAGAAATTTTGGAAAAAAGATATAGGATTTCATGCACATGACAATATGGGTAATGCAATGGTAAATGCAGAGAAATCTATAGAGTTTGGTGTAAAATGGGTTGATAGTACTATACTAGGAATGGGTCGTGGTCCCGGTAATGTCAAGACTGAATATGCATTAATACAATTTAATAAATATCTTAAAAATAAATTAAATTTATCACCAATTTTAAATCTGATTAATAAGAGGTTTAAAAAATTGAAAGAAGAATACGATTGGGGACCTAACGTTTACTATTTTTTATCTGGATTATATGGAATACACCCAACTTTCATTCAGAGCATGCAAAACGATTTAAATTTGTCTCCAGATGAAATGTTATCTGTTATAGACAGTTTAAAAAAAAATAAAGCAACCAAGTATAACAAGAACTTAATTGAGATAGGAAAGCAAATTTATAAAGGCAAAACTAGAGGAAAATGGAAACCATCCTTAAAAATTAAAGGTAGAGAGGTTCTTATATTAGGTTCTGGTCCCGGATCAAAAAATCATTCCAACGCCATTGAGAGGTTTATAAAATTAAAGAAACCATTTGTAATTGCCTTAAATGATCAGAAAAGTGTAAGAGAAGAATTAATTGATATTAGAGTCGCTTGTCACACTTTAAGAATTGCATCTAGCAAGATAAAATTTAAGAAAATTTCTCAACCTTTGGTTATTCCATTTGACAGACTTTCCAAAGAACAAAAAAAATATTTCACAAACAAAAAAATTTATAACTATGGATTAGAAGTAAAAGAAAACTCATTTAAATTTAGCGAAAATTCTGCAATTTTACCAAATTCACTTACAATATGTTATGCTTTAGCAATAGCAAATAGTGGAAAAGCAAAAAAAATTTTTGTTACGGGTTTAGACGGTTATCCTGTCGCCGACCCTAGAAGGGCAGAAATGGATGATATATTTAAAATATATTTTTCACATAAAAAACATTTGGAAATTATTTCAATAACACCAACGAGGTATAAAATTAAATCAACCTCAGTATATGGCTATTAATAATAAAGATATATTAATTATAATTCCCGCAAGGTATAAATCAAAAAGATTTCCAGGTAAGCCTTTAGTAAAAATAAATGGAATTGAAATGATTCAAAGAACCTATAACAGATCATTATTATCAAAACATGATAAAAAAAATATTTTAGTAGCAACCGATTCAAAAAAAATTTTGAATTTTTGTAAGAAAAAAAATATTAAATCTGTAATGACATCTGGTAGTTGTTTAACAGGAACAGATAGAGTTGCAGAAATAGCAGCCAAAACTAATTATAAATATTACATCAATTTGCAAGGAGATGAGCCAGTATTTGCAGTTGAAGACTTAAACAAAATTATTAATCTAACTAAATTAAATAAATATGAGATTATAAACGGTTATTCCGAAATAGATGACAAGATAAAATTTAAAGATATGAATATACCGAAAGTAATTGTTTCAAAAAAAAATTTTCTTGTTTATATGTCTAGGAAACCTGTGCCGACATTTGCTTTCAAAAATAACAATAAAGCTTATAGACAAATTTGTGTTTACGCATATTCTAGAAATGCACTGCTTCATTTTAAACGTAAAACGAAGTCACCTATCGAAAGCTCTGAGGATATCGAGATTCTTCGTTTCCTAGATTTAGGTCTTAATGTAAAAATGGTTAAATTATCTAATGTGTCTATATCTGTAGATAGACCAGAAGATATTAAAAAAGTTGAAAAATATTTAAAAAAAATATCTAAATAAGAATATGGAAGATAAATACGTCCTTGTTCTGGGGTCAAAGCCAGACTCTAAATTACCTGATATAAGAGTAGAAAAAATTTACTCAGCTAATGGAGCAGCCGAAAGAGCTTTGACTTATAAAAAAAAATATCCAAATATTTATCATACAGCTTTGATTGGAGCTAAAGAGTTTCAAGAAAATTCCGAAGTAAGTAAAAGAGTAATAATATCTAAGCCAGATGAGTTATTAATCAGGATGGGAAATATCGATATTCCAGATGAACTAAAATCAACAAAAAAAATATATAATACAAATCAATCTGAACAGTTTATCTTTCAATCTAAATTTTATAAATTTGGAAGGTTTGATTTAATCTTTGGGGAAACTTTTTTTTATGAAACTAACATAATTAAAATTTTAAAACATTTTAAAATGTGTGCTACTTATAGAGGTTTTCTCGGAGCCTCAACAGGTTTTTACAGTATATTATTAGCCTTATATGAGAATCCTAATTGTAATGTAATTGTTTCAGGGATAGGGCTTGTTGAGGGTGGTCATTATTACACATCTGATAATACATATGGTTTCATATCTAAAACTACAAAAAAGCTCATAGAAAACGACAAAAATTACAAATTAAATAAGTTTCGCAATACATCTCGTTGTAGAGTCGAGAGATATCTTATAAATAGAATTAAAAATAAATATAAAAAAAGAATAGTTTCTACTGATAATACTATGGTTTATCATGGAAAACTAAAAATTTGGGATAAAACATTTTAATGAAAAACAAAGGTATTAACGTTTTATTTATATATCCAAATACATTTGGAATGAATATGCTTCCTCCAGCAATAGCAATGTTCACAGCCCTTTTAAAAAACGAGGGACATTCTGTAGATATTTTCGATACAACTTATTATTCTGTTGATCATGGAATAGACTCGGATGGGAGCAAAATGGAAAAATTAAATGTTGTTCCTTATTCCATGGAAAGCAAAGGTATAAGATTAAAAAATTCAGACTGGAAAAAAGACATACAAGAAAAAGTTAGCAAGTTTAAGCCAGACTTAATAGCAATTTCATCCACAGAGGATATGTGGGAACTAGGTATGAGAGTTTTAAGTGAAATAAAAGATTATAAAAAGAAAAATAATATACCAGTAATAGCTGGAGGAGTATTTCCAACTTTTGCCCCAGAAATTTGTATTAAAGACACTCTTGTAGATATTGTTTGTGTTGGCGAGGGTGAGAATGCTCTTTTAGATTTATGTAAAAAAATTAAAAATAATGAAAGTTACGATGATGTAACTAACTGTTGGGTTAAAACACTAGGACCGGAATATTTAAAAAATAGAAATATTATTAAAAAAAATCCTATAACAAAGCCAGTAGATATTAATGAAAATCCAATTATCGATATATCTCAATTTGAGGAAAATAGATTGTATAGACCTATGGCTGGAAAAGTTTACAAGATGATTCCAATAGAAACTATAAGAGGCTGCCCATTTACTTGCAAGTTTTGTAATTCTCCCGATCAAATGAGATTTTATAAAGGTTTAGGTCATAATTATTATAGAAAAAAAGATATGAAACTTGTTCATAAGGAACTTAAACATTTTAAAGATAAGCATAAAGTTGAGTATAATTATTTTTGGGCAGACACGTTTTTAGGAATGAGTAATAAGGAGTTTGATGAGTTTTGCGAAATGTATTCTGATATCAAGTTACCATTTTGGATGCAAACCAGACCAGAAACAATTACAGATTATAACATGAGAAAGCTTAAAGAGGTGGGTCTCCATAGAATTTCATTTGGTGTAGAACATGGTAATGAGGAATTCAGAAAAAAAATTTTAGACAGACGTTGGAAAAATAAAGATATTATAGAAAAACTAAAAATTCCGAAAAAATATGAAATTCAATTTAGTACTAATAATATAACAGGTTTTCCAACTGAAACTAAAAAACTTGCATTTGATACCATAGAACTTAACAGACATATCGATGCAACAAATACAAGTATTTACTCTTTTGTTCCATTCCATGGAACACCTTTAAGAAAAATGTGTGAAGATTTAGGTCTTATAAAACCCGAAACTATAACAAAGTGTTTAACAGCAGAAACACAATTGAATATGCCACAATACCCTCCCCATGAAATTGAGGAGATCAGAAAATGTTTTTCTATGTATGTAAAATTTCCAAAAAATAGATGGAAGGAAATTGAAAGAGCTGAAAAAAATGATGAGGAAGGAAATAGAATATTTTCAGAATTAAAAGCAGAATATTTAGAGAAATATATGCCTAAACCAGATGCAGATCCACATGGTGGTTTAGATGCTTTTAAAGAAGTTGAAAACCCAAATATATGTATACCTGGTATTGAAAATGAACTTTCAACAGAAGTAGAAACGCCAGAGACAACTTTCTATAAAGATGAGTTGAATTAAAAGTTGAAATAATCTAAAAATTTCTTATTATAAAATTGCTGAAATGCATGGTGGGAAATAAGTGTGAAATTCATTTGCTGTTCCTGCAACCGTAAAGTCGGAGCGCCACCCAGTAAAGTCCGCTGTTGAATGATGGCCAGGAAAAGTCTAATTCTGCA
>MDSZ01233651.1_pt1 | contig 24233 bp, 43 predicted proteins | sample 811201 | NCBI WGS metagenome assembly MDSZ01 (sample SAMN05326647, study PRJNA326480) | marine metagenome | isolation source: seawater | place: Indian Ocean: North | collected 2010
ACCAAGGTCAGCTGCACGTTAGACATAGTGTCGCGGATTCATCTTAGAATGGAGAAGCCGAGGTTCATGGGCATGACAAAGAACTCTAAGTCCCAGCTAGTATGTTTCTGATGGGGGAGTCAGGTTTCGACAAGGGATCAGAGGTTAGTGGAGAATCGGGAGCACCCGTTACAGTGCAAAACCTAAATATAAACGCAAACGACGACGTTTATCAACTAGCTGCATAAGCTAGCGGGGAGAGGCTCTCGCCTTGTTATCCAAAGGAGAGCCACCTTATTTAAGTGCTGGGGGATAAATACAAGCCTCCTAAAAGCAACCCTTCATCCTTATGGCTTGGGGACAGCACTTAAATAAAGTTTACGGGGAAGCCAGGGACTCAATATTGCTAGGTAGCTCCTAGTTAGATAGTGGGATAAGGCAGTAAAGATCGCGGTAAAACTGGTGCCCAGCCGCAGCCCCACCTTACAAGGGAAGAGTATGAAAATGAAAGTAATTGTTGGAATACCTTTAGTAGTATTTTGCCTATTTATACCATTAAGCGGTAATATAGGAGAAGAGCCTATTGAGATTGATATGCAAAAAGAGTGCCAAAAGTACGCTTTCCATGAATCTCAAGGAAATAGTGGTCTATACGAACGCACTTTTTATCTATGTATGGAGGTTATGAAGAATGGCTAAAAGAGTGACACTAGGAAGAGCTTGGGAACCAAAAGCCCCTAAGAAGTCCAGTAGTAGCGGGAAGCCTGCTAGGGTTAAGTTTTCTTCTATGAATAAGAGTAAGAAAGCTAACTATAAAAAGTATAAAGGACAGGGAAGGTAGTAGAGGTTCTAGGGCATTGTTCTAATGGTATGATGCAGGACTCCAAATCCTTGCGGTCGCGGTTCGAATCCGTGGTGCCCTGCCAAAAGTTAAATTTTTTAGGCATTACAAAAAATAATTCTTGACTTTTAATGCTTAAATCAAGTATAATATATGTTAAGAAATCGGGGCTAGAGCATAGAGAATACGCGTTCAAGTGCCCTAGTTAAGGAGATGCTGCTATAGCGGATCTCGGGTGATTCCCTCACCTCTAACCTGAAAATGAGGGGAGTTAGGGTTCTTGTTCCAAGAGTTGTACTCTAAAAAAGTGTTGGAATCGTTTGAGTATCATCGTTAAATACTCCCGTTCGTTAAATTGGTATCAATTCCTAGGAACGGCAAACTTACACTCAGTACCATTACCCCACGTTACTGAGCAGGGGAGAGGTCCAGACTAGTCTTGTGAGTCTCTCATCGAGCAAGGGATAAAGAAGGAGGTGCTTGCTCACTTAATGTTAAAAGGAGTAATTAGACAGTATACTATTCGCCGACGGCTAACCCAAAAAGAAGTAATAGTATACCGACGGAGTTGTTGAGATTTTAAAAAGCCAAATCCAGATAACCTGGAGCCACAGCTTAAAATTGGGAATCCGACTTGCTTATCGTGAGATAAGACCCATCAAGGAGTACTCTGTCTAATGCAAATCCCCTAGGGCTTCGGCCTTAGGGGATTTTTTATACCTTCAGAAAATTTTTCTTGACATTTTTTGCTATGTCTTGTATAATATACAGTATTAAGGAGAAAACTATGTCAAATGTAATTCAGTTTCCTGATCGCAGAAGAAAGCAAGTAGAAGTAGAAAAAGAACTTTCTACAATGCAAAACACTCTACAAGAACTATACGATGCTATGAGAAAAGTGGAGCTAGGGCAACAGATGTTGCAAGAGCAAACCATGTCAGTAGAGGACTGTTATCAAGAGCTTATGAAGCTCTATGCTAGTATTATAGGTAGCGAGAATATAACAGCGGAATGGTTAGAGTACTGTACCTATGTTGGCATCGAGAAAGACCCTACCACCGGAAAGATAACTATATCTTTCGAACCACCTGAAATGCCAGAAGGAGCGTAACTTGAAACACCTATACTTAATAGATGCCTTACAAAAGAAGTTAGAGGGCGAGATTGCTATTGCCAAAGCCAATGTAAGCGTATATTTAGAAAACCCCGCTGGGATTGGAGAACATCCAGAAATCCTAGCAGCAATAGAGTCCCAAATCGAAATTATTGCGGAAGCCCAAGATAAGCTAGAAGTAATTAGTGGGCAATTTAAATCCAACAACCATTGGAGCGGCCTTGAATGAACTATACCTCAGAGCAAACATCGTATATTGTAGAAGAATATACAAGAAAGCCCAGTCGTATAACAGTAGATAGATTAGCAAAAGAACTAAGTAAAACTCCTAAGTCCATTATTGGAAAATTGAGCAGAGAGGGAGTATATAGGCGGTCTGTCTATAAAACTAAGACTGGCGAAAGCCCAGTTACAAAATTTGAGTTAGTTGAAGAGATAGCATTTGCTTTAGCTATCGAACCTGAAAGTTTGGCGGGGTTGGAGAAATCTCCTAAACTAGTATTGAAACGACTTCGTGAGAATTTGCCTTGTCAGGGGTCTCAACGGGGTTAACTGGTCTAACAAGATTATATGCCCTAAGAAGAATCATGAAGAATTTTGAAAAACTGTGGGAAAGGAGTACGGGAATGATAATAAAAAAATTATCGCAAAATTGGACAAAATTAAGAGGGATTTTTAGTAAAGGTGGGAATAATTGGAAGAGACCCGTAATGGGGTTATTTAATTATCAAAATCTTAATAATTGGTGTAAGTGTTACAATTACAAGATTTCGATTGGGTCATTGATGTTACTCGATATTACTTTCAATAATATTATGGGTTTTAACACAGAAGCTCCTGTAACCCGCTTCTGGTTAAAGCGCATAAATATTTCAAAATATCATCGTAACATCGGTTAGTAAGAATTAACATGTTGACCTCATTGTTTATCAATTGTCATATATTGTACCACAGTTTTTGGCATAAAGATAGTAATATTTTTGGTGATGTGGTCTTTTTGACTTTCACAGTAAGTTAGAGATACCGTAAAAAAGTTTAAAATTTAAGGAGGAGTATAAACAAAAAATGCACTGGAACCACAGAATTGTATGGAGTACAGATACGAAGGAATTTGGCCTTCACGAAGTGTACTATGACGCAGATCAAACTATAATAGGTTGCACACAGAAACCAGTTTCAGTGACAGGTGAGAACATCTCAGATCTGAAATGGTTAGTAGAACACCTAAAGAAAGCCTTGAAAAAAGGCGTTATTGATGGAGAGACTCTAGAAGAACTATGAAAATATTGGACATAACGAAACGAAAAGTGGAGATTTGGAAGTTAATTTGGAATACGAGCCTATACAGGGCTTACCTTATAACAGGAGTAGTAGTATTTATACTAATCGCTTTAATTTAACAAAAACTTTTAAGAGAAGTCAGCTACCGCAGTTAGATGGGCTTCTACTAGAAAGAAGTGGATATACTTTCTCTTTAGAGCTGGTGAATCGAAATGAGATCAGGCCAGTACAAAATGAAAGAGTAAAAAATCTAAAGAAGCATGAGAAGAGGCTTATAAAAGCAAGAACAAACTCTTATCGGCCTCTAGTACTTGACAGACATTATTTTCTAGTCGATGGACACCACAGACTAGATGCACTGACAGAACTAGGAATAGAAACAGTTAGGACGTACAGAGTAAATGCTCTCATTAATGAAATGGTGAAAGTATTTGCCGAATACGCAGAGGACATAGAGACTTATGAAGCAACAACATCAATCGCACTTAATTAAATTTCAGAAGAAGAAATCTAAAGACCAAGAGCAAAAACTAAAAACTCAGGCTGAGCTGATTGCAGAGCAGGCTGAACTAATTAAACAACAAACAGATCCACGACATAATCAGTGGTAAGGAGAAATAAATGCCCCCTAAGTTTAAACCATCAGCAACAGAGTTGATAAGAGATTCACAAGGAAGGTCTACAGGAAAGACTCGCCTAAAGCATTTCTATCTACACACAACTCCCACGGAAGAGATCGTTGCTGCAATTAAAAGCGGAAACAAAAAGAAGCACCACAACAAGTTCAAGCGCGAACTTGATAGACGCGGTGTTACTTTAGACTAAGTATGAAACCGTCCAAGAATTCTGTGTAGAACTTATCATTCCTTTATTATTGTAAACAGTAGTAACGTAATGGATCTCTTTCACTCTATGAGTTCCATCGTATAAGTTCTGCACAGAGACAGTTTTAGAGTGTTGTGAAGCACTAGTGGGGATATAGGCTGGTGTTATAGCACTGATTTCCATTAGAAGTATGAAACCTTACCTATATAGGGCAAGTTCCTATTTCGTTGTGCATAGTCGATACCATAGCCAACTACAAACTCATCAGGAATCTCGAAACCCACCCACGCTGCCTTAACACTTGCCTCTCGTCGAGAAGGTTTATCAAGAAGTGTTGCTACCTCTAGTCGTTTAGGTTGTCGACTATTAAGTACATTTAAAACATGAGATAATGTGTGGCCCGTGTCAATAATATCTTCTACCACAAGTACGTCAAGACCTTCTATCTCTCCCCTAATATCTTTCATGATTCGTACCTCACGGGATGATTCCATAGAATCTCCATAAGACGAAACTTCTAGGAAGTCGACCTCAACAACAGGTAGTTTTAGCTGTCTAACTAAATCAGCAATAAAGACAAAAGATCCACGAAGTAGTCCAACTACGACCAACTTATTAGAATCTTTAAAGTGAAGGGAGATATCGTTTGCGAGAGTTTTAACACGAGAGGAGACCGCTTTCGCGGAAATCATTTCGACTACATCGTAGTCCAGTGCACCATATACTTTTCTCATTAGTGCACCGTTACATTCTCGGGCACTTGACCTCCCTCTTCAGCAGAAACAATATGACGAGTACTATAGATAGTTTCACATATTCTCTCGAACTCCTCTTCCGATAAACAAGCCCTATATATTTTTATAGAGTGTGCTGCCAGTACGCCAGCTATCTCTAATGGGGCATAGTTAGGGAGCATGTTAGCTACATGGATCTCCATTCTTTTAAATGCTTCTTGTACTCTTTCTTCTGCAAATTCTTTCATTCTTCCTTCCTTAGACATAAAAACTTTCTCCACAGCCACACTTGCTTGTGACGTTGGGATTTATAAACTCAAACCCCTCCTTGAATTTATCTATCTTGGTATATGTTAAATCAGATCCCCGCAAGTATACCATACTCTTAGGGTCTATGTATAGATTTTTTGTTGCTTGATTAATTATTTGATCGCCTTCCGCTTTCTTGTAGCACCACTCTAGTGCATAAGATAAGCCGTTACAACCGCTATCTTCTACTCTAATTCTTACTCCGATACTGCCATTAGGCAGAGGAGTCTCTTCAAGTTTTTCTTTAGCCGACGCTGTGACATTGATCATTTTTGTCTCTGTAATCTTGTATCGCTGCTTTTATAGCATCTTCCGCAAGTACGGAGCAGTGGATTTTGACTGGAGGTAAAGAGAGTTCTTCTGCTATTTCTACATTTTTAATTTCCTGAGCAGCATCTAAACTCTTACCTTTCACCCACTCTGTTAGGAGGGAGGAGGACGCAATAGCACTTCCGCATCCGTAGGTCTTAAATCGAGCATCTTTAATATACCCTTCTTCCACCTGGATTTGCAATCGCATAACGTCCCCGCATGCCGGTGCGCCAACCATGCCAGTTCCGACATTTTCGGCGTTTTCCTCAAACCGTCCTACGTTACGTGGATTTTCGTAATGGTCTATTACCTTTTCTGAGTATGCCATTACGATTTAGGAGAGAGGTCCCTCTCCAACTCTATTCTATAACTCATACTTAGAAAGTGAATTTCAATAGTGTTCCATACGGTTGATGGCATTTTCTCCCTTACATACATAAGAGAGGGTATCAAATAGAGGCTAAAATCCCCTCCATCCTGCCAAAATTTAGTGAATGTAAAATGATGTGACATTTTCATATGATAATCCTTTTTAAATCAGGGGGCGCGTAATGTGGCCCTTTTAATACTTTACCGTCTTCTCTGTAGAGAGGACGACCATCTTCGCCAAGTTTAGACATATTACTTTCATGCACTTCCCCGAAGCACTCGTCTAAATCTATGCCGAAAGCATGACCCGCTCCATAAACCACATAGAGAAGATCTGTTAGTGCATCAGCTACTTCAACAATATCATTATTAGACATAGCTAATTCTAGTTCTTCTAGCTCTTCTGCTATAAGATCTACTCTTAAATCCCTAGTATACTTATCTCGAAGGGTTGGATCGATATTAACATCTTGACCAAACGCCTCCATAAAATCTCCTACTAATTCAAAATTTGTGACGTTGTTTTGTCTCATTTCTCTGCCTTCTTTGTTCTCTTATTCGAGCAGCTTGTTTCGCTCGGTTACGTTTTGTACTTTTCTTTTCGTAATATTCACGATCTTTCAGTGATACCAAAGAATCTTTTGTTTTTCTTTTTAGTATCCTTAAAGCATTATTTACGTTATTATTACGTACCGCTATTCTCAATTATGCACCCCATAGTCCTCGTCTGTGCCCCATCCGGCAGAGGCAAGTGCTTCCGCATCCGCCCATCTGTCATCTGGTTCATCGTCCCAGTCCTCTTGCCAAGTTTGATCTTCTAATTCTTGATCTGTTGGCTCTATATCCACTATGTCTGCTTCTGAGAAATCCAGTTCTAATTGAACAGGATTAGTTGGTAGTGTAAAAGATGTGGTCATTTATTTGTACCTTTTCCTTTAATCTTCTAGCCCACGAGGGCTTAATAATATAATCTGCATGATACCAAAGTGCTCCTTCTGTGACATCAAAGTAAGTATTTGCTAATACTTTAAGTGCAATTTCTCTCGCTTCTTCTATCTCGCTTGGCTCAGTTGGAGTGTCGGATTTACCGTCACACCACCAACTAAACTGGCACTTAGGTGCAGTACCTTGTCTTATTACCTCGCATATTGTATTCGGATAATGCTCGGACTTAACTCTATTTAGAGTTACATTCCCAATAGCTATTTTTCCTACTAACGGCTGATTACGGGCTTCAAAGTATATATTCTGAGCTAGACATTCCGCTTCTTCATATATCTCTATATCTTGGGCAGCATATAAGTTGCTCGATAATAGCCCCATAACTAACGTGGTAAAGGTTTGTCGAATACCCATCCTCTATCCTTTAGATACTTTGCTTGCTTAACACAAGCATTGTAAGACCGATCTGGGAATAGTACCTGTAATTCCTCCGCACTTGAGAAATGGTATTTCTTCGAAAGAAGTTTCCGTTCCTCGTGCGACCAAGGTCTTTTTGAATATAATTTCATCCAAATTCTCCGACTCAGATATAATTATAATGGAAACAACATCGAAAGTCAAGAGTTATTTTTACCACTTCCTTATAGCAATTGAAAAAAAGTTCTTGACATTTATTTCAAGATTCTGTATAATACTCTGAGAAATAAATGTATTCCCGACATACGGCTTTTAAAGGAGAACTTAAATGGATCCAGTACTACTATTAATTTTTGCATTTTGTATTGCTGGTTCCAGCATTACAGGCTATAAGTTGGGACACGCTGCAGGTATTGAGAATTGCCTTAATTACCTGCAATCACAGGGACTGATAGAGTTCGACGAAGAGGAGTTCGAATATGAAGATTAGTAATATATTTATTATATTTTCTCTTATTTGTTCTACCGGTTGTAGCATCGCAGGAACATCACCTACCGGCTATACAGGGCCGAAAAAAATGGTAGAATGGTGTGAAAGCAGGGGTAGTAGCCTAACGCAGGATTGCTATCTCGTACCAGAAGCAGAAGCGGTAAAGAAGGTCCAACAAATGACCGAACATTTAAGGGGTTACCGGCTATATAGATTTTAAGTATAGCCTTCACAATAGGGTGCCGAAAGGGCCCACAGTGTGCACCGAAAGGGCACTAGGAGAAAGAAATGAACAATCTAACAAGATTGAATGTGGCAGACTTCCCAAAATTCTTTTTGGGTTTTGACCGTTTTGAAAATACTGTAAACCGTAATGTTGATAATGGGTATCCACGTTACAATATCGTAAGGACTTCCGCCGGTTATCGCGTAGAAATAGCGGTTCCTGGTTGGAATAAGGCGGATATAGAAATCTCCGTTCTTAAGGACGTATTAACAGTAAAAGGTTTATGTAAGCAAAAGACGGAAGATGAAAGTGAGTCGTATATATACAAGGGGTTGAGCGGGAAAGAATTTGTTCGAACTTTTGAAGTGGGAAAACATATTCAGCTCAAAAAAGCTTATATGAACAAGGGTCTATTATGTATCGACCTTGAGGAACAGGTTCCTGAGGAAGACAGACCGCGAGTCATTACGATTGAGTAGAGAAACAAAATGGAACACGTAAAGCGCGTTCTACGAGAAGATGATTTACTAACACAAATTATAGTAGCGGAAGGATGTTTATTTCTTCCATTAATATATCTTGCTTTAGTAGGAAATTGACTGTAGAGGGGGGCGGGGCAACCCGCCTCTTTATAGTTAATTTTAGGAGGACAACTTATGGCAATAGCAAGTTTAGTATCAGGTCTAGCAGGGCCTGTCGCAGGATTGCTAGATAAGTTCATTGAAGATAAAGATCAAAAGAATCAATTAGCTCATGACATAGCAACTCTTGCAGATAAGCAAGCTCATGAGCAAATAATGGCACAAGTAGAAGTAAATAAGCAGGAAGCTGCTCATAAATCCTTATTTGTAGCAGGATGGCGTCCAGCAATAGGCTGGATCTGCGGCTTGGGAATGCTAAGTAACTTTATTGTTGTGCCTATGGCTAACTTCGTGCTAGCCTTACTAGAACATAACATAGAAATACCACTAATAGATTTAGCCACGATGATGCCCGTTTTGATGGGTATGTTGGGTTTAGGAGCAATGAGATCTTATGAAAAAGGAAAAGGAATCGCAAGAGAAAAATAACCTATGGGGAAAATTTCACAAACTGATGAAATCGGGAAGACTCACGAGGGTTATCAAATTAAATTTAAATGAAACATAGAACACGATTAAAATTAGAAGAAAGAATCGCTGCTGTTCATGCCCTAGAAGAGGAGGCAAGGAGAAAAATGTACAAGCCTGTAAATGAGGAGTTTGGGTTAACTCCCACACAAAGACAGTCCGTATACGACCAATTAAAAATTGACGAAGGAGTTGAGTATGAAATCTATCACGACCACCTCGGTTATCCGACCTTTGGTGTCGGTCACTTCATCACAGAGGAGGACGAGGAACACGGAAAACCTGAAGGGACACCCGTCTCAGAAGAAAGAGTCAGAGAGTGTTTTGAAAAAGACCTCGATACCTCTGTACGAGAATGCTACGCTTTATACGGAGACAGGTGGGACAGTTTTCCTCATGAAGTCCAGGAGATCATGGTTAACATGATGTTTAACATGGGCAGACCTAGGCTGTCTAAGTTTGTAAATCTCGGCAAAGCTTTAAGCCAAGGAGATTGGAAATTAGCTGCTCGAGAAGGCAGGAACTCTTTATGGTACACTCAAGTAACAAACCGCGCCGAACGACTCATGCAGAGAATGGAAAATGTCACATGAAACCTTTAGTAGCAGCAAAAGCGTTAAAAAGATTTCTTGCGAATCCAGATAACACAGAAGAGGTTTTTGCGATTGTTAAAGCAATGTCAGGAAACTCTCTCGTGAGAGGCTTTAAGCGGTTTCAACTAACGGAGACAGGCAAAAAAATTATAGAGGAAAAAAGAGAGCTTCTAGAAACCCTACAAGACAGAGAAAAACTGAAGCAAAATGCGCCCGGTAGTTTAGGGCGTTCCTATCTCTCATTCGTACAATCAGAAAAGATAACTGCTGACGGTTTGGTGGAAGCCAGCCAAGAGAACGTCCCTCCAGAATTAGAGAACCAATCTGAAGAGCTTATAGCGTATGGAAAGAGAATAAGAGATCAACATGATCTTTGGCATGTATTGACTGGCTATGGCCGAGATACTCTTGGGGAGGTTTGCCTTCTTTGGTTTACTTATGCCCAAACTAAAAACCGAGGATTGGGATTCATTGCAGTAGGAGGGGCTTTTAAGCATTATAGAGAGCTAGGGTCAGGAGTATTTAAAGCATTCCTTAGCGCATATAGGGCGGGCAAACGAGCTGCTTGGTTGCCTCAGCAGGATTGGGAAGCAATGTTAGAGCAGCCAATAGACGATATAAGAAAGCAACTTAATATTCCAGAACCTAAACTTTATCAGAGAATGGTAAATGTCATATGAAGCATTTCATGCAACCGAGTTTGTAGCCGTAAGTCAAGACATAATTTGGACTAAGTTTTTAACAGAAGAGTTTGTAGAAATTATAAAGAACGCTTGCACTAGTGCAAACTCTTGGAAAGGAAATCGTAGACAACCTTATTTTACTCAAGATATACATTTTGAAAAAGAATTACCAGAATGGTACGATATTTTAGCCTATAAATTAAATGAAGATATTTTTCCAAAAGCGTGTCGATATTGGGAAGTCGAAAATATTACTGTTCAAAACATCTTTGCAGTTAGATACTCTTTAGACACCCAAAGGGAATTAAAGCAGCACCATGACGACAGTTTTATCTCAGGCAGTATAAAACTTAATGATTCCTATACTGGCGGAGAATTATATTTTCCTCGACAAAAGTTTACAAACAAAAATATTGGTACTGGAGACTTATTACTTTGGCCCGGACAAATAACGCACATTCACGGTAGTACAGCTCTTTTAACGGGCGAAAAATATTCTGTAACGATTTGGACAAAAAATGAAGATTTGGAAAACCATAGATAAATTTTTCTCGGAAGACGAGATTAAAAAAATATACAAAGAAAAAACTTTTGTGCCTTTCACCAGTAAATGGTATGACCTACCTATATCTAACTTTTACCACACTAGACTTTTTGAGGAAGTTAAAGAATTTACAGATATTTCTTCTGCAATAGGATTTGAACAGTGGACTCATGATGCTTCTTTTTATGATCTACCAGATTGGCATTATGATAAAGATGAAAAAATGTACCAAGATACAGGAGTTTTAAACTTTCCCATATGTAGTATTATTTTGTATTTAAAAGTAGAAGACTTAGTGGGTGCAAATCTAGCAATTAAAAACACAATAGAAATAACTCCTGAGACAGGAAAAGTAGTCTTTTTAGCTCCTGGCGTTCTTCATGGAGTTACTAAGTATGAGTCTGGTTCACGATTAAGTTTAAATATAAATTTATGGAATAGACACGTAAATGAAGTGGTTTATAGGGCGGAAGCTTTGCAAGAGGAAAAACAGAGAAAGGAGGAATCCTGGTGCTAATAGTTACACATGGGAGATCGGGCGCAACTAAATATTGTTTAGACTTAGAAAAACTTTTAGGTATACCTTTTGTAGGAGAATTTGACGGTTCACATCTTAAAAAGAATCCTTGGGCAGGAACTAAAGCCAAAAATCACGAGACAGGATTTCAGCCCAGTTATGGAGAAGAAGAGTTTTTTGATATAATTCGTAATCACAAAAATAACTGTATAGTTCAATTAAATCGGGCTCCTGCTAATGCAGCGCCACAAGCAGATAAAATTTTAATAAGAAAAGATATTTATAAAACCTTAGTAAGTTTTGCTAAGTTATTGGCCCGAACGGGGTTGGAAAATAGTCAAATACTGTTCTTTTGTAAGTTACTTTTTGATGATTATATGGGGCTAGTAACCTATACTCTAATAGCTAAACAAAGGAATCTTGCTCCAGAAGTTCTCTGGTTTGAAGAACTTTATCCTAACCATGTACAGGATGAAGAAAATATTTTAGAAATAATTCCTGAAGCCTCTAAATATTTTGAGTGGTTAATAAGCAGTAGCGGGGTCGAGCGACTCGTTCATAGATGCTATACTACTAAAATTCTCAAACCTTTTGCCTCCAAAGCACAAAACAGATCTTGACATTTTTTACGAAATCTTATATAATATATAATCTGTAGAGGAATACCATATGAGAGAAGCAGTAAAAACTTTATTCGAGAAAGCATCCAGTAGTCTGAATGTTTCATATTTGTACTTATGTGCAAGCCCCAAAACACGAAGGCACGCAATGAAGCAATTCATGCATTTGTGTAAGAAAAGAAAAATAATAGCTTGGCAAATGACTCCAAGTCAAATTCTAATGACTAAACAAAGAGTTTATGTGGAGTTCAAGTGTGCGGAAGAGGCTGGGGTAGATTTTACAAGAGATGCTCTGAATGGAAAGATGGCAAAGCAAGAAACTATGTATTTCTCTAACGATGGAGAAAAAATAACCAAAAAAGAACTATTGAAAAGGACAATATGGCAACAGTAAATTTAATAAGTAAATCAGCACACGATTTATTAGAAGCTGTCGCGTATACCGCAAGAGTTTCTAATCCAGAAAATCAAGATAACGAGGGGACTTCCGAAAAGTTAGTACGTTATCTAATTAGACATAAGCACTGGTCCCCTTTCGAGATGGTCAGTATATGTTTAGAGATAGAGACTACCCGAGATATAGCGAGGCAGATCATCCGTCACAGATCTTTTGCTTTTCAAGAATTTAGCCAAAGGTATGCAAAACCAGACTTACTGGGAAATCCTATTTATAAAGAAGCCCGTGGTCAAGATCCAAAAAATAGACAAAATTCTATTCGATTGGAGGACGGGCCTATTCATGCAGAGTGGAGAACAAAGCAGGAGAACGCTTGGCAGGCTGCGAAAACTGCATATGATTGGGCAATCAAGCAAGGTATTGCAAAGGAGCAAGCACGTGCTGTTTTACCTGAGGGGATGACTCCTTCGAAATTATATATGAATGGCACCTTGAGAAGTTGGATACATTATATCGACTTAAGAAGTGCAAATGGTACGCAACTGGAACACCAAAAGGTAGCTATAGCTTGTGCTAACGCTATTGATCCTGTGTTCCCTATGATTATGGAGTTTGTAAATGAAAGCGACGCCTTATGATGCATTCTGTCAAAGAATGTGGCTGGACTATTGTGATGAGCATAAACAACCCCTCGGAGGAGAGAAGTTACTATCCTACGAAGAGTATTTGGAAAAGTACCAAACATGGCTACATCAAAGGTATGTGGAGAGAATAAACAATACTTTTGGAATACTTTATGCAAGACATTGATGTAGGCAAAAAATGGGACGGAGAAAAACCCAAGCTTCATCTTCTCCCTCCTAAAGCAATATTAGAAGTAGGGAAAGTCCTAACTTATGGAGCGGAAAAGTACGATGAAGAAAATTGGAGAAAGTTAGATAACCTACAAGATAGGTATACCAGTGCTGCTCTGCGTCATCTTTTCGCACATATGGATGGGGAAGAAACAGATGAGGAAACTCAACTATCACACTTAGCCCACGCTATGTGTTGTTTATTATTTAAGTTGGAGATTGAGCTTGAGCAGAAAAGTAAAGAAAAAATCGTCGGAAAAGTTGACAGCAGTAAACATAGAACATGTTATAAAGTTGTTGAAACCAACGAATAGTGATAAGCCTATAACTAAAAAAGAGGCGTGCTCAATATTAAATATTAGCTATAACACCTCAAGACTAGATAAAATACTAGAGGAATATCTTGAAGAAAAAGAATACAGGGATAAACGAAAAGCTGAAAATAGAGGTAAACCCCCATCTAAATACGAAACCATCACTTCGATCGAGCGATTCTTGGAGGGAGCACCTATATCAGACATATCCAGAGCTCTCTATCGTTCCCCTGCTTTTGTTAATGGGATAATAGAACGGGCAGGAGTTCCTCAAAAAAGAAGTAAAGAAGAAAAGAAAGGGTATCAATATAGCTATTATATGCTGCCGGATGAATGTGTGAAAACCTCCTTTCGAGAAGGAGAGATAGCATGGAGCGCAGTACATGATAGAGCAGTAGAAGTCATGAAAGAAGATACTCGAATAGACTATGAAGCTAAATATGGCTCAAAATGTTACGAAATTTATGTGTATGAATATGTGGAATGGACTCCTGACATGTATGTTTCTGGCTGGATTGGTCCGAGGAAGATGGGAGAACGCTCTTTCGTCTTAGCCTACGACCTAGGAAGTTTAGAACACTTGAAAGAATTAGGAGTTACTGTAGGATGATACAACCGTTAATATCCGCATTAGAAAAAGGAAATGTAAAAATAAAGTATACAAGTTTAATTTCAGGAAAAGAAAAAGAAGAAGTATTTACTCTAAAAGGAGTAAACATGCCTCAGAATCCTTCGAATGATAAACTTGTTGTATTAAGACACCCTGCCAACACTTATGAGGATCTTGAAAAAAGTACCATCATATCTTGGATAAAATTATATTAGGAGAATGCATTGAATACATGGAGTCATTTTTGTAAAGAAGCCGAAAGAATTATTGTAGCTATGGAAGGGCAAGAATGTTCTTGGTGCGGGGCTATTGAAAAAAGTCACAACATATATAAAGGACTTTTCTGGACGTACCCCAAGCAGGAGTTAATGAGATACCCTGAATATATAGAATATTACTACTGGCAAGACAAAAAAAGTTCTTGACTTCGATGTCAAATTCAACTATAATATGTGTTAATAAAGTTAAGGAAACCTATGGGCGACCGATTTTATCAGCAGCAATTGGAGGCTCGTGGCACTTGCCCGGGCTATAAAGGAACCAACAAAAGGAAACGCAAAATGGCGTGGGATGATGACAAAAAAGCCGCTGTGGTTGAGGCTTATGAAAAACAAGACCCGACACCTGAAACCTCAATGGAAATCGTACGAGACCTCGCAGAGGAGTTTGATGAATCTCCTAACGGAGTTCGTATGGTGCTTAGCAAAGCTGGGGTTTACGTTAAAAAAACACCTGGACCGTCAAACGGAGGTACCTCGACCGGAGGAACCCGAGTATCCAAACAAGCCGCGCAAGACGAGCTAACTTCTGCTCTGCAAGATGCAGGTCAAGAAGTGGATGAAGACATAATCTCAAAACTGACAGGTAAAGCTGCTCAGTACTTTTCCGGGATAATTACTGCCTTGAACTAAATATCTCTTTCCCGACGGGACGGCAAAATATATTTTGCTAACCTGCAGTAAGGAGATGTTGTGAACAAAGGGGATTTAGCAAAGTTAGTAACGGAGTATGGTGATGCAATAATTACCTATCGAAGTGAAAACTCGAAAAAACTAAAATACAATGTTTGTACTTTAGACTTTTCCACCCAGTATATCCAGAATAAACGAAATCGGGCAAAGGAGTCTGACCGGACTCTTTTGCTTTTTTGTTGGGATACCGATTCCTATAGACTATTAAAACCAGAAAACGTTACTAGTGTAGTTCCGTTGTCCTCTGTTTTAAAGAACGAGGTATGATATGGAACTATATGAAACTCCTCCGGTGTATGAAAAGTTAATACACTATGATGAGAAAAAAGAAGTACAAGTCAGGTTAGTAGTCAGTACCTTTAGAGGAATAGAATACTTACATTTAAGAAAGTATTATTTAGACTTCAATGAGGAGTGGTGTCCTACCCCCGAAGGAATAGCAATGGAGTTAGACTTCGATAATTCTAGAGAGTTATTCGCAGGTTTAGTAGAGATTATATCTCTAGCTGAATCAAAGGATATATTAGAAGAATATTTTAAGGATTTTATTGACGAAATCTACAAATAGTTCTTGACTTTTAATGCTGAATCCTCTATAATAGTATTTCAAATGAGTGAGAGAAGCATGAAAAATTTCTTAGATTATGCAAGCAAGAGGTACTATGAAGGTACCCCTGTGCTCTCTGACGCAGAGTTTGACCGACTGGCAGAGACGTATTCTTATCATGAAGTGGGTTACGCCATTACAGATGGTGTTCCTCATCTACATAAAATGTATTCTTTACAAAAAGTATTTAGTGAAGAAGACCTTCCGTCTGATATTGAAACTTATATTCGTACTCCAAAGTTGGATGGGGCAGCTATCTCTTTGTCCTATATAAATGGACAGTTAGCCCTCGGATTGACTCGCGGGGATGGTAACATAGGTAAAGATATAACCGAAAAAATGGAGCATGTTGTTCCTAAATGGTTGTCTGGACACGATGGTATAATTCAAATAGTAGGGGAAGTAGTTTTCCCCAAAGCTATTATGAACGCCAGAAACTATGCCGCAGGTACTTTGAATTTAAAGGATATAGAAGAATTTAAAGACAGAGTATCCTCTGAAGGATTAAAGTTTGTAGCCTATGATGTGATGCCTAGAGTTTCTATGACTTATGAGACAACACTCGAGTTTTTAGAGAGAAAAGGGTTCAATACTGTTAGTAACTTTATACATGAAGATTACCCCACGGATGGGTGGGTGTATCGGAAGAATAATAATACTGAGTATGAGCGTATGGGATATACTTCTCATCATCCTCGCGGGTCAGTTGCTTTAAAAGAGCAAAAAGAAGGAGTAGTAACAACTCTAACAGATGTAAAATGGCAAGTGGGCAAGTCAGGAGCAGTATCTCCAGTAGGAATCCTAGAGCCAGTAAATATTGATGGAGCGGTTGTTTCAAGAGCAACTTTGCATAATATTGCTTACATTGAGAGTCTAGAATTAGAAATAGGTTGCCAAGTTGAGGTTATTCGTAGTGGAGAAATTATACCTCGAATTTTGCGACGTGTATTTTAAGTTGCTACCTGTAAAAAAATAATTCTTGACAAAAATCTTAAAATTTCATATAATATGTTTTCAATTTTCAAAGGAGAGCTTTTAGTGACAAAAATTCAAGCACCAACACACTGTCCTAGCTGTGCAACGTTGCTTGAGTGGGTAAACGATATTATCTATTGTACCAATAAGTCTTGTGATTCTCGTTCAACTAAACGAGTAGAACATTTTGGTAAAACTTTAAAGATAAAAGGGCTTGGTCCCGCAACTATCAAAAAGTTAGAGATAGTAGACATTGACCAGATATATTCTCTTACACAAGAAGAAATCACTGAAAAACTTTCCTCAGAGAAATTGGCTGAAAAACTATATAATGAAATTTGTAACTCGAAAGCAGCACCTCTTAATGTTGTATTGCCAGGGTTTAGTATCCCTTTAATAGGCAAAACTGCTACTGAAAAACTCGCTAAAGTAATAAATAATATTAGTGAAATAGATGAGAGTAGTTGCAGACAAGCAGGTCTTGGCCCAAAAGCAACAGACAGCTTACTGGAGTGGCTACGCAAAGAGTTCTATTGTTGGTACGATGGTTACCTTCCTTTTGACTTTAAGTTTACTAAAAGTTCCGCACCCTCTGAGAAAAAAGGGGTTGTCTGTATAAGTGGGAAGTTGAAAACATGGAAAACGAAAGCAGATGCAACCGCAGCTCTAGAAAGTGCGGGCTTTGTAGTAAAAAGTAGTCTGACAAAAGATGTAACAATTTTAGTCAACGAGAGTGGTATAGAATCCAGCAAAACTAAACAAGCCAGAACTTCTGGCATAACAATTATTACTAATATAATGGACATTTTGGAGAAATAGAATGGCATTACCTAAGTGGACAGAAGAACGAACTGATGAGCTAACTAGCTTTGTTGGTGACGAGTCTCCGATTTCCCAAGCAACTGTTGCGGAAGCAGCAGACCAGCTTGAAACTTCAACTCGCTCTGTATCTAGCAAGTTGAGAAAAATGGGCTATGAAGTAGAGCTAGCATCTGCCGCTTCTACCCGAGCCTTTTCTGAAGATCAAGAAAGCACTCTTGCTAACTTTGTCTCAGATAACAGTGGTGAGTATACATATGCTCAAATCGCTGAAAACTTCGAAGGTGGTGCATTTTCCGCCAAGTCAATCCAAGGAAAGATTCTTTCTATGGAACTGACTGAGCATGTTAAGCCTGCTCCTAAGGTGGAAACTGTACGAACTTATTCCCCAGAGGAAGAAGAAACTTTCGTTCAGATGGTAAACGATGGAGCCTTTGTTGAGGCTATCGCAGACGCCCTTGACCGAAGCGTAAATTCAGTACGAGGTAAAGCTCTTAGCTTGCTACGTTCTGGTGACATTGACGCTATCCCTCGTCAAGAGCACACAAAAGGTTCCGCAAAGGAAGATCCTTTGGCAGACCTTGGCGATATCTCTGACATGACTGTCGATGCTATCGCAGAAGCTATCGGTAAAACTGCACGAGGCGTTAAAACAATGCTTACTCGCAGAGGCCTAACCGCATCAGATTATGATGGAGCAGCAAAAGCTGCCAAGGCCGCACAGTAATAGACAACATAACATATGTAGCCGTCCTTGCCAGGGGCGGCAACTTCATAGTCGGGGGAAGGATTGAACTTAGCGAGCGCATTAATCAAGCAAGTGCTTGTACTACAGGACTTTGAAACCTGGAGTAGTGTTCGAAAAGATTATCTACCCAGTGAGTTCCATACACTTTTTAGTGCTATAGATAAACACTGTGATAAATTTCACTCCCTTCCCAGCTTTGAAGATTTAAAATTTGAGATACGCGACCCTGCTACTAGCGAAAAGCTTTATGCTATCGAAAGTGTTGAGGTTGATGCAGATGCTTTCATGCTGCTACAGTATCTTAAAAATGAGTATACCCAAAAAGAGATTCTCAATTCTTTAGAGGGTTATATTGAAAATTCTGTAGCCTTTGAGGATGCAGAAGAATCAGTAAATCATCTTCATCAGATAGTTTTAGACGTTGAGAAAAAAGTCGATCTAGAACTTCCGCAGGAAAGCATGCAAAGGATCAACCTGTTTGAATCTGATGAGGAACTTGGCAAATACTTATCCCTCGGGCTAAATACCGACTACGACCACGAGATACAGTTCTCACCCAGGGACCTTGTTCTTATTGGGGGTCGTCGCGGGGCAGGTAAATCTACTACTTGCGCAAACATTGCTCACCGTGTGTTTGAAGAAGGTCGCTCGGCTATGTATTTCACTATTGAGATGGATAGTCGGGCAATTTTTCAACGCATTTGTGCCATTTCTACAGGTATCCCTCACGCTAGAATACGGACTAAGAATCTTAGTATTATAGAGTGGGAGAAAGTAGCTAACTGGTGGGCTGGACGATTTAAGGACGGCCAAAATAAACTCAAAGAGTATAAAGAACACCGTAATTTTGAAGACTTTCATCATAGTCTGACAACATCTTGTGAGCTTCTCCCGACGCAACAAGTTGATGTTATCTATGATCCGGCTTTGACTCTGGCAAAAATCAAAGCAGAATTGGACAAAAAAGTGAAACCTTTGAATGTCGGTGTTATACTCGTTGACTATATCAACCAAGTTAAACGATCTGCTATACCTTCGAGAAGCGGTCAGTATGACTGGACGGAACAAATAGAGGTGAGTAAAGCCCTAAAAAGTATGGCACAGGAGTACGATTGTACTGTTGTTTCGCCATACCAAACAGACGCGAGCGGTGAAGCGCGATTTGCAAAAGGTATACTAGACGCAGCAGATGCGGCGTATGCATTGGAAACTTATGAAGAGGAAGATGCTTGTATAACTTTTAATTGTGTAAAAATGCGCTCAGCCGCTCAGCGCTCTTTCACCTCTTATTTTGATAGAGAAACACAAAGAATAGGCCCGGACTCGGCTCAGACCCCTCAACAAAGGGAGAGCAGTTCATTAAAAACAGGAGAAGATGTCGATGACATTTAGAACGATAGGGGCAGCAATACTCCTATCAGGGTGTACAAGTTATAATCCATACGTAGAGTGGGAACATATTAGTTCTATACCTGATGGTACGCCCTTTAATAATATAGACGCCGATCAACTAGATCAGATACTCGTAGGAGTACACTTAAAAAAAGAAAGATGCTATCTTGACTTAGCGGTAGGTGCTAACTTAAGCACCTCAGAAATACAAGGTAGAAATCCTTACGGCAGAACCCGTGCGGGTTGCTTTTTATTTAAGGATAATTAAAATATTTCTTGACATTTTAGTCCGTTTTCCGTATAATATATAATTATGGAAATATTTTTTCAAAATCTTTTTCAGGCAGTTATGTATCTATTTCTTTTAGTAGTTACATACTTCTCTGGAAAAATCTTTTATCGAATAGTGGAGGAAATCATTAATGGCAATAATCCATGGTAGTTTACTGTATGATGCATCTGGAAGAAAAAAGAAAAAGTTCAAGCCCTCTCAAAAAACAAAAGCTAAAAATTTCAAGCCTGCTTTTTGGGCAAAGCAAGAACATGAGTTCAAGCCTGTTTCTTGGGCGCGACAAGCAACCGAGTACAAGTCGGCAACCCTCAAGCCTCTTCGTGCAAAAAAAGTAGAGGATACTTCTTACAGACAAGAAATTAGTAAACAGTACACCATTGCTCCTGCATACAATAAGGGAGCTTATCAGGTTATTCCTGAGTCAGATATTAAGAATATAGGACGATAATGAGTAGCACTCGAGTAAGAAACCAACAGCGTAGACTAAGACACCAAAAACAATTACAATACTACCATGCCCGAAGGAGGGTACAATTTAAACATGACAGTAGAGGAATTACTGAGACAGAAGGGGATAGTATTTGTTCCGAAGGGGAAGGACTTTGTAGTGAAGTGCCTGAATCCGGAGCACGAGGACAACAACCCCAGCATGAGAATAGATCAGATTGATGGTCGATTCAACTGTTTCTCCTGCGAGTTTAAAGGTAATTTATTTTCCTTCTTTGGAGAAAAAGTATCTGGTCTACAGATAAAAAGAGAATTATTAAAGAAAAAGATACAAGAAAAGAGAGCAGAGAATATTGGTCTCTCTTTTCCTACAGACTATATACCTTACATAGGTAATTGGAGAGATATATCTCCGAAAACTTACAAAAAATTCGAAGCGTTTGAACATGCTGGACAGGATTATGTAAGTAGAATTAATTTTCCCATCAGAGACATTTCGGGGAAAATAGTAGCATTTCAAGGAAGACACACCTCAGGTGGAACTCCTAAGTATAAGTTTTCTCCTTCAGGAGTAAAGCTGCCGCTATTTCCTCAAGTGTCCCCTCGAATGGGAGATATAATATTAGTAGAAGGAATTTATGATGTAATTAATTTACATGATAAAGGACTCACTAATGCAGTTTGTTGTTTTGGAACTAACAATATTAATGAAGATAAGTTAAGTATGCTTGTTATGAAAGGAGCTACTAAATTAACTATCTTCTTTGATGGAGACGAAGCAGGACAAAAAGCTGCAGAAAACGTTAAACTAATGTGTGAGAGAATTGGTCTCTTTGCTCGAAACGTTTCCTTAAAGAATTTGGATCCGGGAGCACTAACACAAGCACAAGTAGATGGATTGGAGAAAAAACTGTATGCCTAAAGTTGCATTAATAGAAACTAAACCAAGTCGAACAGACTTTGTATCAGAATTTGATAATCAGTTTGAATTTGATAGATACCAACTATGTTCTGACCCCTCAATTAAAAAAGTATTAAAACGAGACTGTGATATAGACATAAACACAGATAATTACGACTGGGTAGTCCTAGTAGGTAGTGATGCTCTGAAATACTTTACAAAAATTAATTCCGTGACAGAATACACAGGTAAAAAAGTGGATGGTAAATTTTTGCCTGTAATCAACCCTTCTATGCTTAAATTCAAGCCAGAAGCAAGAAAATCATGGGAATCCTCAAAAGAAAGTATTATAAAGTATATCAAAGGCGAGATAGAAGATGTCATCATAGATGAGACTATCGCAAGAGGTATACAAGATACTGCAGAAGCCAAAGCATGGATACTTAATGCTTTAGCCGATGAAGGCGAGTATATCGCACTTGACTCAGAAACTACCGGCTTATACCCAAGAAACGGATATATGCTAGGTCTCTCTATGTCTTATAACGGCCAGCACGGGGTCTATATAGACACAGAATGCTTTGATGATGAAATAGAGTCTCTTCTAAGAAAGTTATTTTTACAGAAGAAAGTAATATTTCACAATGCAAAGTTTGATATAGCGTTCTTTCAGTATCACTTTAACTTTGAGTTTCCTGACTTTGAAGACACCATGTTGCTCCATTACCTCATAGACGAGAACCCCGGAGGGCATGGTTTGAAGCAGTTAGCCATTAAGTTTACTCCTTATGGAGATTATGAAAAGCCCATGTATGATTGGATAGATCAGCATAAAAGAGCTAATGGACTTAATGCGGAAAACTTTTCATGGGATATGATTCCTTTTGATACAATGAAAACATATGCTGCTATGGATGCAGTATGTACTTACGTTCTTTATGAAAAGTTTGTAAAAATTAAACAAAACCCAAAACTAAAATGGGTTTATGATAATATCTTGATTCCAGGCTGCAGGTTTCTAATGGATACTCAAGATAACGGTGTTCCTTTTGATCGACAACGGCTCCTAATCTCTCAAAGTCTTATGCAAGATAACATAGACGATGCGATAAACGAGCTATATACTTTTGATGCAGTAAAGAAGTTTGAAGTTGCTCAAGGAAAAGATTTTAACCCAAATAGTACAGTACAATTACGTGCATTATTATTTGACTATATAGGATTAGCTCCTACAGGTAAAAAGACAGGAACTGGAGCAAACTCAACAGATGCAGAAGTGCTCCAAGAGCTTGGAGAAAAACATGAGGTTCCAAAACATATTCTTGAGATTAGGCAGAAGAGTAAGATTAAGAACACCTATCTTGATAAGATCATTCCACAACTGGATCGCGACGCCCGCCTTCGTACCAACTTTAATCTTCATGGTACTACTTCTGGCCGTCTATCATCTTCCGGGAAGTTAAATATGCAGCAGCTTCCTAGAGATAATCCAATCGTAAAAGGTTGTATTAAAGCTAAGGAAGGTAATAAGATTGTTGCAATGGACTTGACTACTGCCGAAGTATATGTTGCTGCAAAACTCGCAGAAGATAAAGCTCTTATGGATGTCTTTAGATCAGGAGGTAATTTTCATAGTACCATTGCTAAAACAGTATTTAAGCTACCTTGTGAAGTAGGGGACGTTGCAGAACACTATTCTACCGAGAGACAGGCTGCTAAAGCTGTTACATTTGGTATTATGTATGGGGCTGGCCCACAAAAAATAAGTCAACAAGTAACCAAAGATTCAGGGAGTTATTTCAGTGTACAAGAAGCTAAAGCAGTTATTGATGACTACTTTAAATCTTTTAACCGCCTTAAAGCTTGGATTGAGAAAAATCAAGAATTTATTGCACAGAATAAGTTTGTATATTCGTTTTTTGGACGAAAGCGAAGACTACCAAATGTCGCTTCTGAAGATCCTGGTATTCGTAGTCATGCTATTAGGTCTGGCCTTAATTTCTTGGTACAATCAGCTGCTTCAGATGTTAATCTTCTAGGTGCTATCGATATGGGTGAATATATTAAAACCCAAAAGATGAAAGCTAGAATATTTGCTTTGGTGCATGATTCAATTCTTGCTGAAGTTCCAGAGGAGGAAGTAGAACATTACTCAGAAAAATTGCAGCATTTCGTACAGCTGGACAGAGGAATAAGTATTCCAGGAGCTCCGGTTGGTTGTGATTTTGAAATCGGAGAGGATTATTCTATGGGTAAGTTCGAAAAGATGTATGGTAGTTACTTACAAAACGATTAACAACATTACATTTCCGATTTTTTTACTAAACTCATCTAACTGGGAGGAGCAGGATGGCCTGCTCTTCGTAGATGATAAATTAGTAGATGATAAAAATATGAAAGGAGCCACATTAGGTTTGAGAAGACTTCAAACTGGCTTTAAAGAATTATATCCTTTAAAAGCAAGTCTAAATAGCCATTTAGGAATTATTAAACAAAATGTATCAACTTTTATAGATAATGATGGAACCCCTTTCATTTATGAAAAAAGTATTTCTTGCTCTCTAAGATATTATAGAATAAGAAAAGTAGAAAGAAAGGATGTTGCATCAGTCTTATGGCTAAAAGATATTTCTTTTCCTATTAAGATACCTCGACCTCCACTACATGAACAAAAGTGGGCTGGTATGTTACATTTAAAAGGAATACCTTGGATGCTGTATGAGTTCTCAGAAAATAAAAAAGATAACACTAGAAGAAAAGTTTAAACTATGAATATATTTATTTTAGATACGGATATCGATAAATGCGCTGAGTATCATGTAGATAAGCACATTGTAAAGATGCCTCTAGAAGCCGCACAAATGCTATGCACTAATCATTGGGTGGATAAGTATTTAGGGTATATTCCAAGAAAGCTCACGTCGGAGGAGTGGGCGGTTTTAAAGGAGGAAAAGAAAAATGAAGAAAGGGCTTTCCCCTACCTTCCAACCATGTACAACCA